>JAABUN010007753.1_pt1 | contig 11353 bp, 15 predicted proteins | sample 5559311 | NCBI WGS metagenome assembly JAABUN01 (sample SAMN10711877, study PRJNA513370) | rock metagenome | isolation source: Antarctica rocks | place: Antarctica: Victoria Land, Siegfried Peak sud | reverse complement strand
ACATCCTGAACGAACGCTTCCAGTTCCACTTTGGTCTCGGCAAGCTCATCCGGTTTCATGCCTCGAAAATTAACAGGATCGCTCAGGGATTAAAAGCCGCCACGCCGACCTAACTAAGTACTACTAGTTGGCCTGCACCACTCCAAGCTGGAGGGCCCGCCGTGCGTGGGCCTTCCAGCGTCAACAAAGAGAATCTGTATCCCATGACATCGCGCTCACGCTACTTCCTTGCCGCAACCGCCCTCGCAGGCATCGCGACCTACACCGGGATGACCCTCATCGTGACCGGTCCGTCCAACCCCATCAAGGTGGCGCTCGCCCCGGCGATTACATCTCTTTACAGTCCGTACTTTCTCCAGAATTGGCAACTTTTCGCCCCTGACCCGATGGCCCAGGAACGCGGCATTCTCGCACGAATGAAGTGCGCGAATGGCTCAAGAACAGAATTCCAGGACATCACGTCCGAGCTGGTCGCCGAACTGCAAGACACACGGCTGTTCCCCAGCAGGGAACATCGCATCATTTCAAACGGGATCGCCCGAAGGTTCGAAACCGACGAAGTCGTGCAGCGAATCATCGATAAGGACACCGATACCGAGCAACAGGACCTTGTCGACGACTACGCGCGTGAGCTCGATCAGCGGAACGTGACGGCGTCCGAAGCCCTCTTGGCCGAATACGCAAGTAGGAAGATGGATCTTTACCAGTGCCCGGACGGCGCGGATGCCATCCAGGTGCGGTATGTGTTCCACGACTACCCCGGGTGGTCACAGCGCCGTGACTGGGACACTCAAGGAGAGATTACGACTATTGATTCGGAGTGGGTACGTGCAAGCTGAACTGGTCCGCAACACCCTCGGCTGGGGGCAGCGCATGCTGGAGTGGATGGTGGACATCCCGCACGCTTTGACGGCAGTGGGCTTTATCCGCTCGATATACGGATTGACGACCCTCGCGTTACTGCTTTCGAGCTGGTCTGACAGGTACCTTTTCTTCGGCCCAACAGGTTTGCTGTCGTCGCCTGATATCCATGAACAATGGGTGGGCGGGTCGTCCTGGAGCGTGTTGGACCTGGCGCAGACCACCGCCACGTTCAACACCATGTATGTGGCGATCGCGGTCGTCGCCGCCCTCACGATGCTTGGCATCGGCGGAAAGCCGGTGCTGATCTTGCAGTACGTCGGCACGTGGAGCCTGTTCTCCCAGAACGCCCTCCTGGGTGACGGCGGCGACAACATCATGTATATCTGCGGACTTTTCCTACTCCTTACCCACTGCTTCGAACGTTTCACGGTCCTCGGACGAAAGCGGCGCCTTCCAAGGATCCCGATACCTGGTTGGATCTCAATCCTCGCGCACAACACAGGTGTGCTGCTCATCGCCGTACAGATATGCATCGTCTACTTCATCGCCGGGTCCTTCAAGATGCAGGGCGACATGTGGACGAGCGGCACGGCGTTGTACTACGTGCTGAGGAACCCCGAGTACCACCTCCCGGGGCTCGACCTGCTCTTCTATTTTGCTGCCCCCAGTGTCATCGCCACCTATGTCACTGTCCTATCGCAGGTCCTGTTCCCGATCCTGATCATCTTCAAGCAGACCAGACTCGCTGCAGTGCTTCTCATGATGGGCTTCCATCTCGGGATCGCAGTCATCATGGGACTGACGTCCTTCGGCCTGATCATGTTCGCCTGCGACACCATTTTCGTCAGCCGCCATCTCGGCCGACTTATCGACCGTCTTACGGGCAAGACCGCTGCTGGTCGGAAACGGGAGCAGACACCGGTTGAGGACATCTCGAGCCTCGACGCACATGAAACCGCCGGACCTGCAATTGAGACGTCCGGAACTGCTCGGCCCGCTCCTAGTAAGCCTCTCACTCACGTTTCGATTGTCCACGAATCGGGTCTGGAGGAACCGGCATGAATCACCTGCACGCCGTAGGGTCCCTCAAACAGTCGCTGCTCATCACAGGAGACGGGCAACGTCTCAGTGAGGTGAAGCCACAAGAATGCGCAGGAGCCCCGTTCGAATGGGCTTCCATCACTAAAACGCTGACAGCCACCATCTCGCACGCACTAGGTCGGCAGGGAGTCATCAGCCTACTCGACCCCATCTCGGTCGCAAACGGCCCGTTCACGAACGCCCCTGACTGGATAACACCGCAGGGGCTCATTAGCCACACCTCCGGACTCCCGCGTATGCCGGATGGGATGACGGATAGGGCCGATCCCTACAGGGACATGACCCGACAGCGATTCACCACCATCCTGCCGGGTCTCTGGGCAGGGGCGCAGCAACCGGAAGCTTCGGAGGAGGAGTACTCAAATCTTGGCTATGCAGTACTCACCTTGTTCCTCGAACACGTGACGGGCAGGACCTGGGCTGAGTTGGCTGTGTCGCAACTCGAGATCATGAACGTGACCGAAGGAGTTTTCACTTCGCCTCCGCACGGCGGACTTGTCCGGAAAACCCTTCTGGGGCGCGTGAGGAGTCCCTGGTCCCTCAGTGACGGTCCGTTCATCGGCGCCGGCGGGCTCTGGGGAACGCTCGACGCCCTCGCCGCTTACGGAGTCGCTTCACGTCAATGGTGGAACGCGGCAGCAGTCCCCGTAGACCCACTCGGGTGGAGATTCAGCGGCGGGTATTGGGCTCACACCGGCGGATCCAGAGACACATCCGCCATCGTGGTCTTTGATGACAGCATCGTTCTGGCTACCGCTACCATCGGGTACGGGCCGTACGAATCGGAGAAGGTCGCCCGATCAGTATTGTCGACGACCACCACCAACCCGAGGACCAGTCCTCCCGGCGAAAGAGCAGGAAAATGAAGAACAATCGCACTCGCTGGTTCGCAACAGCCGCGCTCTGCATCGCTGCAGCAGTCTTCATCTTCGCCGGACGGGCGATGCTGAGCGAATCACTTGGTGATGGGATGTATAGCGCGGCCATCGTCTCGGCCTATGTCCTCCTTGGTGGCGCAGCGGGCAGCATCACGAAGGCCTTCTCCATCGGACCTGAAGACCCTTCCAGCCTCCGAGACACGGAGCGGCGGGACACTCCCGCCGATCACTGACGAATATCGCCGTGGCTATCGAAGCCGGTTCGATCGTCAGCTCACCAGGCGGGCCACAGGTTCAAACGAATGACGGCGAGCCGCCCACCCGAAGGTGACCGGCCCGCCGTCGTGCCCTGACCTAGAACGTGCGGATGGGGATTTCCGCCGGGTCCATGAGCAGGGACTCGATCTCGTCGTCGAGCTTGACCAGCGTGATGGACGCGCCGGCCATGTCCAGGGACGTGCAGTACTCCCCCACATAGCTGCGGCCCACGCTGATGCCCTGCTCCGCGAGACGCTTGTGCGCCTGCCCGTACAGCAGGTACAGCTCGCTGATCGGGGTACCACCGAGCCCGTTGACCATCAGCGCCACGCGGTCGCCATCGCTGAATGGCAGATCCTTCACCACCGGGCCCAGGAGTTCGTCGACGATCTCATTGGCCGGCATCATCTTGGCCCTGCGCCGTCCCGGCTCGCCGTGGATGCCCACGCCCATCTCGATTTCGTCCTCCCCGAGCTCGAACAGCGGGCTGCCCTTCGCCGGCGGGGTGCAGGCGGTGAGTGCGACGCCCATGGTGCGGGTCACCGAGTTCACCTTCTCGCCGATGCGGATGACCTCGTCGAGGTCCGCTCCGCGCTCGGCAGCGGCTGCGACGGCCTTGATGACGAAGAAGTTGCCCGCCACCCCGCGGCGGCCGATCGTGTAAGTCGAGTCCTCGACGGAGACGTCGTCGTTGATGAACAGCGTCTTCACCTCGATGCCCTCCGCCGAGGACATTTCCTGCGCCATTTCGAACACCATCTTGTCGCCGGTGTAGTTGTTCACCAGCAGCAGCACGCCCTTGGGCGAGGCCATGAGCTTGGTGGTCTCGTACACGTAGTCGAAGGGCGGCGCGGCGAAAACGTCGCCCGGGCAGGCGGCGTCGAGCATGCCCTTGCCCACGATCATCACGTGCGCCGGCTCGTGCCCGGAGCCGGAGCCCTGCACAATAGAGACCTTGTTCTGGTCCGGGCCGTCGGCGCGCATGATCAGGTTGTACTCGGGCACGTACTTCAGGGTGTCCGGGTTCGCGAGCGCCAGGCCCTCGAGCATCTCCGGGACGAACTGCTGCGGATCATTGACGAACTTCTTCATGGGAGCTCCACGTCGTTGTGAGTTGGGATTTCGGTTGGTGTCAAAAAGTGTCAGGGCCAATCGGCGACGATGCGCTCCACGATGATCGCGACCGCCACCGCCCCCGCGTCCGGCGAACCGATACTGCGTTCCCCGCTGTAGCTGGCGCGGCCGCGCCTGGCCTCGAGGACGGAGGTACCGTCGGCGCACTCGCGGGTCTTCGCGCCGAACGCCTTCCGGCACTCTGCCGGCGACGCGCCAGCTTCCAGCTGCCGCTCGAGTTCGTCGGTGGCCGGGATCAGGGCGTCGAGCAGGGTCTTGTCGCCGAGGTCTGCGTTGCCGCGCGCCTTGATCCCGTCGGTGGCACCGCGCAGCATGGCGACGACGGCGGCCCCGTCGATCGTGTCCACGGTCTTCGCTGCCGCGGAGGCCCGGAGGAACGCCGTGCCCCACAGTGGGCCGGAGGTTCCGCCGATCCTGCTGGAGATGGCGAGGGCGATCTGCTGCAGGAAGGTGGCGACGTCGTCGCGCTTGAACGAGTCCCAGTCGGCGAGGACCTTTTCGAAGCCGCGGGCGAGGGAGTAGCCGAGGTCGCCGTCGCCCACGACGGCGTCGAGGTCGCCGAACTCCTTCTCCTTGTCGACGGCGGTCTGGGCCAGGGAGTGGACGACGAATTCGACGTCGGCCAGGTCGGTGGCGCTCATGGTGTCTCCGTTTCAGGGGTTGGTGCGGGGTGCGCGAGCAGGCGCTGCAGGGTGGCGAGGGTGACGACGCCGGACGGGCTGGCTCCGTGCGGATCGGCGAGCACCTCGGCCTGCTCGCCGTCGGGATCGCCGACAGGATCGCCAAGGGAGCTGACCACGAGGGATGCGCCCGTGAAGTCCTCCTCCCGGGTGAACCCGCTGACGGTCACGACGGTCCGAAGTCCTGCTCCGACGGCGGCGCGCAGACCATTGGCGCTGTCCTCAACGACGATCGCGCTATTGGCGGGAACGTCGAGTTCCTGCAGTGCCAGGAGGTAGATGTCCGGGGCGGGTTTCTTGGCGGGCACGATGTCCCCGGCGAAGACCGAGAAGTACGAGGCCAAGTCCTCCCCGACGGAGTGCGCCAGGACCGCGCGCACGGCGGGTTCCGCGGAGGTGGACGCGACGGCGAGGGTCCAGCCGGCGTCGTGCGCTTCCCGCGCGATCCGGACGATGCCGGGCCGGGCGGGCATGACGCCGCTTTCCACGAGCCCCTTGTAGACCTCGGTCTTCCGCTTGTGCCAGGCGAGGATCGCGGTGTCCACGGAATCGTCATCGTTCAGACCGAGCGATTCGGCGAGCTGTGGCGTGAGGATGCTCCGCATCCGCTCCTTACCGCCGCCGATCCGGACCTTCTCGGCGTACTCCTCGACGGTCCACTGCACGGGCACGTCGAAGTCGCTGAATGTCTGGTTGAAGGCGGGCAGGTGCCCATACTGCTCGGTGTCGGCGAGCACGCCGTCGCAGTCGAAGATCAGGGCGGGCATGCTCAGCGGCCACCCTTGCCCGCGCTGCCGAATTGCGTGCAGAGGTCGGTGACCATCGCGACGACGTCGGCCCGGGTGTGCTTGAAGAGCGACGGCGGGTCCCATTTGCTGTTCTGCTCGGCCTGCTTGAGGAAGGCCAGGCTGGACTGCATGTACATCTCCTTGAGGGCGGTGGAGATGTTGACCTTCGCGCAGCCGCGGGCGATGAGGTCGGCGAACTGCTCGCTGCTGAGGCCGCTGCCGCCATGCAGCGCGATGGGCACGTTCCGTGCCTCGACGATCTGGGTGACGCGTTCGACGTCGAGCACGGGTGCGGCCTTGTAGGTGCCGTGCGCGTTGCCGATCGAGGGGGCGAATACGTCGATCCCGGTGGCATCGATGAAGGCGAGGGCCACCTCGAGGCTCTGCTGCTTGGAGACCTCGTCGGAGCCGTGATCGTCCTCGACGCCGGTGATCGCCTCGATCTCGCCCTCGACCTGCGCGCCGTAGCTGCGGGCCTCGGCCACGACGTCGATGGTCTGGCGCTGGTTCTCCTCGACGGGCATCTCGGAGGCGTCGAAGAGCACGGAGTTCCAGCCGGCCTTCAGGCATTCGGTGACCACCGCGCGGTCAGGGCAGTGATCCAGGTGCAGAGTGACGGGCACCTCGATGCCGCGCGTCATGGACTGCCACATGTCGTGGAGCACGCGGGAGCCGATGCTGCGCACGGTCTTGACCGACGTCTGCAGGATCACAGGGGAGTTCGCCTCCACAGCGCCGGCGAGCACGGCCTCCATGGTCAGGTCATTGAAGATGTTGACGGCGGGCACGCCGTAGCGCTCCCGGAACGCCGGATCAACGATCTCCTTCAGCGGTACAACGCCCACAACGATTCCTCCCGGTTAGCCTCTTCCCCACGCTAGGTGTGTTGCCTCCGCGAAGGAATGGGGGATCTCCCTGCCTTTCCTCTGGGGGTAATCACCACCTCGCCAGCGCGCGACGACGGTGGTTGAGTAGGACTTCTTCTCCCACTTCGACGACGAAGGACACGCCATGCCCCAAGGATCCGTGCTCGAGACCATCACCTCCGAAGAAGCCCGTCGCGTGATCGACGCCGCCGCGGCGAAGGCCACGGAGATCGGCCAGCCGATGGACATCGCCGTCGTCGACGCCGGCGGCAACCTCAAGGCCCACGTCCGGATGGACGGCGCCAACATCGGCAGCATCACCATCGCGATCAACAAGGCCTACACGTCCATCGCGTTCCAGTGCGAGACCGGCGACCTGCAGGGCGTCACCCGGCAGGACGGCCCCATCTACGGCCTGAGCGACGCACACGGTGGCCGGCTCGCGGTGTTCCCCGGCGGCATCCCGCTGGTTCGCGACGGAAGCATCATGGGCGCGATCGGCGTGTCCACCGGCACCATCGAACAGGACCAGGAGGTCGCCTCGGCGGGTGCGGCCGCGTACTGATACCAGCAACACCACAGGCGTCAGCATTGGCATAGACTGTGGAGAACGTTGGGGCTTTCATCATGGTCGTCAGAAGTCGCCAGAGCGGGACCGAAATACGCAGGGAGCCTAAAATCTTTGCGGAATGGATAGCGGCAGCCCGCGTCTCATTTTCCGAGCGGGACCTCATGGCCGTCCTTGACGCCATGACGCGCAGCACTGCGGCCGCTGACCTATCTGCGCACGACCGAAACTTCTGGGTGGCGAATGCAGGGATCACCGTCTCAGAAGTCGCGGTCGCTTCCGCTTCTGTGGCGAATGCTGCCGCGCAGGTCGCGCTCGACTCCTCTGCCATCTCGGCCGCCGAGGTTGCCAAGCGAACGCACCTGTCCGCCTCAACCGTTCGACACTACAAGGCGGCTCGAAGGCTCTACTCGAACATGGTCAACGGCAAGCTCGTGTTCCCGGTCTGGCAATTCAACGATGCAGGCGACACGCCGATCCCGGCGCTGAATGACACCCTCGCTGTTCTCCCCGACGACCTCCACCCGCAATCGGTCGCCGGGTTCTTCCTGACTCTGCAGCCCGATCTAGTCCTGGACGGCGAACCAGTGTCGGCCAAGGCCTGGCTGGAAGCCGGTGGCAGCAAAGACGTCGTCGTCGGGCTCGCCGAAAGCCTGGCACTCGGCTACTGATGCCGGACGAGTACCCTCCTTTTGCGGATACCCTGCGTGCTCTTGGCCCCGAAACCAGGAGCATCCCAGCAGCCACTGTGCTCTGGCGGATTCACTTCACAAGATCCCAGCACGTTGTACCGTGGAACCGACTGCGGACCTGGGGACCCGTTCCGGGCTCGTGCTGGGACCCTCACCCGCTACCACCGGGTGATGCTGCACCGCTGGACGCCGCTGGCTGTTAGCTGCAGGCGCTTCCTCCTCGGTCGCTTTCGGGAGAAAGGAACGGACCCGAGCCTGGGCCCGCGCGATCCACGAACTATGGCCGGACGTCGACGGCGTGTACTCGTTGTCGACCAGGGACTCGAGCCGCAGGGTGGTGACGCTGTGGAAGGAAGACGCATTTCCGACCAACCCGGACTTCTCCCAGCCCCTGAGCTCCCCTGCCATCCTCCCCGACATTGTGACCGCGGCGGCACAGATCGGATATACGAGCAACATCATCCTCTGATGCGGAGGGTGAGCCCACGGCCCCGAGTGATGGCCTACATTGTGGATGTGGTAGGCCAGCACGTCCCGTCGAATGAATGTGCGCCTGTGCTGAATCAGCACGTTACGACCGGTCATCCTCACGTGAAGCGACGGACTCGGCGATCCGCTTGATCGCGGCGAGCGTTTTCGGGATGCCGTCGAGCGCTTGCTGGGTGCGGTCGGCGATTTGAGCAGGCGCTTTGTCACCGAACTTCTCCTCGAACATGGCGATCCCGCCCGGCAGGAAATCCCAGGACTCGGTCAGGGTGGTCCCGTTCTCCGCTGGGCTCAGGGTGTAACCCCACCGGACCGCGTTGCCGCCGACCACCCAGGCGAACTCGCGACCGCGCTCGGCAGCCACGACCTGCGAACGAGTTTCCCAGGTCCGGTGCGGGAGTTCGTTGCGCCCGGTAAACCACGCGCCCATCCGGCCGGCATCGTCGTCGTCCTCCCACCAGCACGACGTACAGACCGGGCTCCACTCGCCGGTGCGGGTGATGTCGGAGATCAGGTCGTACAGGGTCTCGGCTGACACCTGGACCGTGACGGACTCCTGATGATGGAGGCTTCTTGGCTGACTCATGGGTCCATCCTCACAGATCAGCCATCACCGAAGGCTTCTACTGTCGGCGACGACGACGGCGTATCTGGACCCGGCGCGGGGACCACCGGCCGTGGAGCGTGCGCTCCTCGGTTGGACGCCAAGGAACGAGGCCAGCGCAGCAGCTGGACGACTCTGACGAGCGCGGGATTGCGGATCCGTGTGGGACGTCCTCGGATGAACACCACCCAATCGACTATCGAAGTGATATCGTTGCACCATGGATGTGCTGATCAGAGATCTGCCGGTCGAGGTCCACGCAGAACTGACCCGCCGAGCCGCCGCCGAGGACAAGAGCCTTCGCGCCTACCTGCGCGAGGTGCTCACCCAGCATGTTGCAGCGCCCTCCATGGACCAATGGCTCGAGCGCGTGCAAAAACTCGGGCCGAACCACGTCGGCGCACCATCTGGAACGGATCTCGTCGCCGCTGCCCGCGCTGAGGACGACGAGCTGGTCGGTCATTGACCATTGCCGTCGTCGACGCCGCGACCGTCGTCGACCTCATCTGCGACCTGCCAGAAGCCGATTCGTTCCGCCGCCACCTGGCCGAAGCCGATGCCGTTGCCGCGCCGGCCCACCTAGACGCGGAGGTGCTCTCGGCGCTGGGACGGCTCAAGCGCGCTGGTCACCTGACCCACGAAGCCGAGCGAGTGGCGGCACTCGTCACCTTCGGTGCCCGACGATGGCCACTTCAGCCGCTCCTGTCCGCCGCATGGGCGCTGACGGACCGCATCGCCGTTCGCGATGCTCTTTACGTGGCGCTGGCCCAGTCTCTCGACGCGACCCTGATCACGTCCGACGGTCGCCTCCGTAGAAGCGCGTCCGGCATCGTCGCCGTCGCCAAACCCAACGACTGAAGCCACTCTTCACGTCATCGAGGACTGCGGGCACTTCCCCCACTGGAACCAGCAGGAGGGAATCACCCGCTTCATCCTCGACGTCACCGCTGCTGGTGCGTCGTAGGCTTCACGAGCCGGTCTCATGGGTCCATCCTCACAGATCGGTCTTCCGTCTCCTGCGTCGCCTGCAGAGTTTTCCCGCGCCGTCTTTCGGCACATGTCACCAGTGGAGCTACTCCTCCCGTACACGCCGTACAGCCCCATAGACTGGGGCTTCGCGCTGCGGCAACGAAAGGACCTCTCCATGCTGAACACCGAACGAACCGGTGCCGGAAAGCCTATTGTCCTCGTACACGGGCTCGGGTCGAGCGTCCGCACGTGGGACCCGATCCTCCCCCTGCTTCAGGAACAGCGCGAGGTCATTGCCATCGACCTCCCCGGCTTCGGCAAGAGCGAACCGCTCACAGGCGAGGTGACGATCGCGACCCTCACGGACGCCGTCGAGCAATTCCTGCGGGATGAGAACCTGGGCGACGCCGACATCGTCGGAAGCTCAATGGGTGCGCGCATGGTGGTCGAGATGGCGCGGCAGGGTCACGCGGGTACAGTCGTCGCCCTCGATCCCGGTGGATTCTGGAACGACACCCAGGTGCGCGTCTTCAACGGCAGCATCACCGCATCCGTCGCGCTGGTGCGGCGTATCCAGCCCGTCCTGCCGTCACTCGTCCAGCAGGCTGCGGGCCGCACCGCGTTGCTCGCGCAGTTCTCCGCGGCCCCATGGAAGCTCGACCCGGACCTCGTCCTCACCGAGCTCCGCGGCTTCGCCACCTCGCCGAGCCTTGACGAAGCCCGGAAGTCGCTTGCGCACGGACCACGCCAGGAAGGTGCGCCGCAGGGGACGATCAAGGGCACGCTGGCATTCGGCTGGGGACGAGCGGACAGGGTCACGCCGCTCAGCCAAGCCGCCGTCGCCATGTCCCTCTACCCGGACGCCACCCTGCACGTCTTCGAGGACTGCGGGCACTTCCCTCACTGGGACCAGCCACAGGAAACCGCGCGCTTCATCCTCGACGTCACCGCTGCTGGGGCGTCGTAGGCTTCGCGACGACGGCGGATCCGCCCGTGCGGCACGTCAGCCTGGGTTTCGGGCACTGTCATTAGCTTCACCACTTGCGAGAATGGCCGCATCGGGCAGTTCTTGAGCGGCGACTCGATTTCATTCAAAGCCCCTCAGCTCGCACGCCCTTGGAAAGCGGCTCCCAAAGTGCGGATGTCGGAAGACCGAATAGCTTATCGGCAAATCGATACCCCCTCTGCCCGGTATTGAGCACGACCCCGCCGAGGAAACGGCTTCCGAGCTTGTCCCGCAAGAACTTCAGCCCCTGGAACTGATTCGCATTGAACGAAGTTGACGACTTGACTTCAAGCCCTATGACCGAGCCGTTATCCAGTTCGATGACCAAGTCAACTGAACCGCACCGGGTTTGATGGAGACATCGATTACCCGGAAGGATTAATCTTATGGCAGCGCAGAGGAAGTACCCGGAGGAGTTGCGTGAGCGTGCAACGAGGATGGCGGTTGATGCGCGGAAGG
>JAABUN010007752.1_pt1 | contig 11355 bp, 8 predicted proteins | sample 5559311 | NCBI WGS metagenome assembly JAABUN01 (sample SAMN10711877, study PRJNA513370) | rock metagenome | isolation source: Antarctica rocks | place: Antarctica: Victoria Land, Siegfried Peak sud | reverse complement strand
TGCGCAGGTCGAACGCCGGCGCGAAGCCGAGCACCTCGCGGGCCCGGTCGGCCCGCGCGAAGTTGCGCTCCACCTCGCCCGCCCGGCGCGGGTGGTTGATCACCGGCAGGTCGGGCTTGCCGACGAGGTCGCGGATGAGCCCGGCGAGCTCGTCGATCGTCGTCTCCTGCTCGGAGGCGAGGTGGAGGACGTCGTCGGAGAGGTCCGCGTCGATCGCCGCGATGATCCCCCGGCAGAGGTCCTCGACGTGGAGGAAGTCCCGCGAGGCGTTGCCGTCGCCGAAGATCTCCAGCGGCTGGTCGCGCAGGGCGTTCTGGATGAACTTCGTGACCACCCCCTTCTTGTGCGCGGAGTACGGCCCGTAGACGTTGGCGAACCGCAGCGCGACGACCGGCAGTCCCCCCGAGCCCGCGAACGCGTGGCAGTAGGCCTCGCCGCAGAGCTTGCTGGCGCCGTAGGGGGAGATGGGCCAGGGTAGGCTGCGCTCGTCGATCGGCGGCGTGGCGTCGCCCATGATCGCCCCGCCCGTCGAGGCGAAGACGAACTTGCCGACCTTCGCGGCCGCCGCGTGGCGCAACATCTCGAACGTCCCCCGGGCGTTGATGTCGAAGTTCTCGGTCGGGTCGCTCACCGACTCGGCGACCGAGCCGAACGCCGCGAGGTGGATGACGACGTCGATTTCCTCGAGCGCCCCCGTCACCGCCTCGGGGTCGCGGATGTCCGCGACCATGAGCTCGACCCCGGACTCCGGGAGCAGCTCGCGCCGTCCCCGGGCCAGGTTGTCGAGCACGCGGATGCGATGACCGGCGCCGCCGAGCTGCCGGAGCAGGTTCGCCCCGATGAACCCGGCGCCGCCGGTGACGAGCAGCGACGCCATCGCGTAGCTCTCGCTACGCCGCCGCGCCGGCCGGCTGCAGCGAGTTCGAGCTCCGGCGCCAGTTGACGCGCGGGAGGATCAGGTCCTGGTCGACCCGGTCCTTGTACTCGACGGCGATGTTCACGAGCGAGTCGAGCAGCGACTCCGAGAGGAAGTGCGGCTCGAGCCCGAGGTCGAGCAGCGCCGTGTGCTTGGCGTTGAAGTAGTGCTCCTCGAGCTCGACGCGCGGGTTGTCCACGCGATCGATCTTCACCTCCATGCCGATCTTGCCGCAGGCCTCGGAGACGAGGTCGGCGAGCTCCGCGATCGAGAACTGCTCGGTGAACTGGTTGAACACGCGGAACTCGCCGGGATCGGCCGGGTTCTCGCAGGCCAGCTCGATGCAGCGGACCGTGTCGCGGATGTCGAGGAAGCCACGGGTCTGGCCGCCCTTGCCGTACACCGTGAGCGGGTGCCCGACCGCCGCCTGGACGCAGAAGCGGTTCAGCACCGTGCCGAACACGTCCTCGTAGTCGAAGCGGTTGACGAGCCGCTCGTCGCGCTCGGTCTGGTCGGTGATCGTCCCGTACACGATCCCCTGGTTCAGGTCCGTGGCGCGGATCTTCCAGATCTTGCAGGCGAAGTGGATGTTGTGGGAGTCGTGGACCTTCGTGAGGTGGTAGAAGCTCGGCGGTGACTTCGGGTAGGGCAGACGGTCCTTGCGACCGTTGTGCTCGATGTCGATGTAGCCCTCTTCGATGTCGATGTTGGGCGTGCCGTACTCGCCCATCGTCCCGAGCTTCACGAGGTGCGCGTCGGGCGTGTGCTCCTTCATGGCGAAGAGCACGTTGAGGTTGCCGATGACGTTGTTCTGGTGGGTGAAGACCGCGTGCTCGCGGTCGATCATCGAGTACGGCGCCGACCGCTGCTCGGCGTAGTGGACGATCGCGTCGGGCTGGTGCTCGGTGAAGATCCGCGAGACGAACTCCCAGTCCTGCAGGTCGCCGATCTCGAGGGCGAGGCGCGTGCCCGAGACCTCCTCCCAGGCGTCGATGCGCTCCGCGATGGAGCGGATCGGCGTGAGGGTCGGGGTGCCGAGCTCCTCGTCCCACTTGCGGCGGATGAGGTTGTCGACGATCGTGACGTCGTGGCCCTTGTCGGACAGGTAGAGGGCGGTGGGCCACCCGCAGTAGCCGTCGCCCCCGAGGAGCAGGATCTTCATTCGGGCTTCGTTCCCTTCGGACGGTGTCGGTCGGCCGACGGCGCGCGGACGCGCGCACGGAGGGGAGTCGAGTCCCCATCCGGCGGCGCCTCAGGGTAGCGCCAGGCTCAGAAGAACGGCGAGGTGCCGATGATCCGGAGCATCTCGGGATAGCTCCGGATCGTCGCGTTGTTGTACCACGGCCGGCTCATCCACAAAAAGGCGTCGGCGAGCCGGCTGCCGGTGTGCGTCGTGGGCGGGTGGCCGAGGGTGACGCACTGACGAGACGCCCGGGTGGCGCAGAGCGTGCCCTCCCTGAAGGCCCGCGGCGCCGTCTGGAACTTGAAGGGCCGGCCGTTCATCGCCGTGCTCACGACGAAGTGCTTGCCGCGCACGCGGTGGCGCGCGAGGTCGGCGACGATGCGCTTGCCGTAGGCCACGTTGGCCGCGGTGGAGGAGTAGTGGGTGAGGTTGAGCCCGAAGCCCCGGACCTTCTGCACCCCCGCCCGGCGGAGCATCGCGGACATCTGGTCGGGCCGGGCCCAGTCCGACGCGCCCGCGTCGATGTAGGTCGTCACGCGGGGGATGGAGGCGAGGATCCCGGCGGTCCACCGGATGAGGTCGAGGTCGATCCCCGAGTGGTGGGGCAGCTTGCGCGCCAGCGGCATGTCGGGCTGCAGGAGCACGACCACGCGGGCGCCCGAGTCCCGGATCCCGCGGGTGAACTCGAGGATCCACGCCCGGTAGGACGCCTGCTCGGCGGCCGTGGGCAGGCGCCTCGACGCGTCTCGCTCGAACGGGTCGAGCCGGAAGATCGCCAGGCTGACGAGCACCTTCGGGTTCCCGTTCTGCACCGAGGCGATGTAGGAGCGCGCCGTGCGGTAGGCGCCCCAGCGCAGGGTCGCGCCCACGCCCTCGTCGTACAGCGGGATCCACGAGCCGAACCAGCGGAAGCGCGGCGTCGCCAGGACTCGCGTCAGCGCGACCTGGTCCACCGCGCTCAGCGCCTGGTTGAAGTAGGCGCTCGGCGGGTCGTTGGTGGCGTCGAGGGTGGGTGAGTAGAAGATCCCCCAGGGGATGGCGCGCAGGGGGTTGAGAAGATTCGCTCGCGCCGGTCCGGCGAGGGTCAGGGTCGCCAGGAGGCAGATCAGGGCGAGGGGAAGGAGACGAAGGAGGCGCATCAGGCTTGTTCATCGGATGAGCCGGGGAACGTCTGAAGGTCACGGTCGCCGACCTGGACGAACGTCCGCCTATCCTCCCGCGGCCGTGCTCCTGACCCTCATTCTCGGGGCCGGCGTCGTCGTCGCCTCCGTCGTGCTGGGGCAGGCGGTGCTTGTCATGTGCGGCTACCGCGGGTGGCGCTGGTGGTCGCCCGCGGTGGGCTACGGCCTGCTGCTGGCCATCGGGGGGCAGATCGTCTGGCTGCCCCAGCGTGCGCGCACGCTCGCGGTGATCATCGCCCTGGTCGTGATCGGAGCGCTGCTGGTGCCCCGGATCCGGCGCGACCTGCGCGAGGCGCTCCCCGACGCCCTGCCCGTCGGTGGGTTCGTGCTGCTGGCCGCGCTCGTCCCCTACCTCGTCTACGGGCGGGTGGGGATCCTCGGGGTGAACGTCTCCAACGACATGGCCCAGCACCTCAGCCAGGCCGCCTGGCTGCGCAGTCATGCGGGCTGGTTGCCGGTGGCCGCGATCGGCGGGCCGCTGGAGACCGCCGACTACCCGGTGGGGCCCCACGGGCTCGCGGCGACGCTCGGGTTGCAGGGCATCGGCGACGAGCGCTCCTTCGCCGCCGTGCAGCTCGCCGTTCCCGCGCTCGTCGCGCTCGTGGCCCTGGGAGCGCTCCGGCGCGGCCCGCGCCTGGGCCGCTGGGCGGTCGCCGCGCTCGCCGGGACCTCGTACCTCTTCATCTCCTACTACGCCCAGGCCTCCTTCAAGGAGACGATCGAGGCGCTGCTGCTCCTCGGTACGGCGGTCGCCGTGGGCGACTGGGCACGCGAAGGGCCGACGTCCGCCTTCCGCCGGGGCATACCGCTGGGACTGCTCGCCGGATCCGCGGTCTACGTCTACTCCTACGGCGGGATGGTCTGGCCCCTGGCCACGGTGGTCGCCTTTTTCGCCGTGCACGTGCTGCGCCGGCGCGGGCGCCGGCGTGAGGCGCTGGTCGGCCACGCCGTGCCCGGCCTGCTCGGCGGACTGCTCGGGCTCTGGCTGCTCGCCGCGCCCGACGTCACCCGCATGGTGGTCTTCGCGAACTCCTTCTTCGCCCACGAGCCGCCGATGGGGATGGGCAACCTCCCCGGTCCGCTGTCTCCGGCGAAGGCCCTCGGTGTCTCGTTCGTCGGCGACTTCCGCGACTCGCCGTCGCCGGGCTGGCCCTCGTATGTCCTCACCGGGCTGGCGGCGCTCGCGCTCGTCGCCGGGCTGGCCTGGTGGTGGCGCCGGCGCGAGCTCGGGTTGCCCATCGCGCTCGCCATGGCGGTCCTCGTGTGGGTCCAGATCTCGCTGACGCGCAACCTCTACAACGCGGCGAAGGGGCTGCCGGTGCTCGCGCCGCTCGTGGTCGTCTGCATCGGCGCGCCGCTCCTGGCCGCCTGGCGGCGCGACGCCCGGCTCGGCCGCGGGCGAGGACCGCTCACCGTCGTGCGCGTCGTCGGGGCGGTGCTCCTCGTCGCCGGGGCGATCTCCTCCTTCGCCGCGCTCCGCGACGCTTCCGTCGGGCTCGGGCCGCAGTCGAGCGAGCTCCAGGCCCTCGCGAAGGACACCAAGGGGGAGAACACGCTGTTCCTCGGGCGCGACCACTTCACGGAGTGGATGCTGCGCAAGACCCGGCCGTACTCGAACGTGGAGCTCTACAACCCGTTCGTGGTCCACCTGCGGACCGACAAGCTTCCCCGGCCGGGCACGCCGGTCGACGTCGACAACGTCGCGCGCACGGACCTCGACGCGATGAACTGGCTCATCGCGCCACGGACGGCGTACGCGAGCTCGATCCCCCCGAACTTCCGCGCGGTCAGGACCACCCCGTCCTTCGTCCTCTACCAGCGGATCGGGCCCACGCTGTCGCGCGACCTCATCGACCCGGTCGGCCGGCCCGGCGCCCTGCTGGACTGCCGCAGCCCGCAGGGCGGGCAGGTGCTCCTGGCCGACCGCCTCGCCGCCGTGCGCCCGGCGCCGATCGTGGTCGGCCAGGGGGCCTGGCAGGGCCAGCCGCTGGTTCCGGGCGCCAGCGCGACGCTGCGGATCAAGCTCCCCCCCGGCCGCTGGAACTTCTCGGTCCAGTACGTCAACGAGACCGGGCTCGACGTCGAGGGCCCCGGGCTCCGCACCCAGCTCCCGCCCTACCTCGGCCGCATCGGGACCTACTGGCTCGCCGGTGCCGTCCGCTCGGACGGAGGCACGACCGTCGTGCGGGTCACCGCCCGGCCGCGGACCTCCTTCGGCAGCCTTCTGGGCACGCCACGCCCGGCCAACGTGAAGTACTCGCCGGGCGGGCTGACGCTGAACGAGGCAGCCTTCACCCGTGTAAACGATCGCCCCCGGCTCGTCCCGGTCCGCGCGGCGTGCGGCCACTGGGTGGACTGGCTGGTACCGCGGACGCCGCGGACCTAGCTAGGGACGAGCCCTGAGCGACCTCCTCGAGCTCGCGAGCGGCCTCGCCCGCCACCGGGCGGTCACGGGTGACCGGATGCGCCCGGCGGTCTTCCTGCCCGCCAACCGACTCGGACCTGCTCGTCGAGGTCCCGCCCCTGGACCTCGACGACCCCGACTGGCCGATCGCCACCCGCGCCACCTCCCATCGCGCCTCGGCCCAGATCTCCCGCGGGGCGAAGCTGGAGGAGAGCCGGCTGGCGCCCGGGAGCCGCGTGGCGGGGAGCGTCGAGCGCTCGGTGATCGGGCGCGGCGCCCGGGTCGAGGAGGGCGCCGTGGTCCGCGACTCCGTGCTGCTGCCCGGCGCCGTGGTCCGCGCCGGCGCCCGGGTGGAGCGGGCGATCCTCGACGACCGGGTCGAGGTCGGCCGCGGCGCGCGGATCGGGGAGGAGAACGGCGACATCGCCCTCGTGGGCCTGCGCGCCGCCGTGGAGCCCGGGGCCGAGCTGCCCGGCGGCGCGCGCTTCCCCGCGGTGGAGGAATGAGGGAGCCCAGCTCTAGCTCGATCAGGGGTGCGGCACGTGCTCCTGGGCGAGGGTGAAAACGACCTTTCCGAAGAGGTCCCCCTCCCGCATCATCGTGAAGCCGTCGCGCGCGCGATCCAGGGGCATCGTCGCCTCTATCTCCGGCCGTACTCCCGTCGCCACGCAGAAGCGCGCGAGGCGCTCGAGCTCGTCCCGGGTGCCCATCGTCGAGCCGAGCACGGAGAGCTGGAGGAAGAAGACGCGGGTCAGCTCGGCGGGCGGGTCGGCCCCGCTCGTCGCCCCCGACACCACGAGGGTCCCCCCGGGCTTGAGCGCACGCAGCGAGTGGCCCCACGTGGCGGCGCCGACCGTCTCCATCACCGCGTCGACGCGTTCGGGGAGGCGGTCCCCGGGCGCGAAGACCGCGTCGGCGCCGAGCGCGAGCGCCCGTGCGCGCTTCTCCTCGGTGCGGCTTGTGGCCCAGACCCGCAGGCCGGCGGCGCGGCCGAGGGCGATGACCGCCGTGGCGACCCCGCCGCCCGCGCCCTGGACGAGCACGGTCTGCCCGGGCATGAGCCCACCGCGACCGAAGAGCATCCGGTAGGCGGTGAGCCAGGCCGTGGGCAGGCACGCGGCCTCCTCCCAGGAGAGCTCTGCCGGCTTGGGCACCAGGTTGCGCACGGGCACCGCGACCTGCCGGGCGAACGTCCCCGGGTGTCGCTCCGACAGCAGGGAGCGCTTGGGGTCGAGCGTCTCGTCCCCGCGCCAGTCGGGATGGGAGACCACCGAATGGACGATGACCTCGTTCCCGTCGGGGTCCGTCCCCGCGGCGTCGCACCCGAGGATCATCGGGAGCGCTTCCTCGCGGAGACCGACGCCCCGCAGCGACCACAGGTCGTGGTGGTTGAGCGACGCCGCGCGGACGGCGACGGTGGTCCACCCCTCGGGGACCTCGGGCTCGGGACGGTCGGAGACGTCGAGGCCCGCGAGGGGATCCTCGGCGTCGAAGGAGGTGGCGGCGACGGCGAGCATCCTCAGCTCCCCGTGGCGTCGAGGATCGAGCCGCTGCGGACGTGGTGCATCTGGCTCGTGGAGGCGGCGGTGGCGGTCGACATGTCCCGTCGCCCTACCCGGCTGGAAGCCCCCCCTCACGCCTCGCGCCGGATGAGGCGATGCGCGCCCACGGTCCGCGCGTCCCCGATCCCGGGTAACGTGAGCCCATGCTCGACGTCCGCCGCCTGCGGGTGCTGCGCGAGGTCGCGCGACGGGGCTCGCTCGCCGGCGCCGCCGACGTCCTCTCCTACACCCCCTCGGCCGTCTCCCAGCAGATCGCCGCGCTCGAGCGCGAGGCGGGCGCGGCGCTGCTCGAGCGCCGGGCGCGCGGGGTCGTGCTCACCGAGGCCGGCAACGTCCTCGTCGCCCACGCCGAGTCGATCCTCGCCGGGCTCGAGGCGGCGGAGGTCGCGCTGGCCGAGCTCGCCGAGCTACGCCGCGGGCGCCTGCGCATGGCCTGCTTCGCCACGGCGGGGGCGACGGTCCTGCCCCGCGCCATCGACGTCTTCCGCGCGCGGCATCCCGGGGTCGAGCTCGCGGTCGGCCAGGCCTCGCCGGCGGAGAGCCTCGCCGGCCTGCGCTCCGGGCGGCTCGACCTCGCGCTCACCGTCGACCTCGATCCGGTCGATGGCGTGGAGGTCGTCGACCTCTTCGACGATCCCGTGCAGCTCGCGCTGCACCGTGACCACCCGCTCGCCCGCGCGGCCGAGATCCGGCTCGAGGCGCTGGCGCAGGAGACCTGGATCGACGTTCCGCGGCTGACCTCGGGCGGCAAGGTGCTCGAGCGGGCGTGCGAGAAGGCGGGGTTCGCCCCCCGCGTCGAGTTCGAGTCCGACGACTACACGGCGATCCAGGAGCTCGTGGGCGCGGGCGTCGGCGTGGCCCTGCTGCCCGACCTCGCGCTCTGTCCCCCGCACGAGGCGGTGGTGCTGCGCTCGCTCGGGCCCGACGCCCCGCGCCGGCACATCCAGGCCGCCACCCGGACCGCCGCCTTCCGCTCCCGGGCCGCGAGCGCGATGCTCGGGGTCCTGCGCGAGCTCGGGCCCCGGCGCCGGCCACCCTCAGCCGGCGGCGACGACCCCTCCGAGCCGATAGGTCGGAGCGAAGTCGGGGTCTGACAGCGCCGGGCGGTCGGCCCGGAAGGGTGCGATACGCGCTCCGCGTCAGCGCCGTATAGCGCTCCGCGTGGTAGCCGAGCCGGATGATCCGCGAGTGGTCCTCGGAGGCCCCGAAGCGGTGCCCGAGCTCCCACTGCTCGAGGCAGAGCACCCCGGCGCCGGCCTCCCGGCTCAGCCAGTAGGCCGCGGCGCTCCCGATGCCGCCCGCGCCGACGACGGCGTAGGGGACGCTGCGCATCTTCTACAGCCGGGCTGCGAACGCGAGGTTCTCGGGCTGCAGGGTGGGGTCGGAGCCCAGGTAGGCGTGCTTGGACATGTCGGGCGAGTAGAGGCTCGCCGGCGGGCGGCGGCCCATCGCCTCGGCCATCGCCCGGATGTGGTGGGGCGCCGCCCCGCAGCAGAGGCCGAGGTAGTCCACCCCGAGCGCGAGCGCGTCGCGCGCGAGGGCGGCGACGTCGTGGCGGGTGCACGTGAAGGGGTCGAGCCCGGTCGGGAAGGCGCCGCCCGGGCGCGACGGGGTCGTGCAGCGACTGGAAGGTGGGCTCGTGGGGGTGCGTCCGGTAGGGGACGGGGAGCGCGGCGATCGGGACGTTCACCGCCGCGCGGATCTCCTCGAGCAGCGGCAGCATCGTCCGCGGCCCGCGGATGCAGTTGAGCCCCACGACCGTCGCGCCCGCGTCGGCGAGCCGCCGGCACGCCTCCGCGGGGGACCAGCCCTCGCGGGTCTCGGGGGCCTGGTGGATCGCCAGGGTGACCACCGCGTCCAGCCCGGCGGCGAGGACCGCCTCCGTGGCCAGCAGCGCCTCGCCCGCGAACTGGAAGGTCTCGGCGAGTGACGAAGTCCACGCCGGCCTCGGCCGCCCACGCGACCTGCTCGTCGAACATGGCCCGGACGGCGTAGCGGACGGCGGCCTCGTCGCGGTAGAGGTTCGTGTTGCAGACGTTCCCGGCCAGAGGACGGGCGCTTGGGCGAGGCGGTCACGCAACGCGGTCATGGAGACACAGTGCCCCTCGGGGAGGGTCCGCGCGACGAGGCTTCGCACCGCGTCGCGTAAGCGCTGCTTCACCTAGTCTCGGATGGATGCCGACCCGCCGCCTGACCTGATTCTGATGGAGCTCGCGCAGACGACCGCCCTGATCACCGGCGCCAACCGCGGGATCGGCCGGGCGCTCACCGAGGCGCTCGCGGCGCGGCCCCTGCGCCTCGTCCTGGCCGGGGTGCGGGACGCGGACGCCTTCGCGCCGGTCGCCGGGGCCCGGGCCGAGGTGCGCCCGGTGCGCATGGACCTCTCCTCGCGGGAGGAGATCGAAGCGAGCTGCGCGGGGCTCGGAGACGAGCTCGGGCGGATCGACCTGCTCGTCAATAACGCCGGGCTGATGACTGGCGGCCTGCTCGAGGAGCAGGACATGGCCGCCGTCTACGCGATGTTCCAGGTCAACCTCGTGGCCGTCGCCCACCTCACCCACCTCGTGCTGCCTCAGATGCTCGCCCGGGGGCGGGGCAAGGTCGTCAACAACACGTCGATCAGCGGCTACGCCCACTTCCCGGGGGCGAGCACGTACGCCGCCGCGAAGACGGGAGCCGTCGCCCTGAGCGAGTCGCTGCGGCGCGAGCTCAGGGGCACCGGGGTGGACGTGCTGCACCTCATCACGCCCGGGGTGAGGACCGACATGCTCGCGGCCACCGAGGAGGTGTACGGGCGACACATCGACACCTCGGACTGGGATCGCGTCGAGCCCGCCGACTGGGCCGCGAAGGTGGTGCGCGCGATCGAGGCCGACGCCCGGGTCGTAAGGCCGGGAGGGAGGTCCGGGCTCGCGGTGCTGGCGGCCCGCGGCCCGTCGGTCCTGCTCGACCGCGTCAGCGAGAGGATGTTCAGCCGGCGGCCGCGGCCATGAGCGCAGGCGGCTCGGCCGCGGGCGGCACCGCGCGCCAGGCGGGCTTGGCCAGCACCATCTGCACGAGCCCGATGCGCCGCTCGGCGAAGCCCGCCTCGCAGTAGGAGAGGTAGAGGCGCCAGAGGCGCCGGAAGCGCTCGTCGTAGCCCAGCTCCGCGACCCGGTCGCCGGCCGCGTCGAAGTTGGCCCGCCAGCGGCGGAGGGTCTCGACGTAGTGCGGCGTGATGTCCTCGAGGTCGACGGTCCCCATGTCCGTGCGCCGGGCGACACACCGCGCGATCACCTCGAGGGAGGGCAGGCAGCCGTTGGGGAAGATGTAGGTGCGGATGAAGGTCTTGGACCCCTTCTCCACCTGGTAGGCCCGGTCGTCGATCGTGATGGCCTGGAGGAACATTGCGCCCTCCGGCCTGAGCAGCTCCGAGCAGCGCGCGAAGAACGTGCCGAAGTCCTTCCAGCCGACCGCCTCGATCATCTCGATCGAGACGAGCTTGTCGTACGTGCCCGTGAGCTCGCGGTAGTCGTCGAGCAGGACCGTCACGCGATCCTCGAGCCCCGCCGCCCGCACCCGCGCGACCGCGTGGTCGCGCTGCTCGCGCGAGATCGTCGTGGTCGTCACCCGGCAGCCACGGGTCGCCGCGGCGTGCACCGCGAAGCCCCCCCAGCCCGTCCCGATCTCCAGCACGTGGTCGTCGGGGCCGAGGTCGAGCCGCGCACAGGCGCGCTCGAGCTTGGCCCGCGACGCCTCCTCGAGGGTCATCCCCTCCCGCTCGAACAGCGCGCCGGAGTACATCATCGTCGGGTCGAGCATGAGCGCGAACAGGTCGTTGCCGATGTCGTAGTGGGCCGAGATGTCACGCCGGCTGCGGATCGGGGTGTTGCTCCGGAGCGCTCCGCGCAGGCGCTGGTAGGGCGCCCACACCGGCGCGAGCCGTCGGCGGACGTCGTCGAGTGAGTGGACGTTGAGCGCGGCGATCCGGATGACCGCGGTGAGGTCCTCCGTCTCCCACAGCCCGGCCATGTAGGACTCGGCCATGCCGCGCCCACCCCGGGCGAGCATGGGCCACAGGCGCGGGGAGTTGACGTGGACGGTCGCCGTCGGGACGCCGCTCCCGAAGA
>JAABUN010007751.1_pt1 | contig 11356 bp, 13 predicted proteins | sample 5559311 | NCBI WGS metagenome assembly JAABUN01 (sample SAMN10711877, study PRJNA513370) | rock metagenome | isolation source: Antarctica rocks | place: Antarctica: Victoria Land, Siegfried Peak sud | reverse complement strand
ATCATGGCTCCGACCGCGGCCATGGCCCTCAACGGCACCGCGGTCGCGGGCCTCATCGGCCGGGCCGTGCCGCTTGCGTTCATCATCGCCACGATCGGCGTGCTGTTCGTGTCTTACGGCTTCATCCGCTTGACGCGCCACTTCAATTCGGCGGGTTCGGTGTTCGCTCTTGCGGGCGCGACGCTTGGCCCGCGGGCCGGCTTCTTCGCAGGTTTCGCCCTGCTCGCCACGTACGTGGCGTTCACGATCGCCTCGGCCGCGGAGATCGGGCTCTTCGGGCAGTCCTTTCTCGCCGGGATCGGCCTTGAAGGCGTCGACTGGCTGATCATCGCGCTGATCTCGATGATCTTCGTCGCCGTCCTGGCGTTCGGGGACATCCGCGTGGCGACCCGGTCGCTGCTGGGGATCGAGGGCCTCTCGGTGCTGCTGATCGTGATCCTGATGATCGTCATCTTCGCCAAGGTCCTGGGCGGCTCGGCGCCCGACGGCCAAGAGGCGACCGCCGATGTGTTCTCACCCCCGGGCGGTATCCCCTTCTCGACGGTCGCGATCGCCGCGGTCTTCGGCTTCCTCTCTTTCGGAGGGTTCGAGGGCGCCGCCTCGCTCGGTGAGGAGACCAGCAACCCCAGCCGAAACATCCCGCGGGCGATCGGCACCGCGGTGATCGTCGCCGGCACGTTCTACATCCTCTGCATGATCGCCCAGAGCCTCGGGTTCGGAGCCACGGAAGCCGGAGCGAAGCGCTTCAGCGAGTCTGAATCCCCGCTGGGTGACCTGTCCGCGGACTACATCGGCTCGACGTTCTCGGATCTCATCAACTTCGGGGCAACGATCAGCGCGTTCGCGGCCACGCTCGGTGCCGCAACCGCGGCCTCGCGGATACTCTTCGCCCTCTCGCGCGACGCCTTCGCCTCCAACCCGCTCGGGCGGGCGTCGGCCAGGTCGGGTGCGCCGGCGGCGGCGCTCACCGTCGTCCTGGCCATCGCCCTTCTTGCCCTCGTCGCCTACCGGATCAACGGCACCGACGCGGTCAACGCGTTCTTCTATCCCGGGACGATGGGGGTCTTGCTGCTGTTGGTCAGCTACCTCGTCTGCAACACGGGAGCGATCGTCTACCTGTACTTGAGCGGACAGCGGCGCGCGCCCATGCTCGAAGTCCCGATCCCGGTGATCGCCATCGCGATCATCCTCTACGTCCTCTATCAGAACACGGTCGCCGAAGGCCTCGAATATCCCTACACGGTGTTCCCGGTCGTCGTCGCCGCGTGGCTGCTCATCGGGCTGACCATCGCACTGGCCGTGCCTGGACTCGCCCGCCGGATCGGTGAGGGGTTGGCTCGCGAGGAAGGCATCAAAGTGGCCGGCGGGTCTGATCCCGACCGCAGGTAGGCTCAAGACCACCGGCCTGAATCTGACGGCTACTCGACGATCTCGGTGGGAAACTCACGGGGCGGCGGTTGCCCGGTTCCGGCGCCGACGTTGCTGAAAGCCGACCCCGGGATCGAGAACATGGAATTGCTCGACCTGTCAAAGAAGGACGGCACGACGAACTCCGACGTCGCGTTCTACGGCAACACCGCGTACGTCGGCAACTATGACGGCTTCAGGATCATCGACATCTCCGATCCGTCGAACCTAGAGGTGCGCAGCGACTTCACCTGCCGCGCCAACCAGGGTGATCTCTCGGTGTTTCGCAGCAAGAACGGCCGTCGCTACCTGTTGCAGTCCATAGACCGGCCCGTGAGCGCCCCCGACTGCACCGGCACCGACACCCCACTCGTCGCCGAGGACGAGCGCGGGGTGAGCAAGAACCGCGCGCGGTTCGGCTATGAGGGCACGGAGTCGGATCGGTTGAAGCTGACGTGCGAGACCCCACACCGCAAGATCTCGGTGGGTTCGATCCCGCTGGCCGATCCCGAAGCCGGACGGGTGCGCACGGGCGCGCTCTCGGAGGACACGGAGCCCTACGTCCCGACGGCCCGTACAGCGCCACAGGCGGCGGCGCCGGCGGCACCGAGCCGCAGGGCACCGCTGAGCCGATGCAGGCGTGCCACGACCATCAGGTCTTCATGCCGCGCAGGATCGTCGTAGCGGCGTGCGCCGGTGACGCCCAGTACTGGAGCATCGCGAAGTCCCCGGGCGACCCGACGTCGGCAGACGGCGAGTCTCACACCCATATCAAGCGCGAGAACGGGACGGTGGAGTCCTTCGACTTCATCCACAATGCCACGGTGACCTGGGACGGCAAGTACGCAGCGATCACGGACGAAAGCGGTGGAGGTGGTGGGCCCCGTTGCGACGCCGGTCAAACCAAACGCGGATTCACGTTCTTCTTCCCGCTCGTGGAGCCCGGCGCCCCGGTGGACGGCTTCACCGATCTCAAGGGCACCTACATACCCCGAGGCCGCAGAATTCGGAGATCTGCGTTTCGCACAACGGCAACGTGCTGCCGGTCAAGGACCGTTACCTGCACCCGCAGACCCAGGAGGAGTCACCGGCTCCCTGAGCGCGGGTACTGATCGGACGACATGCTCGAAGGGGCGGCTCAGGCCGCCCCTTCGGTTGCGGCGCCCTGGCCGCTGGTCTCGAGGAGTCACCGACTACTCCGCGGGAGGTAGCCGGGACTGCTGTCCCCGGGGGATGCGATGTGGCGGTCGCGCGCGTACCGTGATGCGTCAGTGCTCTCGCGCGTCCTCCTCTCCCGCCTCTGGGCCGTCGCGCGACGCGACGACGTGTTCGCGGGTGCGCTCGGCAGCCTGACGCTCGTGGCTGCCCTGGTGCACGGCCTGCCCTGGCCGCAGGTGGTCGCCGGCGTGGCGCTGAGCCTGCCGCTCGGGTGGCGCACCCGGCAGCCGCTGGCTGTGCTGGCCCTCGTGATCTGCGGGGCCGTGGCGTCCCTCGCCTTCGCCGGCCCATTCCCCGCCTACGTGCTGCCGGTCACCGTCGCGACCTATACCGTCGCAGCACGCGGAGGGCGCCGGAGGACCTTGGCCGTCGGGGCCGCGCTCGTCCCGGTCGGGATCGCCGTCGTGCTCGCCTTCTCTCCCGACGAAGGCGGTCCCGTCCGCCAGACGCTCCAAGTCGTCTCTCAGCTCTGGTTCGCCTTGGCGGTCGGGGAGGCGGTGCGCAGCCAGCGGGCGTTCATCGGCGCAATGCGGGAGCGGGCCGAGCGCGCCGAGCACGAGCACGAGCTCGAGGCCCAGCGGCGCGTGGACGAGGAGCGGGTGCGCATCGCGCGCGAGGTCCACGATGTCGTCGCCCACAGCCTGGCGACGGTCAGCACCCAGGCGTCCGTGGGGGTGCACATCGGCCGCGAGGAGCCAGAGCGCGCGGTCGAGGTGCTCCAGGCCATCAAGGAGGTCAGCACGAGCGCCTTGCAGGATCTGCGCTACGCGCTCGGAGCGCTGCGCGAGGACGCCGATGCCCCGACAGGGCCGACGCCGTCGCTGCAGGAGCTGCCGGAGCTCGTCGATCGCGCGCGCAGCTCCGGCCTGTCGATCGTCCTGCGGATGGAGGGCTCACCCGCCGTACTGCCGGCGGCCCTGCAGGTCGCGGTGTACCGCATCGTCCAGGAGGGCTTGACGAACGTCATGCGCCACGCGGCCGGCGCGAAGGCCCTGGTGCGCATCGCGGTCACCGGCCGCCAGGTCGAGGTCGACGTGACCGACGATGGGGCGGGCGGGCCGACGACGCCCCGGGTGCCCGGCTCGGGGACCGGGCTCGTGGGGATGCGCGAGCGGGCGAGCGCGCTCGGCGGCGCGTTCGAGGCCGGCCGGGCGGCGGGCGGCGGCTTTCGCGTCCACGCCGTGCTGCCGCTCGACGAGGCGCCGGCGTGACCCTCCGCGTGCTCCTCGCCGACGATCAGGTGCTGCTGCGAAGCAGCCTGGCGACGCTCGTCGATCGCGAGCCCGACATGACCGTCGTCGGCGAGGCCGGCGACGGCGAGGAGGCGGTGGAGCTGGCGCGTCGCGCTCGGCCGGACGTGGTCCTGATGGACATCCGGATGCCGGGCACGGACGGCCTCGCCGCGACGGAGCGGATCCTCTCAGACCCCCACGCGAGCGACGTGCGGGTGCTCGTGCTCACCACCTTCGAGCTCGACGACTACGTGCTGCGCGCGCTGCGCGCCGGGGCCAGCGGCTTCATCCTCAAGGGCGTCGAGCCCGCGGAGCTGCTCGCCGCCATCCGCCTGGTCGCGGAGGGCGACGCGCTGCTGGCTCCGAGCGTCACGCGCCGCCTGCTCGACCGCTTCGCCGACCTCCACGCGCCCTCGGCCGAGTTGATGGGCCGCTTGGAGGAGCTGACTCCCCGTGAGCTGGAGGTCCTCACGCTCGTCGGCTCAGGCTTGACGAACGCGCAGATCGCCGAGCGCCTGGTGTTCAGTCCGCTGACGGCCAAGACGCACGTCAGCCGCGTGATGGTGAAGCTCGCGGCGCACGACCGCGCCCAGCTGGTGATCGCAGCTTACGAGGGCGGCCTGGTCTCGCCCTCGGGCGAGTGGCCCGGGCCCTGACGCCTACGCCCGGCGCAGTAGGTCACGTCACTCCCGCGAGGCGACGACACCGCGCCCTTCGCTCTTCAGCATGGAGGCACACCAATTGCAAGGAGCCAACGAGCATGATCGAAGCACACGCGCTGACCAAGCAGTACGGCGAGAGGACCGCCGTCGAGGACCTGAGCTTCTCCGTGCCCCCGGGGGTGGTCACCGGCTTCCTCGGCCCCAACGGCGCCGGGAAGTCGACCACCATGCGCATGATCTTCGGCCTCGACGCGCCGACCTCCGGCGAGGTGACGGTCAACGGTCGCTCCTACGTCGACCACGCGGCTCCTCTGCACGAGGTCGGGGCGCTGCTCGACGCGGGCGCCGTCCACACGGGGCGTTCCGCGCGCAACCACCTGCTGGCCATGGCCGCCACCACGGGCATCGGCCGCCGTCGGGTCGACGAGGTCATCGACCTGGTCGGCCTGCGTGAGGTGGCCGACAAGCGCTCCGGCGGCTTCTCGCTGGGGATGGGACAGCGGCTCGGCATCGCTTCGGCGCTGCTGGGTGACCCGAAGACCCTGATCCTCGACGAGCCCGTCAATGGGCTCGACCCCGATGGCGTGCTGTGGATCCGCACCCTGCTGCGCGAGTTGGCCGACGAGGGACGGACGGTCCTGCTGTCTTCGCACCTGATGAGCGAGATGGCCCTGACGGCCGACCACCTGATCGTCATCGGGCGCGGCAAGCTGATCCGCGACGAGCCGGTGGCCGACTTCATCGCGAGCGCCTCGGGTGGCACGGTCCTCGTGCGCACGCCCGACGAGGCGAAGCTGCGCGAGCTGCTGCTCTCCGACGTCGTGGCCGTGTCCAGCGCCGAGCAGGGCCGCCTGGAGGTCACCGGCATGACCAGCGACGAGATCGGCTACCTGGCCGCCGCCGCCGGGCTGACCTTGCTCGAGCTCTCACCGGTGCGCGCGTCGCTGGAGGAGGCCTTCATGAACCTGACCCACGACGCGGTCGAGTACCGCGCACCCATCCAGACTCCCGAAAGGATCGCCGCATGAGCTCCACCACGCTCACCTCCCGCCCCACCGAAGCGCACGCTCCCGCCACCCGCGACGACGTCACGCCCGTCCGTGTCCTGACCTCCGAGTGGATCAAGCTGCGCACGCTGCGCTCGAGCTGGTACACGCTCGCGGCCGCCGTGGTGGCGATGATCGCCATCGGCCTGGTCATCGGCTACGCGACAAGCACCTCCAACTGGGCCTCGCTCGACGCTGAAGACACCGTGGCCTCGGCGCCCCTGCAGGGCTACCATCTCTCCGAGCTGCTCATCGGCGTGCTCGGCGTCCTGTTCGTCAGCGGCGAGTACGCCACGGGCATGATCCGCTCGACCTTCGCCGCGGTGCCCAAGCGCCTGCCGATCCTCGGCGCCAAGTCCGCCGTGTTCGGCGTCGTGGCGCTCGTGACCATGACCGCGACGTCGTTCGCGACGTTCTTCGCCGCTCAGGCCTTCCTGTCGCCCGACGGGCACGGCTCGTCGCTGTCGGATCCGGGCGCGCTGCGTTCCGTCGCCGGCGTCGGGCTCTACCTGGCGCTCATCGGGCTGCTCGGCGGCGCGTTCGGGTGGATCGTGCGCAGCACCGCCGGAGCCATCTCGGGGCTCGTCGGGCTCCTGCTGATCGTCCCGGTCATCCTCGGGCTGCTGCCCGGCAGCATCGGCACCACGATCGCCAAGTTCTTCCCGAGCAACGCCGGCGGCTCGTTGGTCTCAAGCGTCCAGCTCCCGGACACGCTGGCGCCGTGGACCGGCATCGGGGTGCTCGGCCTCTGGGTCGTCGCCGCGTTGGCCCTTGCCGCTGTGGTCATCCGCCGCCGCGACGCCTGATCACCGCGGGGAGCGCTCGAAGCCGAACACTCCCCGCACGGGCGCAGCGAGCCACCACTACGACGGGTGGTCATTCGTGCCTGCGATGAGTTCGCGGCTTCGTGTCGTCTCACTGGCATCGACCAGCGACGGGACGCCCTGGTGTCCTCCATGGGCGCCCGGGCGCCGCACGAACAAGGAGCAGATGACCATGACGACGAATAGCGCCCCCCTGATCACCGGAGTCGACTTCGTCTCCGTGCCCACGGACGACTTCGATGCCAACGTCCGCTTCTACGGCGAGGTGCTCGGCCTGCCTTGCAGCGCGCGCTACGGAGACATGCCCGGCGCCGAGTTCCAGGCCGGCAACCTGACGCTCGCGGTGATGCAGAACGAAGCCTTCGGGCAGGCGTTCTCGCCCAACAGCATGCCGATCGCACTGCAGGTCGCCGACGTCGACGCCGCCCGCGCGCGGTTGGAGGCGGCGGGCGTGAAGTTCAAGACCGAGACGTTTGCCTCCGGCGTGTGCCATCAGGCGATCTTCTCCGACCCGGCGGGCAACCCCCTGGACCGACACCACCGCTACGCCCCGCCCAATCCGAAGCCCAGCGCCTGACGCCCCAGCCCCCAAGCGGCGAGCCGGACCGATGAGTCGCCGGCTCGCCGTCGTCTTACTCACTACTGACCACAACGCCTGAGGAGCAGCGCACCATGAGCACCGTCATCGCCAACATGTCCATGTCGCTCGACGGCTTCATCGAAGTCCGCGACGGCGACGTTCCCCGACACCTCTTCCAGTGGCTCCAAAGCGGCCCACAGAGCTCGAAGATGCCCGGCGACGGCCGCGAGTTTCACACCTCGAAGGCCAGCGCCGAGCAGCTCGAGGATGCCGTGGCAAACCTAGGCGCCCTGGTCTGCGGACGGACGCTTTTCGACGTCACCCGTGGCTGGGGCGGACGCCACCCCGCCGGAGCGCCCGTCTTCGTCGTCACCCACGAGGAGCCGGCCGACTGGTCGCACCCCGACGCGCCGTTCACCTTCGTCACCGACGGCGTCGCGGGCGCCGTCGAGCAGGCCAAGGCCGTCGCCGGCGACAAGTCGGTGGCGGTCGCGAGCGCCGACATCGCCCGCCAGTGCCTCGAGCTGGGGCTCCTCGACGCGATCCACATCGACCTGGTCCCAGTGCTCCTCGGCGCCGGCAAGTCGTGGTTCGCCGGCACCGCTGACGCCGTCGAGCTCGAGGACCCGGTCATCACCCAGTGGCGAGGGCGTCACCCACATGCCCTACCGCGTGCGGGGCTGAGATGCTCACCCACGCCCAGTTCGCCGAGCGCACGGAACGCCGCCGCCACGAGCTGCGGGTGTACTGCTACCGCATGCTCGCTTCCGTCGAGGAGGCCGAGGACCTCGTCCAGGAGACGCTGCTGCGGGCGTGGCGCCGCCGCGGTGACCTCGACCGAGAGGAGCACCTGCGCGCCTGGCTATACAAGATCGCCACCAACGCCTGCCTCGACATCGCGGTCCCCGGCGACGGTAAGCGCTGAGCCAGCGCCTCGAGCGGATCGTCGACGAAGGTGTAGACGTCTCCCTCGGGTACGTCGTCGGGCCGGGCGTGGGAGACGATGAACGTCGGGGTGCGGGCGGTCCCGTCTGGCCCGTCGGCGCCCCACCAGGGGATCGACAGGTCGTAGGTCCGGCGCCCGGCGATCGTCGACGCCCACCCGGTTGTTGCCATCGGCCAGGATCTCGTTGCCTCGCTCGTCCTCGCCGAACGCCCATTCCTGCAGTTGCTGACCGCCGTCTCCCATCGGTGCCTCGGGCCGGACTCCCCGGCCACCGCCGCGGCGGCCTCGATCGCGTCGACGCCGTCCTGTGGCGGATCCGGAACGCGCAAAGGATGTCGGTGTCCTCGGGCTCGTAGTCGGAGTCCCGGTAGCCCATCTCGGCGTACGGCGTAACTCCTGAGGCATCGGTCCTTCTTGGTGACAGCCATTCGCCGACCCTAAGTGACGGACTTACAGTCTGCAATCACGATATCGACCGGCATCCATAGAACAGTCTCATTGCCTCGGGCGGGCGATGAGCGAGGAGCGATGAGTTTGCCCGCCGGGTGAGGTCAGACAGAGCATGACCAAAGTCACCTGCCAGATCTCGGTCTCACTCGACGGTTACGTCGCCGGGCCCGACCAGAGCACCGACAACCCCCTTGGAGTGGGCGGGATGCGCCTCCATGAGTGGGCGTTCGCGACCGCCGCCTGGCGCGAGCAGCACAGAAAGGATGGCGGCGAGCACACCGCCGACGCGAAAGTCGCCGAGGAGATGATGCAGGGCGTCGGCGCTTACATCATGGGCCGCAAGATGTTCGGCGGCGGAGGTGGTGCGTGGGATGAGACGTGGAAGGGCTGGTGGGGTGAGGATCCGCCGTACCACGCGCCGGTCTTCGTGCTCACCCACCACCCACGCGAGCTGCTGTCCATGGAGGGCGGCACGTCGTTCACGTTCGTGACCGACGGGATCGAGTCCGCGCTCGAAGCGGCCCGGGCGGTTGCCGGCGAGAAGGACATCTCCATCGCGGGCGGCGCCAACGCCGTGCAGCAATACCTCGCAGCCGGTGTGCTCGACGAGCTCTATCTCCACATCACCCCGGTCATCCTCGGGGCAGGGGAGCGGCTGCTCGAGAACATCGGCGACCCCACCCTGGAGCCACTAGAAGTGATCGCCTCGCCTGCCGTCACGCACGTCAGGTACCGCGTCCGCCGCTGAGGCCGAGGATGATCACCACGACGACGACACCATCCAGGACCCAGTTCTTCACGTTGAGAACCGTGTGGAGCCAGGCGGGAAGATCGGGAAGAGCGATCGAGGGCAGGTCGACTTCGGGAAGCGGCACGACTCGCACGAGCAGGTTCATCAAGATCACGGCCGCGACGACCCCACCGACGCCCCTCGCGACGGAGTGGGCGGATCGGTGGTCGTCGTCGTCGCTCATGCCCAGATGATCGGCTCGCACCTCTTCGAGCGCATCGGGCGTGAGAGTGGTTCTCGTCTCCTCCTTCAGGCGGACTGCGCGGCCGCCTGAGTGCCGTTCACCGGAAGCTCGCCGAAGAAGCCGGTGATCCGGCGCAGGCGCCCGTCCTCGGCGATCTCGCCCACGTCGAGACCGATGAGCGCGACGGTCTCGTCCGGAGACACGAGCTCCCACGCGAAGCGCAGCCGGTCGTGATGGGCATCGACCTCGCTCGCCCGCCGAAACCGGTGGCCGGGGTAGTGCTCGTGCATGGCCGCAGCCACGTCGCTGATACCGGAGTGCCCTTCTCCGGCGATGGGCGGGTCGACGAGTTCGCCGTCCGGCGTCCACGCCACTTCGATGAGCTCTGCACGCCGCTGCTCGTCACGCTCGTTCCACGCCGACAGGTAGGTGTCGACGACTTGATCGACGTCCGTCATGGTGACTCCCGACTCTGGTGATTGTCCGGTCACGGGCATGATGCGACTCCCGATCCGCGTTCGCGATTACGTCGGAGGTAAAGTGAGCGTAAGCGCTTCCGGAGATTCCACTCGACTTGGCGCGTTCCCGCGTCTACCATGCGACCAGGCCGTCGCGATGCAAAGCGGGGCGGTTCATCGTCACTACCACCTGAGAAGCGTCTTCAGCCGGACCGGCGAGGATGCGGCTCGCGGAGGAGGATCGCGTGGGCAGAACATACGTCGGACGCCACCACGGCGGTGCGGACACGGTTGACATCTACGGTCCCGAAGGTGTGAAGCCTCTGGGTGACCGCTGGAACGACTCGGCCGGTGAGTTCGGCTGGGGGAAGGACTTCACCGGCTCCGTGGCGCTGGCGCGAGCGTTGCTCTCGGATGCGTTCGGGGTGGCCGCCACGGAAACGCTCGCGGCCAACTTCGCCGCGGACGTCGTTTCGCGATTCCCACCGGAGGGCTTCGCGGTCGGTGCGGAGGAGGTCCGTGGATGGGGCACGCCACCGGCGGCCCGGACGCTCACGGGCAATGAGCTCGTCGAGCACCTTGGAGGTATCGCCTTGGCGGACGAGGACGACTCGGCGGAGTTTCTGAGCAGGGTCGTCGAGCGCTGCTGGGACGAGCACTCGCTCCGTCACTGAGATCGCGGGTCAGCGGCTGGTGGCGCCCGCCGGAAGCGTGAGCTTCTCCGGCGGCGCCTCGGCGCGCCGAGCGGCCACGAGGCCGCGGGCCTGCGGCCGGCGATGCTTGAGGTACTCCGCCAAGTGGTAAGAGCCCACGACGAAGAGCCCCGCGATGGCCTGGGCTGCGAGCGTCTCCCAGTACGGGTAGATCTCGAACCACGAGCCCAGCCAGCCCGGAACGGCGAACGGCGTTTCGTGCTGCGGCAGCCAGCCGAGCTCTGAGAACGTCAGGGCCGTGCCTCCCGTCATCACGACGAGGACCAGCCCGACCAGCACGCCGGTGAGGACGAGCATCCGGCGATAGGGCAGCTTGTGGTGCAGCCAGAAGGTGACGACCCCCACGACCGCCGTGGCGGCGAGGCCGATGCCCACCCCCTTGAGAACGGTTGCCGTACCCGCCTGCAGCTCGAGCGTCTGAAGGAACAGCACGGTCTCGAAGCCCTCTCGATAGACGCTCGTGAAGCCGAGGGCGACCAGCCCGAGGGTCGCACCCGCTCCCGACTGCGCGAGCAGCTTGCGGCGCTGGCGATGGTGCCTGCCGATCCACTGGCTCCAGTAAACCTTGTGGACGAACCAGTTGAGGACGATGAGGAGGACCACGATCGCAATGAAGCCGGTTATCGCCTCAAGCCGCGGTCCCAATCCACTGGCGGCATCGAGGAGCGTGGTCACGAGGAACCAGGTGACGATCGTGGCTGCGAAGGCGACACCCGCGCCGAGCACGACTGGACGGCGGCGCGACCGGTTCGCACCCAGGAACGCGGCGGTCACCGCGGCGAAGATCAGGACCGCCTCAAGACCTTCACGGAAGACGATGATCGACGAGTTGAAGACGACCGTCGT
>JAABUN010007750.1_pt1 | contig 11356 bp, 12 predicted proteins | sample 5559311 | NCBI WGS metagenome assembly JAABUN01 (sample SAMN10711877, study PRJNA513370) | rock metagenome | isolation source: Antarctica rocks | place: Antarctica: Victoria Land, Siegfried Peak sud | reverse complement strand
TCGCATGGGCGCAAAAAGAAGTCGTTGTTTCGCACAGGCTTGGACCACCTTAGACATTTGCTTACCAATGCGGTAGGCAAAAAACGTGACCTGGACCTTTGTCTTCAGCTTTTGTCGTGTACTTAGCCAGTACAGTTAACCCGAACCAAGGTTCGGGTTGGCGAAGTTGATGTTTAAAAGGATGTCGCCAACTTCAGGAACAGCGTGAGAGACGAATACCCTTAGTGCTTAAATTGAGAGAGCCTAAAAGCCATTACTATCCTTTTTCTTTTCCTCAATTGCTACTTTTCAGACGCCCCCTTAATAGAGAAACTCGTGAACTTGGTAGTTTTCATGAGTTTACCTCCAGTCTGGCGACAAGATTTGTGCAGCGGTTTCTGGGAAGGCGCTCAGGAGCGCAATCGTAGACTCGACATCGTCTCGGTGGCACAGTTGAACGGTCGAATGCATATAGCGCGTGGGTGCACCGATGGTAGTAGCCCAGGCACCAAGTCCGCGACGCTGAATCTCCGAGGCGTCGGTGCCGCCGCCGAGGTTGCGCTGAAAGGCTATGCCACGCTCTTCGCAGGTAGCAATGAGGCCGCGCACCAACTCCGGGTTGCCGATAGTGCGGTTGTCCATTAAGTAAATACCGGTGCCGCTGCCAAGAAAGCACTGCCGCTCTTCGGCGCGGGCATAGGGTGTGTCTGAGGGCAGGCTGCCGTCAATTGCAACAGCTAGGTCGGGTGCGATGGCGTGGGCAGCTGTCGGCACGCCCCGCACTCCTACTTCCTCCTGTACAGTGCTCACAGCGTAGATGTCTACTGGCGTTTGGTCAACGCGCTTCATCGCCTCGATAAGGCAATAAACGCCTATGCGGTCGTCAAAATTTCGCCCTATTACGACGTGTTCGTTGAGTTGACCAAACTCCGCCGCCAATGTAACGACGTCGCCGATTTCGACAGCAGCACGTACTTCAGACGCTGGCAAGGCTAAGTCGATGTAGAGCTCGCGGATGGGGAAAACGCGCTCGCGATCTTCGGGTGTGCCGAGCCAGCCTGATTGTGGCGCAATAACGCCCTTGAGCTTCCGTCCTTCGCCATGGCTGCTATGTACCACAACCCGTTCACTGACGAGCGTCCGCGGGTCGAGACCGCCGATAGCGCGAAAGCGTAGAAAACCCTCGTCGTCGATGTGACTCACCATCATACCAATTTCATCGATATGCGCCGCGTACAGCAGCCGTATCGGTCTCTCGCTACCGTCCACTTCTCGGATACGTGGGCCACCTTGAGCTCGTTTGAAGGCGATCACATTGCCAAGTCGATCGCGCCACACTTTGTCGGCGCAAGTTTTAAGTTCATCGTACGCAATTGTTTGGGCCTCAACTTCAAAGCCTGACACGCCCGGTGCATTACACAACTTTTCGAGCAGCTCCATTCTTTGTCCGCCTCCTACTAGATTTTGTTAATTGAGAGATTTTGAGGGCTCGAGCGTAACAGACTCTTTTCAGTACGACCAAATCCTGTCCGGAGTATCCGGTTTGTAGGTAGGGACGGCTCAACACTCACCGCGTATGAGGATCGAACGCATCGCGTAAACCGTCGCCTAAGAAGTTGAACGCCAACATCACAATAGCCAAGGCGAGGCCAGGGTAGATAGCTAAGTGTGGATGGCTGCGCATGGCCTTAAATCCTTCAGCAATCATGCTGCCCCAGCTTGGCGTCGGCGGTGTAGCACCGATGCCGATGAAGCTAAGAAACGCCTCCGTTGCAATAAATCCAGGTATTGCCAAGGTTACACGCACCACAAGAGGACCCAGCAAGCTGGGCACCAGGTGGCGGAAAATAGTCCGCCTGTCGCTAGCGCCCAGCGCCACCGCAGCTTGGATAAAGTCGGACTTGCGTAGTGCCAAAGTCATTCCGCGTGTGAGACGCGCCATACCTACCCACGAGGTGAGACTGATACCTACAATAATAAGGAACACCCCACCCATCTTGGCGTCGAGTTGGGCAATAGCCTGGAACAGTGGGCCACTGATGACACTGCCGCCGAAGCCTGTTTTGAAGGTGATCATGAGCAAGATGATAAAAAGCAGACTGGGAAAGGCGTAGAGCACGTCTACGATACGCATCATGAAGTTGTCGAGGCGGCCCCCGTAATAGCCGGCGACGACTCCATATATCAGACCCATACTAAAAGAAAAGAAAGCACCCAGAAAAGCCACCGTAAGCGAGATGCGCGTACCGTAGATAAGACGGCTTAACAGATCACGTCCCAAAAAATCTGCACCCAGCGGAAAACGCGGGCCGGGTGGCGCGTAATTGGCGAGCAGATCACCCTCTGCATAACCATGCGGTGCCAGCCACGGCGCGAAAATTGCAATCCCTACCAGTACGATGAGGACAGCAGCTCCGACGACAGCAGCGCGGTGCCTTAAAAGTCGGCGGATGGCGCGGCGACCAGGACTATTACTATTACTTGGACGAGCGGCCCGACTGCGTACGGTTGGGTGTGCGGGCGCGCTCATACGTCTTGGTCCAGTTGAATACGTGGATCGATCAGCGTGTAAGACAGATCTACGAAAAGGTTTGAGATCACCAGCATTACGGCGAAAAGAAGGGTAGTTCCCATGATAACGGGATAGTCGCGCGAGCTGACACTGTCGACGAAGTATCGCCCCAACCCAGGAATGGCAAAGATTTGTTCGACCACCATTGAGCCCGTCACCAAAGCCGCAAAAAGTGGTCCTAAAACTGTCACGACAGGAATGAGCGCGTTTCTTAAGGCGTGTTTAATGACCACACGTTGTTCACTCAGTCCTTTGGAGCGGGCCGTCCTGATGTAATCTTCATGGATCACTTGCAGCATACTGGCGCGTGTGAGCCGCGCAATCACAGCAGCTTCACCAATTCCTAGCGTCAGTGCCGGCAGAATAGCCTGTTGCCACGTGCCCCAGCGTGCTACCGGTAAGAGATGAAGCTCTAGGGCCACTCCCCAAATGAGTAACGGCCCTAACGTCATGGCGGGTACCGACACGCCTCCGATAGCCAGGGACATCGCGGCATAGTCGACCCAAGTATTTTGACGAAGCGCGGACACGACGCCGGTGGGAATACCTATCAGTACGGCGACCCCTAGAGCTAGCAGGCCCAGTACAACCGACGGCGGCAGATGATCGCGGATAATATCGTTGACGCTGCGGTTACGCTGCAAGTAGGAAGGGCCGAGGTCGCCCCTCAAGGCGTTACCCATGTACCGCAGATACTGCTGCAGCAGCGGTTCATCGAGGTGATAGTAGGACTCGAGGTTGGCCTGGATCTGTGGCGGCAGTGGTTTGTCTTCTGTTGCAAAGGGGCTACCAGGAACCGCGTGCATCAGCAAAAAAGTAACTACCGAGATAACAAAGAGTACCGGGATGAGTGCAAGCACACGGCGAATGATGAGCGCAGCCATAAATAAAACTCAGACGTTTGTGACCGGACATTTTAGGTGCCCGGCCCAACGTAAAACACGTCTCAGTTGTCGAGCGTCCATTTCCAGAACTCACGGTTAAAGCTGCCCGCTAAAACGGGTTTGAGGTACGGTTTGATAAGGAGATTTTCGGCCTCCCAGTAGATCGGCATCACGCCCGCCTCATCTTGCACTAAAATCTTCTCCGCCTCGGTATACATCTCCTGCCGCTTAGCCGGATCCTGCGCTACCGCTGCGTCGGCGATAAGTCGGTCGTAGTCGGCGTTACGAACGATAGCAGGAGCCCCCACATCGGAGGTAAAAAGCTCAGCCTGAATGTTGTTGGCGTCTGGATAGTCCATGCCCCAGCCCATACGCCAGACATCAAAAGCGCCCTCGGCGGCGATTTGCGAGTAGGCCTGACCCTCGACTGGTTGCAGTTCGATGGTCGCCCCGAGCGTCTGCTGCCACATCTGCTGCACCGCTTGGGCAATACGGCTATTCGATTCGCTGGCGCTAAAGGCGAGAGTAATAGTCCGTAGCCCCTTGCCTTCAGGATAACCTGCCTTGGCAAGTAGCGTCTTGGCGTGTTCGGGATCAAAGGGGATACCGACGCCTGCGCTTTCCGGGACATGACCAAAACTTCCTGGCGGCGTTAGGGTCGGCGCGGGCACCTCGCCCCCCTTGGTAATAAACTCGACGATGCCTTGCTTGTCGACTGCTGCGGCAAACGCCTGACGCACTTCGACATTATCGAAGGGCGGTTTGAGGGCGTTGAAATCGTAGTAGTACAACACATTCTTAGGACCATTATAAAATTCTGAGCTTAGCGTGGGATCGTTCTTGACACGGTCGAGGTCGGTCGAGGGCACGGCTACAATGTCCAGCGTGCCGTCTTCGTAAAGCGCCAGCGCAGTAGACTCCTCTTTAACGACGTAAAGATTGATGGTGTCGATGTCGACACTCTCGGCAGCGAAGTAAGTAGGGTTCTTCTCGAGTACGGCGAGGTCTTCGGGCGCGAGTTCAGTAAGCTTGTAAGGACCGTTGACCACGATATTTCCGGGCAGGGTCCAGTCGTCGCCGTGGGCGTCAATAGCCCATTTTGGTACGGCGTGACCGATAGAAGCTAGCGACGACAAAAACCATGAAGCAGGCGCGACCAGCTTTATCTCGAGGGTTTGGTCGTCCAGCGCTTTTACGCCCAAGGTGCCCATATCGCTGGTCTCACCTTGGTTGATCGCTTGAGCGCCCGTAATCACGTACACACGGTATGACATCGGCGCGGCGGTAGCGGGGTCGACGATGCGCTGAAAAGCATAGGCATAATCGTTTGCGGTAACGGGTGTGCCGTCCGACCAGGTCCAGCCCTCCCGGATATGAAAGGTATAGGTAGTTCCGTCGTCCGATACCGTCCACGAGTCGGCACCCGCCGGCACCACTTCGCTAGTTTCAAAATCGTACCCTACCAAGGTGACAAATATATTGGCGGGTACGTCGTAAAGCCAGTTAGCTGTAGGGTCGATGATGTATGGGTCTTGGGCGAGGCTGGCATTGAGCGTCTTCTGCGCTTGCGCTAAGCCGGGGAAGACTGAGGCGAACACAGCGAACACGAATAGCGTTTTTACGAATGGTATACGTACCGTCATGCTTCTACCTCCGTGGTCTATATAAGCTTTCGAGCCCGTGTGTGGATCCGAATTACTGTCATCTGATTACGGGTTGATATAACGTTATACTAGCCTTACGAGGTTGTCAACTGTGCATGTTTAGTCCACCTCAGTAAAGCTGTCAGGCATGACGGTTTGCACTAGCAAGATAAAATGAAGAGGGGTAGCAAATAGCAACTGAAACGATCAAACGCGCAACCCTCAAAGATGTCGCTAAAGAAGCAGGGGTGTCGTTAGGTATGGCTAGCCGTGTGCTCGGCGACTATGGGTCGTTTAGCGAGCATACCCGCACAAAAGTTTTACGGGCAGCGGATGCGCTCGACTACCGTCCCAACGTTTTAGCTCGCTCACTACGGCTGGGCCACACCAAAGCCATCGGTGTCGTAGTCTCCAACATCGTTTCGTATCACTGGACCACCTTTGTGCGCGGTATCGAGGCGGCGGCAGCGCAGCGTGGTTACCAGGTGATTATAGGAACTACCGACGACGACCCTGACGCTGAAAGGGATTACATTCGTGCACTCCGTGAGCGCAACGTGGACGGTATCATTTTATCACCGTCCCCGGAAAACGAAGACCTGCTTGTCAAGCTAGCCGATGAAGGCTTGACGATGGTGTTGGTCGAAAGCGACATGGCAACTGTAAATGCGCCGCGTATCAATATCGACAACCAGCTTGCCGCCCGGCAGGCCATAACCTACCTGTTGGGACTCGGTCACCGGGCTATCGGGATTGTAGCGGGCAGCCAGAGCCTGCCGTCTGGACGTGACCGACTGTTGGGTTACCGGAGCGCACTGGCGCAGGCCGGTGTCGCCGCCGATGAACGGTTGATCGGCTACGGCGAATATAGCTTCGAAAAAGCCTATTACGCTACGCGGCGGCTTATGAACTTGCCGGAGCGACCCACGGCGCTGCTCGTCTGCAACGAGTCTATGACAGGTGCGGCACTGCAGTGCATCAAGGATTTGCGTCTTGCAGTGCGCGACGACGTATCGCTGATAGCCTTCGACGATCCTGATTGGACCTCGTTTTTTACACCGGCCCTGACAACCGTGCGTACACCCCGGCAGGAGGTTGCTGTACACGCGCTAGAGACACTGCTGACCCGTATTTCCGAACGGGGCAGCGAGCGCGCCCAGCCGGTAGAGCGGATCATCGCTACCGAGCTGGTGGTGCGCGAGAGTTGCCGAGCGTTATAAAGCCTCAGGGGCGCGTTGTATGGCGGCTGACGGCCTGCAAGTAAAGGCGACGCCGAGCCATGCGAAGAGAGATTGCTTAGTCCTCCCACAGCCTTGGGTAACGTTCTGTCATACCGGTCTCTTTCATAAGCTCTTCTACTGCGTCTAGCTCGAGGGGTGCCTCAGCCGTAAAGTTCTCAATCCCCTCCTCAGTAATGACCACCGTGTCTTCGACCCGGACATAGCGGCGCTCCTCGGGGATGATGAGCTGTGGATCGACGGCTATTACGATACCGGGCTCGAGCACCTTGCCTCGGTAATGTCCTACGTCATGCACCGCCATCCCGACCGGGTGCGACAGATGGTGAGGAAAAACCAGCGCCCGGCGCGCCGCTTCTTCGTAGATAGGTTTATGAAACCGCGTACGGTTTACCACCTCGGTCATCTCTGCTGCGGCCTCGTCGCGCACCTGCTCGGCTGTCACCCCGGGACGCAATAGACGTAGCAGCACCTCGTGGTACGCCACCATAAAGCCGTAAAGCTGACGCTGCACGGCGTCGTAAACGCCGTTGACCGGCCACATCCGGGTGATGTCGCTGGCGTAGTACTGATAATCAGGCCCGCAGTCGACCAACACCAAATCTCCGTCGCTAAGCTCGGCATCGTTGGTGTTGTAGTGACCGTACCAGGCGTTATCGCCGCCCGCCACGATGGCGCGGTAAGACACGTCGAGCGCGCCGTTATTAAGGTAGGTGTAGCGCATCACGGCATCGAGCTGATGCTCGCGCACGCCGGGGCGAGTGGAGCGCATCGCTTCATTTAGACCACGGGCGCTGAGGGTTCCGGCCCGCCTCAGCAGCGCAATCTCGGCAGGATTTTTGAGCAGGCGTAAATCATCGAGAACGGGGGCCAAATCACGAAGCTCGGCGGCAGGGCAGCGTTCGCGCAGCAGCCGCACGAACCAGCGCGTCCGGTCGGGGCGACCGTCCCAGGGGTCGGAGACGCCCTCTTGCTGGGCAAATTGCAGGGTGTCCCAGCTCTGGGTCGCACCTTCGCCAGCACGAAAGGGTGTATATATCAGGCGCACGCGCTCGAGGTAACTGCTCAGTTCATCAATACTGTGTACAGCGTCCACGCCGGTTGCACGAACGGCCTCGTCTGGCCCAGATGCACTTAGCAGGATGCCTTCCTTCTCACGTCGCAATGGCGATTGGTAAGGAAGAAAGAGGTGGCTCGAGCCGTCACGCCCGTCGAGTACCAGGTAAGCGTGCGGCGTTTCGATAGGGCACAGGTACATTACGTCGTTGGCCTGTCTAAAGCGGACGTGCGCACTCTCCTTGGGAGCTCCCTGCAAGATAGCCATGCCGCTCTCTCCACTGCCGGAACCCATCGCGGTTAGGACACGTTCACGGCGCTGACGGTACTCGTTAAGGGTAATCATAAGGCTCCTTTTGATACGTTGCCGTACTCGAGCGTTGCCTCCTGCACCGCTTCTGCGTCCAGCATTACGCCGAGACCGGGTCCGCTAGGCACGGGCAGACAGCCGTCCACCAGCGGCAGAGCAAACGCGCTGTTGTAGGGTGCTGCGAGGAGGTTGGTATGAAGGCCGATTTCAGTAAATTCCACAGCGTCGACGACAGACAGTGTCGAGGCGGCGAGGTGCAGCTTTGCCGCCATCTCGATGCCCAACCCGAAAGCCGTGCCGAGGACGCATTTGAGACCGGCAGCTTCTGCGACAGCCGCGATTTTTTTGGCGTGATAGAGACCACCCGCCTTGCCAATCTTGATGTTGATAACGTCCGCAGCCTCATGCCGTATCAGCTGAAGCGCGTCATGAACGGTATAACAGCTTTCGTCAGCCTCGATAAGGGTGTCCACCGACCTCCGCACGAACGCCATGCCCTGCAAGTCCCAGGCGGGCACGGGTTGCTCGAGTAGCTCGAGTCCCACTTCAAAACGCTCAGCCAGACGGCACAGGCGGATAGCTTCTTTGGGGCTGTAGCCCTGGTTAGCGTCGGCTCGAATAGATATATTTGGCCCGACGGCTTCACGAATAGCATGGAGGCGGTCCGCGTCCGCGCTCGGATAACCACCGATTTTGGGTTTGAAGGCGCGAACGCCCAGCTCCCTGAAGCGCAGGCACTCCCGCGCCATAGCGTCGGGCGCACCGCCGGCAATCTCGACGGCCACCGGTATATGGGTCTGGTGTCGTCCGCCGAGGAGTGTGCTGACCGGCACCCCGAGTGCTTTGCCAAGAAGATCGTGAAGGGCCAGATCGATGCCCGCCTTTGCACAGGAATTACCCCGAAAGTCGATCATGCCTAGAAGATATTCACGGTCAAAAGGGTCGTGACCGATGAGCTGGGGTCCAAGGTAATCGTTGATAGCGGCCTGCACGTCCTCGAGCGTGTGACCGAAGAAACCGATGTCGACGGGACTCTCGCCTACGCCTGTGAGACCCTCGTCGGTGGCAATAGTAACCAGGATGTACTCGAGGACAGGTAAGGGGCGTTTGGCTGTCGTCCTGCTACGCTTGCCCCAATGATGTTTTGAACCTGCTCCCTCAGTGCTGTAAGGTGCGTGTGCCACATCCATGCGGATAGGGGTTGTGGTTATCGAAGAGATTTTCACTGTGTCTTTGAATTCCAGTTCATCTTTGATAGAGCAAAGTTTAGCCTATCTCCAAGCACAGTATAACGATATACTAAGGATTACTATAGTGCAGATAGAAGAACATGATTCAAGAAGAGACTGTAAAGTTGTGCTGGGGTATGACGACCCTCGAAGCTATGGGCACCTCAGGTGTCATCCCCTCCGCTGCTCAAGCTGCGGTTCGTAGCCCCGCAGCCAACCAAGAAAATGTCATCACGTCCAGCCTCACGCCCTCGTGAACTGAGCTCGCCTCGCTCGATTCGGCAGGAACATACTCAGCCACCGTGGTCCACTGAAATTCCTTAAAGCCGCCGTTCTCAGTCGGAACATAGAGGAGCCGCCGCAACAGCCCACGTGCAGCCCGCTCAGCGCGGGCATACGGGTTCTCGCCAAGGTGGGTAACAAGTTCTTTCATGCCGATTTTGTGGGTGAGCAATTCGGTATCGCTACTTTTGATGCGAGACATAGCGAGGAGTAGCAGCCGCTTTTCGTTGAGGTCGAGTTCCTGACCACTTTTAGCGAGCGCGTTGGCTTGCCGGATGCGCGCCTTACGGTACTCAAGATTGTGTTCTTCCCCGCCGCCTTGCGTCATGTGCGCTCCTCTATAGGTGCGTTACGTGAGCCTACCGATAAAGTGGAACCCACGTCAAGGCAGCCTCCACAGTTGGCAGGGCAATATCGCAAAGTGAACGAACACCGTCTCCACACTAAGGGGAAAGCGGGTTAGCAATCCGAAAACTACGAATACTCTGCCCACACGTGGGTGTCGTTTGACGTTATGGCATGCGTACCGAATATCCTTACCACGGTTGCGTCAAGTTATTTTTGTTGAGGTAGGCTGACACCGTGTTTGAATACAACGACCGCCCCAAAGGCTTTCGCTTTCCTAAGGCCATCATTTCCTACGCGGTCTACCTCTACCACCGGTTCCTGCTCTCATATAGAGACGTTCAAGAACTACTTTTCGAGCGTGGGATTGACGTCAGTCACGAGACGGTACGGGTCTGGTGTATGAAGTTCGGTCCTGACTTGGCCAAGGTATTGCGATACCGTAAAACAAGGCGTGGTCAGCGTTGGCACCTAGACGAAATGCGTGTCGTTGTAGGAGGAACGGTTCACTGGCTATAGTAGCCCCACTAGGGGCGGGTCTAGTGACCCCTATACTCTGGCGCGCCGTCAACGAGTATGGTGAGGTGCTGGACGTGCTGCTACACAAAACCCGCTGCAAGCAAGCCGCCAAGCGCTTTTTCAGCAGGCTGATCGACGACCACAAGCTACCCGAACGGATCGTGACCGATGGACTCAGGAGTTACGGTGCGGCGTTCAAGGAGTTACCTGAACTGGACGTGAGCGAGCATGTCACCGTCTCGGCCGCCGAACGGCAGAGCAATTTGATTGAGCAGTCTCATCGGCCCACACGAGATCAGGAGCGGCAGCAACGCGGTTTTAGAACAGCACCCCGTACCCAACGGTTTCTCTTCGCCCATGCTGAAGTCAGCAATCTCTTCCGCCGCACACGTGCCCGTACACCAGCGAAGCTTCGCCGCCGCAACTGGCAAACTGGCTTCAGCTTGTGGACCGAGTTGTCGCTTGCTATTCCCTAAAAAGCCTGCTGAAGCAGCGACGTTAGTGTATTCGCTTAGCTCAACGCCGCGCTACCCAAAATAAGTTGACGCAACCGCCGCAGCCTCCTGAGCTCGGAGACGCCGAGTCCACCAAACTTCTTCTTCCAGGCGTAGAACGTCTTTTCAGTCACGCCCATCTTCCGGCACACCTCGGCTGCCGATACCCCAGACTCGGCCTGCCTCAAGGCAAACGCAATCTGCTCCTCGGTGTATCTTGAACCCTTCATCCTGGCCCCTCTCCTTCATCGGGATTGTAGGCCGATTGAGGTGAGTCCGCGCGGACCAAATTTCGGGTAGCAGGTCAATAATCTAGAGCATCACGGAGGCTCATATGAAAAGATCGAAATTTACTGAAGAGCAGATTGCGTTTGCCCTCAAACAGGCAGAATCAGGCATTACCGTTTCCGAGGTGTGCCGAAAGCTGGGCGTGTCGGAGAACACCTTCTACAACTGGAAGAAGAAGTTCTCTGGGCTCGGCGTGTCCGAGTTGCGTCGGCTGCGGCAATTGGAGGAAGAAAATCGGAAACTCAAGCAGTTAGTAGCGGATCTCAGCCTAGATAAGGCGATGCTGCGGGATGTCCTGGGAAAAAAGCTTTAGAGCCGGCGGTTAAGCGGGAACTCGTGCTGAAGCTGCAGGACGCCTGGCGAGTGAGTGAGCGGCGAGCTGTGAAGGTTACTAGTACACCGTCAGGTTGTTATCGATGGATAGAGCCGATGCAGCTTGTTACGGGCGTCTACTGAGGTAAACCGCCAGCTGATAGTTGCTCGCACCCTGTTACGCTCCTGCTCAAAGGCTGCCACG
>JAABUN010007749.1_pt1 | contig 11357 bp, 12 predicted proteins | sample 5559311 | NCBI WGS metagenome assembly JAABUN01 (sample SAMN10711877, study PRJNA513370) | rock metagenome | isolation source: Antarctica rocks | place: Antarctica: Victoria Land, Siegfried Peak sud | reverse complement strand
CAGCGACAGCGCACCGAGCCGCTGCGATTGGTGCCGAAGCGTTTGCAACGGGCGCTCTTGCAGTGCGGGCAGGTTTGAGTAATCACGACCACAACTTACAACAGAAACGCGCTTAAATCCAATGCCGGGCCGGGGATGAAACTGGTCGCGCTGTCGAACACGTTCTGGCCGTCGTGCAAATACAGCACGGGGTAGCGCCGGTCGGCGTTCTTCGGGTCGTCGTAGCCGGGCGGCAGGTACACGAGCACGTCGCGGTCGGTCGGCAGAAACTGCGAATGAAACGCGGCGTGCGTGCGAATCTGCCCCGTCAGCGTGTGCGGCCGGGCCGCGGCGCTCGTTTGTGGGGCGGCGATAAACATGGTGGCGATTGGTTCACCTGGCGCGGGCTGGGCAGACAGGGCGGCAGCGGCAAGGACAGCGGCAAAACCGGCAAGAGCTCGCGTGTTCACGTTGTTTTCCTGGACGAGGCAGTAAAGAATTAGGCACCGTTAATCCGCCGCCGGGCCGCGCCGGCCGGGTAACGCCCAACCTGCCGTAATGACTCGCGCTCCAACAAACGCTCAACGGTGTTGAAGCCAAAGATGCGCGCAGTGGCCTCGCCGATGTTGGTCAGCGGCGCGAGGGTGATGCCGTCCGAGTCCAGACGAAAGTGATCGCTCCAACGATCCGCGCGCGGGTTGAAAAAGCGCACCGGGGCCCGGGTATCCGGCACGAGCGCGGCAACGTCGCTGCCCTTATTTCGGTTGCACACGAAGCAGGCCAGGGCGAGATTACCTTACGTCGTGGCCCCGCCGTGCTTTTCGCTGATGATGTGGTCTGCCTCATGCGCCTGAAGCGTGTCGTCCTGATGTATCAAACAGTATTCGCAAATAGCCTCGGCCCGTGCGACGCCGCGATGCCGCAGTTCGGCGCTGATGTAAGTTATGCTCATGCCCCAAATACCGCCGCCCGCTTGGGAGCGCACGACAGATTACTTAGTCTGTGAGGACAAGTAGCGGCGGGCGCGGGATTTTGCGAGGCGCATGACGTGCTCGATTTGAAGGTACAAGTCCAACTCAGACTTTTCGTCCGCAGAAAGGCCGTCCGCCTTTTCACGGGCGAGTAGGTTGGACACGCGCGCCTGCGCCGCCTCGGACGGGCGAAAGGCGACCACGTCGGCCGGCGTGCTGCCCGCCGCGATGAAGTCAACGGACTCTTCGTAAACACGACTCGTGGCAATCATGGCGTTTCAGCCTCCTCAGCAGCAAACAAGTCGTCGGCTTCCACGTCGGTTTCGACGATCTGCGCGCCGCTTTGCTTAATCTCAATCGCGTAATCGTCCAACACGATGTTTGTGTCGCGCTCGACGTGGTCCACGACCTTGCTCAAAACCTGGTTGGCGAACTTGACCTCGTTCGACACGACGGAGACGCCGACCACGGACCGCCGCCACACGTCCAGGTCGTCCACCTCGGCCGCGCTGACGTTGAACTTCTGGCGCAGACGCGCGAGCAGGCTTTTCACGGCCTGCCGCTTGTCCTTTAGCGAATCCGCCCCGTCAATACGGAGCGCGAGCGTCAAGATACCAACGTGCATAAGCGGATTTAAACGCAGAGGCGCAGAGGAAACGCGAAGGGCGCGGAGAAGTTCGAGAGTTTTAACCTCCTCAGCGTTCTCCGCGTTCCCTCCGCGCCTCTGCGTTTACTCCTCTACAGTACGCGCGGGATTTGGCGCATCTCGAAGCATTCCAGGATGTCGCCGGCCTGGATGTCGTTGAAGTCGCGCAGGGTCAGGCCGCACTCGTAGCCGGACTGGACCTCGCGCACGTCGTCCTTGATGCGCCGCAGCGTGTCCACGTCGGCGGTCGCCAGCAGGGCCGTGCCGCGACGCACGCGGGCTTTCGCGTTGCGGCGGACCAGACCGTCCACGACGTAGCAGCCGGCGATAACCGTGCCCTTCGGAAGGCGGAACAGGGCGCGCACCTCGGCTTTGCCCAGTTCGTTCTCCTCGTAGATCGGCGGCAGCAGGTCAATCATGGCCTGCGTCACGTCGTCAATCAGGTTGTAGATGATCGAGTACGTGCGGACCTGAACGTGTTCCTGCTCGGCTTTTTTGTCCGCGCCGGTCCCGCTGCCGACGTTGAAGCCGACCACGAGCGCGTTCTTTTGTTCGTGATCCTTGTCGGACGCGGCGAGCAGCACGTCGCTTTCGCCGATGGGACCGACGCCGGAATGCAAAACACGCACGCGCACCTCGTCGTTGCCCAGCCCTTCGAGGGATTCGCGGACCGCCTCGACGCTGCCCTGAACGTCGGCCTTGATGACGACGTTGAGTTCCTTGGCCTCGCCCTCGCGCATCCGCTTGTAAAGGGCTTCGAGGCTGACCAACTGCGGCCCGCCCAGGCGCTGATCGCGGTTACGATCCTCGCGGCGGGCGACGATCACGCGCGCCTCTTTTTCGTCCTTGACCACTTCGAGCCGGTCGCCCGCGCCCGGAACCGAGCCGAGGCCGACGATCTCGACCGGCGTGGACGGCCCGGCGACCTTGACCTCGACCCCCTTGTCGTCGGTCATCGCGCGAATCTTGCCCATGTGCTCGCCCGCGACGACGATGTCGCCGCGCCGGAGCGCGCCCTGCTGCACCAGGACCGTTACGACCGGCCCGCGTCCCTTGTCAATGCGCGCCTCGACAACCACGCCCTGGGCGTTGCCCTGCGGGTTCGCCTTGGGGTCCACCTCAAGTTCGGAGACGAGCAGGAGGGTTTCGAGCAGTTGGGGCAGACCCTCGCCGGTCTTCGCGGAAATCGGGACCGTTTGGACCGTGCCGCCGAACGCTTCCGGGACAAGGTCAATCGAGGCCAGGTCGGTCATGACCTTTTCCGGGTTCGCGTCGGGCAGGTCTATTTTGTTGATGGCGACGACGATAGGGACGTTGGCCGCGCGGGCGTGCTTGATCGCCTCCTCGGTTTGCGGCTTGATACTGTCGTCGGCCGCGACCACGAGCACGACAATGTCGGTTACGCGCGCGCCACGCGCGCGCATGGAGGAGAACGCGGCGTGGCCGGGCGTGTCGAGGAAGGTAATGCGCTTGCCGTCAATCTCGACCTGGTACGCGCCGATGTGCTGCGTGATGCCGCCCGCCTCGCCCGACGCAACCGTTGTTTTTCGCAGCGCGTCAAGGAGGGTCGTTTTGCCGTGGTCCACATGGCCCATGACCGTCACGACCGGCGGCCGGGGCGCGAGGCCCGCTGAGGAAAGCGTGCCCTTCGCTTTGGCGACGGCCGGCCGGTTCGCGCTCGGCACGCGGGCAGGCCGGGGAACGGTGGGAATCGCGGGCGCGGCGGCAGCAGAAGGTGTGGGCGTGGCCGGAGTGGCGGCGGGGGCGGCACCCGCCGCGCGCGGCGTCGTGGCCGTGCCGCCGGTCGCCGTCGCCGTGCGCACCGGCTTGCCCAACTTCTGCGAGATGCGCAAAATGGCGTCGGCGGCGAGGCGCTGGTTGAGTGCGGCCAGTACGCCCATGCTCATCAAAACTTTTTGAATGTCGCTCGGCGGTACGCCGAGCCGGTCGGCCAGTTCCTTGATGGTGACGTTCGCCGGCACCTCGATGGCTTCGCCGCTCACGGTCGGGGTAGCGGCGGCCGGCGCTGCGGGCTTGGCCGCCGCAGGCGCCGGGGCCGCCGCTGCGTTGGCACCGTTGGTTCCGTTGGTACTCCGCATTCGCTCGCGGACCGCGCGGGCTGTTTCCTCATCGAGATCGCTCGACGGGCTGAGGTTTTTGCGCCCCATCTCACCGAGAATGTTGACCATTTCGGTGTTCGTCATCTTAAATTCTTTGGCTAAGTCGTAAACCTTGTCCGGCATCCCCACACCTCTTTCGCTTCAGCGCTGCGCGCATGCTCGCGCGCGTCGTTTCGTTTATGACATGACAGTGGTTCCTCTGTCGTATTCGGTCCGGTCCTCGATTGGCCGGAACCGCCGCGCAAACAAAAAGGGCCTTTTCCGGCCCCTGGCGTTCCCTGTTCGTGCGGCCCGGCGTCAGCCGCCGGGCGGCGCGGCTGCCGTTGCCGCTTCTTGCGCCGCGAGGGCGCGCAAAGCGTCGGCGACCGCTTCCGGGATCGGCGTTTGGAGGGAACGCTCCAGTTTTTTCTGCTTCAGCGCCTGCGTCACGCAGGCCTCGGTCGGGCACAGGTACGCGCCCCGCCCGCTCATCTTGCCGGTCGGGTCGAGCGCGATGCCCGCCCCGTCGGCCAGCCGCACCACGCGCACCAACGTCCGCTTCCCGCCGCTGGTGCGGCAGGCGACACAGGTGCGAATCGGCGTCCGTCGCGGCGGCTTCACGGCAGTTCCGTCAACAATGCGGCCATCGAATTTCCCGCTAAATGTCGGTTGGCAGGGCCGGCGTCGGCCCGGTCCCATTGGACGCCACGGCGGCCGGGTCCGGGGCGGCCCCGTTCTCGGTTTGGTCGTCGTTCGTTTCCGCAGGCAGGTCGTCGCCGAAGGTGATGGGCGGCAGGTCGGCGGCGGCCGGGTCGTCTTCGGACAAAAAGTCGCCGAAGGTGATGGGCGGCAGCAAAGCCTCGGCCTCCGGGTCTTCCGGCTGCTCCTGAAGCGCGGCGGCGGCGTCATCGAACTTCTGCTTGGTGATCTGCGCCTCGCTGCGAATGTCAATGCGCCAGCCGGTCAGCCGGGCGGCCAGGCGAACGTTCTGGCCCGACTTGCCGATAGCGAGCGACAATTGGTTGTCCGGCACGACCACGAAGGCCGACTTGGTGTCCTCATCAAGCGCGACCGACGTGACGCGGGCGGGCGACAAACTTTCGGTAATGAACAGTTTGTTGTCCTGCGACCAGCGCACGATGTCAATTTTCTCGTCGTACATTTCGTTGACGACGGCCTGGACGCGCGCTCCCCGATGCCCGACGCACGCGCCGACCGGGTCCACCCGTTCGTCGCGCGTGGTCACGGCGATCTTGCTTCGCTGGCCCGGCTCGCGGGCGACCGATTTGATCGTGACCACGCCGTCGTGGATTTCGGGCACTTCCAGTTCAAACAAGCGGCGGATCAGGCTGGGGTGCGTGCGCGACACCATCACCTGCGGCCCCTTGGGGGTTTTGCGCACCTCGAGCACGAACACCTTGATGCGGTCGTTGTAGCGATACGGCTCGCCGGGCACCTGCTCCTTGGGCGGCAAAACCGCTTCCAGTTTGCCCATGCTGATGAGGATCGTCGGCCCCTCGCGGCGCGAGATCGAGCCGGTGACGACCTCGCCGACCTTGTTGTTGTACTCGTCGAAAATCTTGTCGCGCTCGGCCTCGCGAATGCGCTGCACGATCACCTGCTTGGCGGTCTGCGCGGCAATGCGCCCGATACGCTCAAACTCGGTCTCGGGGAGCAAAGACTCAACCGTATCGCCCACGGCCGCGTCGGGGTTGAACTTGTCGCGCGCCTCTTCGAGCGTCACCTGGGCGTGGACGTTCTCGACGTTCTCGACAACGCTGAACTTGCGAAACACGCGCGGCTGGGTCTTGTTGCCGTGCTCGACGCGCAGATTCACGTCCTCGGCGATGTTGTAGCTTTTCTTGTACGCGGTGGCAAGCGCCATTTCGAGCGCCTCAACCAGCACGTCGAACGGAATCTCTTTTTCCCGTTCGATCTGCCGCAGTGCTTCCAGAAACTCCGCCGCGTTCATTCGTGCTTCATGCCTCGTTTTTCCAAAAAATGGCTGGGTTCACGCCGCTTTGCCGTCCAAAGTAGAACGGCCACAAGATAAAAAAAGAGCGGGTGCGCGACCCCCTCTTTTCCCGGCGCAATCACCAAAACCAGGCAAATTCTATCACGCACGGCGCGAAAGCCGCAAGGCGGCCGGCGACACGGTACGCCCGCCCGTGCGGCGTACCAGTTCGCTCATCGTGACCAATTCGTAGCCCCGCGCGCGCAGCCCGCGCACGATGGCGGGCACGGCGGCAACGGTCACGTCGGGCGCGTTGTGCAGCAAAAGGATCGCGCCGGGGCAGGCTTCGCGCACCACAAACTGGGCGAGATCGGCGCGCGACGCGGCTTCTTCCTGCTTGATGGCGTCCGTCGTCCAGAACGCGCCGGCCATGCCGAGCGACTCGGCCGCGTTTTGCACGATGCGGTTGACGTTGCCGCCGGGCGGCCGGTAAAAACGGGGCCGCGCGCCGGTGATTTGCCGTATCAAAACCGACGTGCGGCACAGCTCGCGCTCCACGCCGGACTCACTCATCAACGCCAGGTTAGGATGCGAGTAGGAATGGTTGCCGACTTCGTGGCCGTCGGCCGCCATTTGCCGGATTAAGTCGGGCGCTTTTTCCACGCGCGAGCCGACGACGAAAAAGGTCGCGCGCGCGTTTTCGGCCTTGAGGGCCGCGAGCAGGGCGGGCGTGCGGTTGGGGGCCGGGTTCGGGCCGTCGTCAAAGGTGAGAGCGACCAGTTTTTCGGCCGTGCCCGCGCGCCACACGCCTTCGCGCGGACCCAGCACCTGAAGGTTGTAGCGCCGCAGCGAGGTACGGGCGTTGCGAAAAAGCGGATCAATAGCGACCACGGCCTCGACGTGCTGCAAGGCGAGCGCGCCCTCGCCGCGCGCGGCCGCGCGTTCGGCAAGCGCGAAGTGAGCGGCCTTGCGAGCCGGGCGCGGCGTCAGCAGAACGAGCAGGCGGTTTCGAAAATCCGCCGTTTGCGCGGCCGAAAGGTTCTGGCCCGACGCGGGCGCGTCCGCGTTGCGCACGCGGACCGTGCGCGCGTTTTCCCGCACCGGTCGGCCGTCCGCGTCGTAGGCGGTGGTTTTGAGCGTGTACAGGCCGTTGGGCAGGCGGGCGGTGTTCCATTCGACAACAAAGGGCGCGCTGTTCGTGGTCGCGTTCAGCCAGCCGCCCGCGATGCTGTAGCCGACGTAAGCCACGCCGCCACTCGCCGCGTTTCCCAAAAGGTCGCGCGGCGGCGTCAGGGTGACGTGGCCGGAAAGCGTTTGTGCGCTGGAAGGCGCAGCCGGAAATTCGATGGCGGAAAGGAGCGGCGGTGCGCCGCCCTCGCCGGGGTTTTCCCGCTCGAAGCCCAGCACGAAGGCGCGATCTTCGGCGAGCCGGGCCATGCCGGGCCGGGCCAAGAAGGCGCGCAGCAGCGTTTCGCCGCGTCGCGTTTTGTCGTCGGTTCCGCCCGCCCGCAGCGCGGCGAAGGCGGCGAGCGCGAGGCGCAGCGGGTTTGGTTCGTTTTCGTCTACACGGGCGGTCGCGTTTTGCACCACAACCGCGTCGCCGGCCAGGAGCCGCGCGTAGGCCGCAACGAACGGGGCGGCGGGAACGTCGCTTGGGGATAAGGCGTCGAGGGCGGCGGCCGGGCTGCCTTTGCGCAGCGCGAGGTCGGCGAGCGCGTTTGCGAACCGAGCGAGCGGGTCATCGGGCTGGGCCAAAAGAGCGCGCGCGAATTCCTGTCCCGCCCGAACGAAACTGCCGGTATGCAGGTACAGCGTGCCCAGCGCGAAAAGGCCGGCGGGTTCGTTGCGGTCCTGGGCAAGCGCGGCGCGCAGCGGGGCGGCGGCAAGATCGTGCCGCCCGTTTTCCATCGCGGCAACGGCCTTTTCCAGTTCTTCGGCGTAAGCGAGCGGCCTCGCTAGCGACGCCCGTCCGGAAGCGGCCAAACCGGCGAACAAACCGGCGGCGGCCGTGAACGCGCCGCGCCGGGTCAAACGTATTTCCTGCACGAACAGCAGCGCGGCGTCCCCCAAGCGGCATTATAGCCGCGCGATGTGGGAGCCGCTACGTGTCAAAGGGCTGCGTTTTCCAGCGGGCAGTGACGGGGCGGGAAACGTGTTCCTCGCGCAGGCGGCGGAACGCGGCCGGATCAGTGACGACTTCATGCGGCCGAAGGCGGCTGCGCACGAGGAAATCGGCTTCGGGCGGGTAGCACGCGAGCGGGACGCCCGCTTCGGGCGCGGCGACGGTTTCGCCGTCGAGCCGGGTGATGAGCGCGTTTGTCGGCAGGGCCGCACTTTGATACCGCAGGTCCATGCTCCAGCGCACCACATCCGTCGTGTTGTCGAAACTTGCGTGCGGGGTTCGGTTGGTCAGGAGCAGCACGCCGCCTTTGGGCACGGGGGCGCAGACGGCATCGTTCGGGCGCGGCAAGGCGTCGGCGGGGATTTCGAGGTAGGGCTTGTTTTGCCGGGCCGCGTGGGGCAGAACGTCGCCTTTATGCGCTCCGGGAAGGACCCACAAGCAGCCGCGTTCGGGCGTGGCATCCACGAGCGGCAGCCAAACGGTCAGCACGAGCGCGCGGTCGCAATACGGCTCGAAGTAGCCGCTGTCCTGGTGCCACGGGACCGGCCCCTTGTCGTGGCCGGGGATTTTGGGGCGCAGGCGGTAGACGCTGCTGGCGATGAGTTCCGGCCCGCACATCTGCTCGGCGACATCTAACAGGCGCGGGTGCGTGAGCAAACCAAAAATCGCCGGTCCGGCCAGCGTGCCGTCCCAGATGGAAAGCGCGATTTTGTCAGTTTCGCGGCTGATGTGGGCGAGCCGCGTCTCAAAATTTTTCTCGTCGTAGGGCCGCGACAGTTCGCCGGCCGCGACAAGTTCGCGCGCCCGCAGGTCCACCTCGCCGGTTATCTCGTCAATGACCGGCTGAAGGTCGGCGTCGGTGAACAGGTCGGGCACGATCAGGTAGCCGTTGCGTTCAAACTGCGCCAGCCGGTCAGCGTTCAGCGGGGCAGGCATCGGCGGCGTGGTCGTCCTCATTTGCCGTCTCCTTTTCTTCCAGAAGCGTGATGGTGTCGCCGACGCGTATCGGGCCGCCGGTCAGAATACGGGCGCGCAGGCCGCCGCGCCCGGCCAGCACGCGGCACAGCCCGCCCTTTTGCGTAACGACTTCCAGGTGCGCGCACGGCTCGCACAGCCGCGTGCCCTCGCAAACGACGTGCTCGCCCACGCGGAACCGCCTGCCGACGAGCGGGTTCAGCCGAATGCCGCGCGTGGTGACGTTGCGGCGGCTTTCGCCGGGTGCGAGCAGCAAGCCGAATTCTTCGGCCGCATTTTCGATTACCTCGGCCTCGATCAGCGTGAACTCGTGGTCGCGCGGCCAGTCGGAAAACGTGCCCGCCCCGCGCTCGTACCGGTCGCCTGCCAGGCCCCGCCCGGCAACGGCTTCGGCTTCATCCACGGCGTAAACCGGAGCGCGCGCGGCGTCAGCGACATGGATACTTTCTACGTGGCCGAACATACGGTAACTACAGTTCAACGCCGACGCTGCCGGCACCTTTCGGCCGCACGCTTCTGCCAGGGTCATTCCGTTCTCGCGCCCTCACCCCGGCCTCGCGGAAAACTGAATAGCCCTGCGCTTCTGCCGCGTCGCGTATTTCGCGTTTAGCCACAGGAGCCGCAGACTACCCTGGAGGCGGCCCCAGGCACTATGACCCACGCCATGCTGACATGCTGAACAGTACTCCGCCCCGCACCGAGAGCCTCGACTACCTGTTTTATCCGCTCGGCGATGACCGGCAGGCCGTGGGCGACGTGATGCCCTACTACGATGCGGCTTCGGGCGCGTTCTACATCTACTACCTGAAGGACGTTTGGAACGATGCCGCGCACCAGCGGCACCCGTGGTACGGCCTCAAAACAACGGATTTTCATACCTACGCCCGGCTGTCGGCGGGCCAGATGCTGGGCTGCGGCAACCAGGCAAACGATCAGGATTACGCCCTGGGAACGGGCAGCGTAATCAAGCGCGGCAGCACCTACCACGCCTTTTACACCGGGCACAATCCGAACTACCCGTCGGCCCGCGTGAGCCGCAGGGAAGGCATCCTGCGGGCGGCGTCGCCGGCCCTGAACCGGCCCTTCGCCAAACAGGCCGGCTTCGCCACCATTTACGCACCCGCCGGGCAGGGCTTCGACGACCACGACAACTTCCGCGACCCCTTCGTGTTCTACGACGCGGGCGCCGCGACCTATTACCTGATCGTTGCAGCCCGCAAAAACGTCAACGGCGCCTGGCGCGGGGTGATCGTGAAGTACGCGTCTTCGGACCTGCTGCAATGGACCTACCGAGGTCTGCTCTACGACGGTGGTCCGACCAACTTCTTCATGATGGAGACGCCGGAGATATTCAAAATAGGCAAAACGTACTATCTGCTCTTTTCCGACATCCATTCCAAGAACCTTTACTACCGCAAGAGCGCCTCGCCCACCGGCCCGTGGAGCAGCCCCGCCGGTGCGGATCGCTTCGAGGGCAGCGGCGTGTACGCGGCCAAAACAGCGGCGAACGCGCGCGGCGAACGGTACCTGTTCGGCTGGACCAACCGCTTCGAGGGCGACGCCGACGGGGGTGCCTGGAAATGGGGCGGCAACCTGGTGGTACACCGAATTTACCAAAAGAAGAACCAGGATTTAGCCGTAGCCATTCCGCGCACGCTCAAAAACTACGTGGAGGCGCGCAGCGAACCGCTTGAAAAGAAAAGCCAACAAGGCAGCGTCACCCGCCTTGCTTTTAACGCGCACTCGTACACGCTCGGCGGTCCGGCGGATAAGCGCATGGGCCGCGTGCTGTTCCATCCCATCCACCAAACACGCTATAAACTGCACGCCGCGGTCTCGTACAACGGCGGCGCGGGCGCGGCAGCCAGGGAATTCGGCTTCCTGCTCGGCGCGAGTGACGGGCACGAGGACTTTTACCGTTTCCGCTTCGCGCCCGGCCAGGGTCGGTTCCGCCTGGAAAAGGAGGAACGCTCCCCGCAGACGGCAACCACCCCGGCGGCCACCGACGTTCCCTTTCCAATGAAATCGGGCGCCGAGTACACCGTGGATATCGTGGTGGAAAATTCCCTCGTGGTGGTGTACTTGAACGACGTGGCTGCGCTGACGGCCCGCCTTTACAAGGTGCCGGGCGCGTCCTGGGGAATCTTCGCCCAGAACGGCACGGCCACGTTCACAAAGATCGTCGTCACCCGGCCGTAGAAGCGTTCCCCTTACAAGCGTCCGCAAAATGCGGACATGGCGCACGCGTAGGACCCGCACGACTTTTTTCTGCCGACGCGCCCGCCGTTTGGTACAACACAACCGGCTGGCCGCGCCGTGTGCCCGTGGCGGATCATCTTGGCTGCCGCTCGCCGGCTCCGGCTTCGACTCGGTAAACTGGCTTCTGCCGGTCGTCGGCCTGTTTCCTTCTCGATCACATTGTCCGGGGGAGCAGGCACGCGAGCCAAGCGCTGCGCCTTTTAAGTCACGCAAGCGTGACTGCACGCGCCGCAGGGCGAGCGCATCTAAATAGCGAGAGTTCGTAGCAGGTAGGCTCGGCTCCATGCGGCGGTCTTCTTGCGCCCGCGCACGCTGCTTCTCGTAGTCCCTTCAGCACTGTGCGTGAGCAAAA
>JAABUN010007748.1_pt1 | contig 11357 bp, 11 predicted proteins | sample 5559311 | NCBI WGS metagenome assembly JAABUN01 (sample SAMN10711877, study PRJNA513370) | rock metagenome | isolation source: Antarctica rocks | place: Antarctica: Victoria Land, Siegfried Peak sud | reverse complement strand
GAAGACCTCGCTGTGCAGATCGCGGCGAGCGGCCTTGCCGCGGACCCGTACGGCGAGGTTCATGTGCAGGCCGGTCGGGAAGGCGCGCATGCCGGTCAGCATGATCACCGTGCTGGACGATCGAGCCAGTACCAGTTCCACCGGGACGACCCCTGGCAGCACGTCCTCCGGCGGGCTCATCCAGACCGGTTGTGGCTGCTCCGGTGACTCGTCCGTGTCGGGCGGATCAGGAGGTCCTGGGAAGAAGTCCATGCTGCTCTCCTCGAACGTCGTCGACCACAGCAGCATGGCGCAGCCTGGATCGGCGTCGCAGGAGGTGTGTCAGACCGTCGTTCGTCACCCGGCGCCGGCCCCTGTCTCGGAGGGGATTCGGCGTTCGGGACTCCTCGGGTCCGGCTCGGGCTGGTCCGGCCCTGCCCCGTGGTGGGCCTTCAGCCGGGGCGGGTGGTCAGTGCCACGGTGAACGCCCTGGACGAGGACGAGGCCGGTCGCCTCACCGGGATCGCCGAGCGGGCGCGGGCCAACGGCGTCCCAGGCGTGCGCCACCTCGACCGGGACGAGCTGCGGGCGATCTAGCCCCACGTGACCGGCATCGCTGGTCTCCACTCGCCGACGACCGCCATCGTCGACTATGCGGAGGTGACGAGGAGGCTCGCCGCCGATGCCGAGCAGCGCGGGGGCGCGGTAAGGACCGGCTGGGAGGCCGCGGCGGTCGGTCAGGCCGGCTGGGAGGTGGTGGTGCGATCGACCGACGGTGTGGAGCAGGCCTTCGACGAGGTGGTCCTCTGCGGCGGCGTGCACGCTGACCGGCTCGCCGGACTGGCCGGGGACTCGCCGGTCCCCCGCATCGTGCCGTTCCGCGGTGAGTACTTCGCCCTACGTCCAGATCGCTGGCACCTGGTGACCGACCTCGTCTACCTGGTGCCGGACCCGCGCTACCCCTTCCTGGGTGTGCACCTCACCCCGCGCGTGGACGGTGAGGTCCTCGTCGGGCCCAACGCCGTGCTGGCGCTGGCCCGCGAGGGCTACCGGAGGCGCGACGTGTCCCGGCGGACCTCCGGGACGTTCTGGCCTATGCCGGCTTCCGCCGGTTCGCACGTCAGCACGGGCGCACCGGCATCACGGAGATGCGGGGATCGTTGAGCAAGCGTGCCTTCGTGGCAGCCGCCCAGCGCTACGTTCCCGAACTCCGGGTCGCCGACGTCGTGCCCGGTCAGGCCGGCATCCGAGCGCAGGCGCTCGATCCCGACGGCACGGTGGTCGACGACTTCAGGATCTCCCGCAAGGGACGGGTCCTCGCCGTGCGCAACGCTCCCTCACCGGCAGCGACGTCGTCCCTCGCCATCGCCGAGCACATCGTCACGGCGCTGCTCGACGGGCGCCCCGCCGCCGCCTGACCGCTGTCAGCCCGCCGTCTTCGGCGGCGCGTACCCCATGGCGACGGTCTTCGTCCGAGTGTAGAAGCTCACCGCCTCCTGCCCCTGCTCCTTGAACGCCGAGCCGGAGTCGGCGAACCCGCCGAAGGGGTGGTGGACGTCCCACCCGCTGGTGGGGAGGTTGACCGAGACCTGCCCGTTCTCAGCGGCGTCCGCGAAGGCGAGGGCCTCACGGAGGTCCGTCGTGAACACCGAGGACGCGAGACCGTACGCCGAGTCGTTGTTGAGCCGCACCGCCTGGTCGAACAGCTCACGGCCCGAGGCCGGCACCCGGTGGACCGACAGGACGGGTCCGAACACCTCCTGCCGCCACACGTCCTGGGAGGGGCTGACGTGGTCGAGGACCGTCGGCGCCACGAACGCTCCGCGGCCCAGCCTCCCCTGCACGAGGATCTGCCCGCCCACCGCCACGGCCGCGCCCTGCGCCTGCGCCGCGTCGACGTGAGCCAGGACCTCCGACGACCTACGGGCGTCGATGACGGGGCCGAACGTCGACAGGCGGTCCTCCCCGGGGCCGGGCCGGAGGGCGGCGACGGCTCCGCCCAGCGCCGCCAGGACCTCGTCGGCCCGCCGCTCCCCGACGATCAGCCGTGACGTGGCGGTGCACCGCTGGCCGGCCTGCACGAACGCTCCCTGGAGCAGGCATGGCACGACGACGTCGAGGTCGGCGCTGTCGAGGACGACAGCGGCGTTCTTGCCGCCCATCTCGGTCTGGACGGGGAGGTTCCGGTGTGCCAGCGCCGCCCGGATCTGGTTGCCGACCGCTGTGCTGCCCGTGAAGGAGACGGCCGCCAGCGCGGGCGCGGTCAGGAGCGCATCGGAGAGCTCGGCGACCTCACCGGGGACGACGCTGATCACTCCCGCGGGCAGGCCAGCGGCATGGAGCAGCTCCGCGAGGGCCAAGGCGATGAGCGGCGTCTCCATCGCCGGCTTGAGGACAGCGGCGTTGCCGCAGACGAGCGCTGGAGCGAGCTTGCGCGTCGGCGTCAGCAGTGGGTCGTTCCACGGTGTGATGAGCAGGACGACTCCGAGCGGCTCCCGCCGCGACGAGGTGAGCGTGTCCGGCCTGCCGTCCCCGAGCAGGGAGCCGAACGGCTGGCGGCCGAAAGAGCCGTAGTATTCGAGGAAGTCGGCCGTCTTCGTGACCTCCACGGCGGCTTCGGCCCACAGCTTGCCGTTCTCGCGCACGATGAGCCGGGTCAGCCGCTCCGAGTCGGATCGCACCAGCTGCGCTGCGGCGTGGAGGACGACCCCTCGCCCCACCCAGCCGAGCTGGCGCCACGCCGCCTGGGCGGGCTCCGCCGCCTCGAACACCCGCCCCACGTCGTCGGCCGTGAGGGCCGGCACCGTGCCGACCACCTGGTCCAGCTCCGCGGGGTTGCGCACCTCGATCGGCCGGCGTTCGTCCGCGCGGACCAGCTCCTGGCCGATTCGAACCTCTGGGTGGTCCATGGCCGGTTGTGTCATCGGGGTCCTCCACGTCGTCTTGCCAGATCGGCGATGCGCTCCGCCGCGAGCAGTCCGAACACCACGGCCTCACCGAGGCCGCCTGTGTAGCCGCCGAGAGGGCCGCCGGCGAGTCCCCCCATGGTCCCGCCCGCGGCGAACAGGCCGGGGATCACACCGCCGTCGGCGGACTCCACCTCGCCGTGCGGCGTGACGAGCAGCCCGCCGAGCGTGTACGTGATCCCGGCGACGCACGGGATCGCGAAGAACGGTCCCACCTCGACCAGCTGCGGGTCCCCGCTGCGGGGCACGGGCAGCGCGGCGAACGTGCCAGCCCGCACGGCGGCGTTGTACTCCTCGACGGTGCGCGCGAGCTGCTGGGGGTCGATGCCGGCGAGACGGGCGAGCTCGGACAGGTCCTCGGCCTGGTGCACGCGTCCGCCGCGCTCCTGGATCGTCGGGTTGGCCGGGTACGTGCCCTGGAACTCGCCCCTGTCCTTGTCCCACCCCTTGAGCGCCCATCCCGCGCTGTCGAGGACGGCGACCGTCCCCCGCGGGTCCGCGCTCTGCCCCACCGCGTTGGCGACGCCGATCCCGGACATCGCACGCCGGCTCATCCCCGCGCCGCACATCTGCTCGTCGAGGAACCGGCGCCCGTCCCGCCGGACGAGGATCCCGTCGCAGATCGCCCCGTCCATGAGCGGGTACGGCCAGAGGTCGTCGTTGGTCATTGCGTCGAGGGACAGCATATGGCCGTAGAAGTACTGCATGCCGGCCGTCGCCGCACCGAGCGCCTGCGCCATCCTGATCCCGTCCCCGGTCTGGGTGCTCAGTGACCGCAGCTTCATCCGGTCCGCCGCCGGCCCGACGTGCTGACGGAGCATGTCGGCGTTCCCCTGGAAGCCCCCGTCGGCCAGGACGACAGCCGCACTGGCGACCCGCCGCTCCCCCTGGGGTCCCTGCACCACCACGCCAGCCACCCCACCCTCGCGCGTCGTCAGCAGCTCGGTCGCAGGGGAGCGGACGAGCAGCGTCCCACCCGCATCGGCGAAGCGGCGACTGTGCTGGGTGATGCAGCGGGCCGGCCCGCGCTCGGGATCGATGTCGCGCAGGCCCTGTGGGGACACCCTGAAGGGTCGGATGTAGAGCCTGTCCTGCTTCTCGGGGAGGGTTCCCACGTCCACGCCCTGGATGACGAGCCAGTCCACCGCACGGGAGCAGTTCCTGGACCACGCATCCAGGAGCGGCTCGCGGGCCGACCCCGAGGTGATCTCGCGCGCGTAAGCCTGGAGCACAACCGGGTCCTCGCGCATGCCGAGGTAGGCGGCGTTGAGGAAGCCCTGCGAGACACGGGCGTTGCACGCCCCGGGAGCATCGCCCTTGTCGACGACGACGACCCGCAGGCCGGCCTCCTGGCTGCGGCGCGCCGCAGTCCAGCCGGCCATTCCCGCCCCGACGACCACGACGTCGGTGTCGAGGTCGCGCTGCCTCGGTGACGTGGTGCTGGACCCCATGGGAGCGTCCTGCCGCTTGCCGGTGTGACGAGAGGGCGACACTAACAAGCCGGGTGCACCCGGTCGAGCAGGGCTTTAGGGAGGATCGCATGAGGTACACCGTCAACTGCTCCAGTCTCCTCACCGAGCGCCCGCTCATCGAGCGCCCCGCCGCGGCGAGAGCCGCCGGCTTCGACGGGGTCGAGTTCTGGTGGCCCTTCGAGGTCGGTTGCCCGGAGCAGCGGGACGTGGCCGCCTTCGAGAAGGCAGTTCGGGACCAGGGGCTGCAGCTGACCGGGCTCAACTTGCACTCGGGGGACCGCGCGGCAGGTGAACGGGGGCTGCTGTCCATCCCGCACCGCGTCCGCGACCTCCGGGACAGCCTCGACGTCGTCACGGGCATCGGGGAACGCACGGGCTGCTCTGCCTTCAACGCGCTGTACGGCAGCCGCCTGCCGATCCGGACGCAGGAGCAGGACGCGGTCGCCGTCGACAACCTGGTGATGGCTGCCGCGGCCGTCGGCCGGATCGGTGGCGTCGTGCTTGTGGAGCCGCGCAGCGGCGCAGATGGGTACGCGCTGAGGTCGAGCGGCCACGCGCTGGCACTGCTCGCCGAGGCACGCGCCAGAGGGGCGGGCAACGTGCGGCTGCTCGCCGACCTCTACCACCTCGCTGAGCTCGGCGAGGATGTGCCGCGCGTGCTCGCCGAGCACACCGCCGAGGTAGGCCACGTGCAGATCGCGGACTCGCCCGGGCGAGGGGCCCCGGGGACCGGACAGCTCGATCTGCCCGCCTGGCTCCAACTCTGCGAGCAGCTCGGCTACGACGGCTTCATCGGTCTCGAGTACGCCTGTCCTGCCGAGACGGCCTTCGACTGGCTGCCTCGTCCGTCACGCGGGTTCGGGTCCGCCCCAGGCTGATCCCGACGGGGGTCCGCATGCGCGCACCAGCGGCACGAGAGCGGCGAAGGCCACGAGGGCGACGAGAGCGAGCCCGGCTAGGCACAGGAACCCGACGACGAACGACCCGGTCACGTCGAGGACCACGCCAATGCCCAGGGACGCGGCGAAGCCGCCCAGGTTCGCGCAGAAGTTGCCGAAGCCGACGCTGAGACCGCTGACCGACGGGCCGAACAGCTGCCGCGGGACCGTGAACAGCGGCCCAAAGTACAGCTGCAGGAAGACCGCGGTCGTGACGACGGCGATCACCAGGAGCGGCAGCGACCGGACGTGGCCGACCGTCGTGAGCAGCACTGCCAGCACGGCGAGCGACACGCCGATCACGGGCATCGAGGCGTTCCACCGGTCCGCGACGACACCGCCGCCGATGTTCGAGAGCGCGGCGACGGCGTACGTGAGCGCCACGACGAGACCGGTCTGCCGCAGAGGCAGGTCATGCTCAACGACGAGGAAGGTCGGGAGCCAGACCGTGAAGCCGACCATGATGCCCATCCGTGCGAACTGGACGACTCCGAGCAGCCACCAGGCGGAACGCGTCCAGACCCATCCTCGCGACGGTCCGGCGACCGATCGCCTGCCGTCCGGGGCCGTGGTGGGAGACAGCAGCCAGAAGGTGAGCAGCAGGCCGAGCCCTACCGCCGACATGAGCACGAGGAACCCGCGCCAGCCCAGCCGTCCGCCGAGCGCCGGACCGAGCAGGTTGACGGTTACGTAGGCGGACAGGCCTCCCGCGAACAGCAGACCCATCGCCGACGCCCGTCGGGCCTCGGAGAACTGCCTGGCGATGAGCAGGAGGCCGGGGACGAACATGAAGGCGCGCGCGGCTCCGGCGACGGCCTGGACGCCCAGCAGGAAGGGGAACACCGACGAGACGGCCAGCAGGATGCCCGACGCGTTCGTGGCCGCGACTCCGACCCCGAACAGCACCCGAGGGTCCACGCGGTCGGCGAGCAGGCCGGCGGGCATCTGCATGAGCGCGTAAGTCAGGACGGGAACGGCGGCGAGCAGACCCGCCTGGCTGAAGGTCAGCCCGAGCTCGTCACGGATGACAGGCAGGAACAGCGCCACCGTCGCGACCCCGACGGCCTGGGTGCTCTGAGCGGCGACGATGAGCGAGCGCTGCACCCAGACGCCGGCTCGTCGCACCTGCTGTCCGCCTCGCCGCTGCAGTGGGGTCGCGCTCTGCCCACTGGTCTAGCACCGGACGCGGTACAGGGCTAGCGTGCGGACACCCACGCTGCGACGGGAGCGGATCGCATGCCGACCGTACGACTCTCCCGGCCAGGTGACCGCGCGTGGCGGATCGGGCTCGTCAACGGCCCGAACATGCCGAACATCGGCCGTCGGAACCCGAAGGACTACGGCGGACTGACGATCGAGCAGCTGGAGCAGCACGTCCGGGACACCGCGTGCGGGCTCGGCGTGGTGCTCGCTTCGACGGTCTGCTCGAACCACGAAGGTGACCTGCTCGACTGGATCCACGCCGAGCACCACCAGCTCGACGGGATCGTCATCAACCCAGCCGGTCTCACGCCCTACGGCGAGGCGACCCGGCACGCGCTCGAGGACACCGGCCTGCCAGTGATAGAGGTCCAACTTCGCCAACATCGCACTGCGAGTCGCACCTCCGTCTTCACGCCGTCGGTCGTCCGGACCTGCATGGGGCTGCACAAGCACGGCTACACGGCCGCCCTCGTCGGGATGACGTGCATGCTCGACGACGGCGACTTCCTGCCGCCGCTGCTCCAAGTTTCGCGCCAGGACGCCTGACGTCAGAGCGAGGCGAGGTGCTCCGCGAGCAGTGACGCCACCGGCCGGGGCTCCTCCACCGGGAACAGGTGCGGACCCGGGACCACGTGCAACGCTGCATCGGGGAGGACGTCGGCGATCGCCTGCAGCACGTGCGGCGGGCTCGAGGCGTCGGACTCGCCAGCGATGCACAGCGTCGGGACCGGCGACAGGGCGAGTCGGCCGACCGTGTTGGCGTTGCCGATGGCGCGCCAACCCGAGGCCCATGCCTGGACGTTCCAGCTGAGCAGCAGCCGACGGACGTGGCGCACCTCCGGGCCGTTGACCGCCAGGAACCCGGGGGAGAACCACCGTGACAGGGTCACCGGGAGCTGGCTGGCTATGCCATCCCGCTCACCGGCGGAGGCGCGCTCCTCGCCCGTCCGGGCGCCCTTGCCCCGGGTGGCCATCAGCGCCAGACCCGCCAGGCGGTCGCGGTGCCGGATGGCGAACTCCTGGGCGATCACTCCTCCCATGGAGATGCCGACCAGGTAGCAGGTCTGGACGCCCAGTCGGTCGAGCAGCCACACGAGGTCGGCGACCGCGACGGGCACGTCGAAGGCCGTGGCCGACGACCGGTCGGGCCCGTGGTTGCGCACGTCGAAGGCGATGACGTCGACATGAGGTGGCAGGGCCGAGACCATCGGCTCCCACATCCGGTGGTCGGTGCCGAGGCTGTGGCACAGGACCAGCGGTACCGGCGACGTCCCGCGGCGCCGCGCCACCGTGGACCGGTGGCCGAGGACATCCACGACCGAGCGCTCCGTCCAGGGTCCCAGCAGCGCCGTGGCCAGCCCGGGAGGCCACTCCACGGAGCCTTCGCTGCCGGAGGACAGGACCACCTCTCCGACCGACTCCACCTCGGCGGGTGAGGCGCCGGCAGCCAGCGCGGCGTCGACGGCAGGTCCGACCGACTCGGGGTCCCCCGCCACCGCTAGTGCCAGGTGGATGAGCGCCTGCTCGCGCAGGTCCGTCTCCGCTGCCACCTCAGTACCTCTTCAGCAGGCTGTACACGCGCCGCTCGTACGCCGTCCGGTAGGCGATCACGCGGTCCCTCCAGGCGGTGTCGCGGGCAGGAGCGCCGCGCGGGTCGTCCACGGCATCCAGGGACGCGAGGTCGTGCAGGGCCAGGAACCGGGGCCCTGCTCCGTCGACCAGCTCGAAGCGACGGCAGCGAAGCCAGCCGGGGACGACGAACAGCAGCGGCACGTGCTCCTCGGCGTACCAGGCGGTGAAGTCCTCGGGATCGTCGACCGACATCCAGACACCCAACGCGTGGTTGCTGGCCCCGACGCTGTACCCGTCGTTCACGAACTCCTCGCGTGCCTCGTAGACGCGGCGGTCCGGAGGGACGGGCAGGGAGTTCAGCACCTCCTGCTCGCCCGGCGGCCGGTCAGTGCGGAGCGCGATGTAGTCAGGGGACTGGAGCACGTCGACGGAGGTCAGGTCGTACGACGCCATGTACCGCGGCTCCCCGACCACGGAGGCGTACCGCTGGGCCGTCGTGATGCCGGGGATAGTCAGCCGCGCAGCGGCATGCTGGTCGTACCACTCGTGGAAGCGCTCCTCGGGGCCCTCTGGGGGGTCGGACAGCACCATCAGCAGGCCTGGCATGCGCAGCTCCTTCCGTTTCGCATCATGGCGTCCTACGGATCAGGCGAACGGGTCCTGCGCCCCCTCGGGCAGCGGGCTGTCCCAGGTGCGCATGAGCGTGGCGATCAGGTCGTAGAAGCCCACCGCGACGACGACCTCGGTGACCCCGCTCGATCCGTGCTTGGCCTCCACCGCTCGGACGGTCGCCTCCGCCGGCTGCCGGTGCGCCAGCGTGTCCCGCACCAGCTGGACGAGGTCAGGCGAGAGCGCACGTCCGAGCTCGTCGTCGCGCCGCTCGAGGATCGCGGACGGCAGGCCCTCTTCGAGCCCCTCCCGCACGGCGATGGGCGCGTGCGCGTACCACTCGTAGGCCGCGCCGCGCTCGACGCTGACCATGAGCACGATGGCCTCGAAGGTCGAGCGAGGCAGCTTGCCCGAGAACCGGATGCTGGTGCCCACCGCCTGCACGGCGTCGCCGATGGTCGGGTTGGTCAGCATCGCGTTGAAGGGTCCGTGGAGCCGCCCCTCGTCGTCGACCAGGGGGGTGGGCCGGGCGGCGTTCGCCCGCGGGCTCTGGACGACCTTGTCGTAGAAGGCCCGCTGGTCAGGGTCCAAGTCGGCCGGGTGGTACCAGGGAAGCCGGCCATGACGCATGTCAAAGGCTCCTTCGCCGCACGGGAACCCCTTGCGCTTCGAGCCGTGCCGCTTCCAGGGCTTCGTGCCTAAGCATCGGGGGACCGGCCTGCGACCGCTCCAGGTCCGTCGACAGTAGTCCCTCGACCGGCACCGAGGTACGCCCGGAGGGCGCGACGTTGACGAGATCTCGCGCAGCACCGTACCTTCGACCACTCTCGACGATCACCGGGCACGTTCGTCCCAGGAGGTGGCCGATGGACCACGGCAGGCTTCCGTGGCTGCGTCCCGAGCAGCTCGACGCCGAGCAGCGAGAGTTCTACGAGAGGGTGACCTCCAGCTTCCGCGCGAGCAGCGCGACCATCCCACTGCTCGGCCCCGAAGGACGGCTCCATGGTCCCTTCAACCCCATGCTCACCAGCCCCGCCACAGGGCTCGCCCTGGAGGCTCTGGGCCGCGCCCTCAGGGCACCGGGCACCCTGCCTCGCCTCGTGTTCGAGTCGGTCGTCATCATGTGCGCCTCGTTCCTCCGGGCCTCCTACGAGTGGTACGCGCACGCGCCGCTGGCGCGGCAGGCGGGGCTGAGCGACGAGCAGGTGGACGCGGTGTTCCGGGGCGAGTTCGAGCGGCTGGTGCCGACGGTGCCGGCGGGACTCGTCAGGCTCGTCGTCGCCTCGTTGCACCACGAGCACCCGGCCGACGAGGACGTGACCGCGGTCAGGTCGCTGTTCGGGGCGGGCGCCGTCACCGAGGTCGTCGTCACGATCGGTCACTACAACGTCATCGGGATGCTGATGTCGACGTGGGACTCCCCCATGCCCGAGGGAGTCGCTGACCCCTTCGCCGGCGAGGCTCCGCGGCAGGGTCCGTGACACCCGCGCTGTCCGGCTCCCCGGGGCTGTGAACAGCGCCCTGAAGGTCGCGGCGATGGATGTCCCGTCCGAGCAGGACGACCGGTTCAACGCCTGGTAGACGCACGGGCACCTTTCTGAGAGGCTCGCCGTCCCGGGGATGCTCAGTGCCCGGCGGTACATCCGGCGTCCCGGCAGCAGCGGCCCGGGCCTGCAGTACCTGATCGTGTACGAGCCGCGAGCGTCGACGTGCTCACCTCGCCGGCCTACCTCCGCCAGCTCCATGAGCCGACGCCGCTGACGAGGCCGTCCAGCTCGGACGCACGTCGTCGGGATCGGCGACGAGGCGGTCGGTGCTGGCGCTGCTCGCCTCCCACGGCACCGCCGTCGGCCGCCACACAGTGCACGTCGACCTCCCGTCGGGCGACCCGCACGTGTCGGCGTGGGTGCTCCGGGACCTGGTGCCCCGGCTCCTCACCGCGTGGGAGTTCTGCGCCGTCCTCGTGGCTGCCCTCGACGACGCCGCCACAGCCGCGAAGCAGGTGACCGCGGACGGCCGCGCCTTCGGCACGACCGCTCGCGCAGGAGGGCTCGTGCTCGTCGTGGAGGGGACCCACCGGGTCACCGAGCTGCTCCTGGAGCACGCACCGGTGCACCCGGGACGGGCCGCCCCTGGCAGGCTGCCCTGCGGGACGGCACGACGTACGACCTGCTCGTGGCGCAGCTCGCACCCGGCCGGCAGAGCACCGCCGGGCCTCCGGAGGGGGTCTAGGGTCAGGCACGCCGGACGCGACCTCGTCCGAGAGGAGCAGCTAATGCCCCACCCCTCCCTCAAGACGTGCGCCCCACCGGTCCCGCACCCGCGCAAGCCCGACCTTGTCGTGCCACCGGGGAGCTGCGACTCCCACTGCCACGTGTTCGGACCGGTCGACCGGTTCCCCTGCGCGCCCGACGCCAACTACGCCCCGCCGGAGGCGCCGCTGGAAGCGCTGGAGGCGCTGTGGGACCTGCTCGGATTCTCCCGTGCGGTTATCGTCCAGTCCACCGTGCACGGCACCGACCACGCCGCCGCCTCCGACGCGCTGCGCCGCGGAGCCGGCCGCTACCGCGGCGTCGCGCTCATCACGCCGACCACACCCGACGCCGAGGTGGCCCGAC
>JAABUN010007747.1_pt1 | contig 11357 bp, 11 predicted proteins | sample 5559311 | NCBI WGS metagenome assembly JAABUN01 (sample SAMN10711877, study PRJNA513370) | rock metagenome | isolation source: Antarctica rocks | place: Antarctica: Victoria Land, Siegfried Peak sud | reverse complement strand
CAGATCGCCCTCCCAGTGACCCGGGACGGCACGGTCGGCGACCTCCGCAGGGCGGACCGAGATCTTCACCTGGTCGGTGACGAACTTCTTGCCCTTGGCCCGGGTGCGGGCCCTGGGTTCGCGCAGGGCCCGCCCGGTGCGCAGGCACGCGGACAGCTCCCGGCGTAACGCGCCGCGTCCTTGAACGTATAACGCCTGGTAGATGGCCTCGTGGCTGATCCGCATGGACTCATCCTGGGGGAAGTCGACCCGCAACCGGTGGCTGATCTGCTCCGGGGACCACGCCGCGCCCCACCGCCGGTCCTTGCGGGGCCCGTGCCGGCGGGCCTTCCACGGCACGTCCGGGCCTGGGATCACCCGGCCCTGGGCGTCGGTGACCTCACCGGCCAGACGCTCCTGGACGTAGTCGCGCAACCGGGGGTTGTCCGCCAGCTTCGCAGGCTTGGGTCGCCGGGCAGCCAGCTCGGCCTTCCACTGCGCCACGCTGGCCCGGTAGACCCGTTCACCAGCCCGGGTCGCGGTGTTGCGGCGCAACTCACGAGAGATCGTGCCCGGGTCACGACCGACCCGTCGGGCGATCTCCCGCACCCCACAACCCTGCACTTTGAGTAGCGCGATCTCCTCACGCTCGGGCAACGACAGGTACCGGCCCGTGGGCTCGGCCAGACTGATCGGTGGCATGCCGCCACCGTGCCGGAACCACCGCGACCCGACCGGGGCCGACACGCCCACGGCCACCGCCGCGATCTCACTGGAGACACCGCTGGCAACCAGACGCCAGAACCCACGCTCGACCTCCCGGGACGGCGGCGGCCTGCCCGGGGACCGCATCCCAGGCCGGAGCGCCCGATCCGCAGCCTGCTGGCGACGACCACCCGCCTGGACCATGACTGCTGAGCACATGCCACACCTCCACGCTCAAGGTGTTGCGACGACCACTTGATTTCGCCAGGATTACGGTCGTCGGTATGAAGATCTCGCTGCTGTACTTTGACGGTTGCCCCAGCTGGAAGGTCGCCACGGAGCGCCTGCGCGTCATCGCTGCGGAGCACCTCGGCGTCACGGTGACCCATCATCAGGTCGACACTGTCGAGGAAGCCCAGCGGGTCGGCTTCCATGGGTCGCCGAGCATCCTGATCGACGGCGTTGACGCGTTCGCGGAGCCGGATGCCGGTGTCGGACTGGCCTGTCGCGTGTATCCCACCCCGGACGGGCCGGCGGGTGCCCCTACCCTCGACCAGCTTCGCGCCGCCGTCAGCGGTGCATGACCGCATACCGGCCAGGTACAGCGTCACGACGCCGGTGTGAACCCCAGGAGAGGAACTCCCTGAGATGACCACGCGATAGGACCCGAAGAAGATTCTGAGGCGCGGCGCAGAGATCATCCACCGCGGGCAACGCCCGTTGGAGGCCTTCGACCCCGACCTCGTCGACCTCCTGGTCGCCCGAGGGACCGCGGCCGGGGTGCAGGTGCCTCGCGGCACCGCGATCACGGGGATCGAGCCGGTATCGACCGGGCACCAGGTGAGCGTTGAAGCTCCGGCGTGCCCGAGACGATGGAGTTCGACCTGGTCGTCCACGGCGCCGGCCGGACCCCCGAGCTCGCGGGCCTAAACCTCGAGCCCGAGGGCATCGACTGGGACGAGTGCGGCGTGCAGGTGGCCGGCCACCTGCAGAGCGGACGGCCGGTTCCGACCCCGGGTCGATGCTCTGACTGCTCCGGGCCCGACCGTCTGCGGCTCAGCCGGCACGTCCGGGGGCATACATGATGACCGCCACGCCGACCAGGCAGATGAGCGCGCCGGCGACGTCATACCGGTCGGGGGTGAACCCGTCGACGACCATGCCCCACAGGAGTGACCCAGCGACGAAGACACCGCCGTATGCCGCGAGCACCCTCCCGAAGTTGTCATCCGGTTGGAAGGCGGCGATGACGCCGTAGAGGCCGAGCGCGATGACACCGGCGCCGATGAAGAGCAGACCACGATCCTCGCGGATGCCCTGCCAGATGAGCCACGCCCCGCCGATCTCGGTCACCGCAGCGAGAGCGAACAAGGCGACGGACTGGACGAGGGTCATCTGCATATCTTCACCCCTGGGACGCCAGGCACAGCATCTCGCGGCAAGCTGTCCTCGCTGTTCGCCGAAGCCACGCCGACCGCTACCAGGCGGCTCTGCACATGCAGGGGGTCGTAGCTGTTCTCCAGGTGCTTGCGGACCGTCCCGGGCGAGATGCCGAGCTGGTGCGCGACCTGCTGGTTCGTCATACCCGGGCGGACCAGGCCCAGGCTCTGGCGCTGTCGCTCGGTCAGCGGTGGCTTCACCGGAGCGGCCGATGAGGAGCCGCAGGTTCACACCGACCCGCACCGCCAGGCCGCAAGGCTCTCGTCGTGCACGTCGGGAAGGGCTTCCAGGTGCATCGGATGCTGAGCCCGCTCCCGCTCGCTGTAGACCTCAGGCAGGCCCACCGGCCGGGTATACGCCGAACATCGTATTTCGCGGACGGACGAGTCTGAGCACGCGGAGGGGAGCGCGACCACCAGTCGCCCGCTGCCCACAAGGTTCACCGGTGCGAGCTCACCGGGTGAGGGTGAACGTGTCCAACACGTTGCCTTGCTGGTCGATGGCTCGGACGACCATACGGTCGCCCTCGGCCACGAGGTCCAGGAAGTGGCGTGTCGAGGTGCTCACCGCGGTGAACGACTCGCGACCCGTGGGCCGCAGCTCGCTGGCTGCCCCGGAGACCACGTACACCACGCCGTTCTGCGGGGTGGAGCGTTGGTAGTCGTGGTCGTGGCCAGCCAGGACCAACGGCACGTCGTAGCGGTCGAACAACGGGGCCCAGGCAGCGCGGACACCCAAGCTCGACCCGTGATCACCGGCGGAGTATGCCGGCTTGTGCATCGCCACCACCGTCCACACCCCCGCGTCCTGCTGGGCCGCGAGGGTGTCCTCCAGCCACTGGGTCTGGGCGGGGTCATCGACCCGTTCGGTGTCCAGCACGATGATCCTGACGTCACCGACCTGCTGGACATACCAGCTCGAGGGTCGTCCCAGCCGGCTCAGGATCTCCATCTGCTTCCCTCTGCCGTAGTCGTGGTTGCCCAATACGGGCACCAGGGTCGCGCCGGCATCCAGCACGGGTGCGAACGGCGCGGTCAGGACGGCGTCGAGCTTGCTCGGGTCACCGACCGGATAGACCAAGTCACCGAGCAGCAGCAGCGCGTCGTAGGGGTGGCCTTGGGCCTGAGCGACCATCTCACTCACGGTTGACCGCTCTTGGTCGTCCCCCGTGCCGGAGTCTCCCGTCACCGCGATACGGGTCGCGCTCGACGTCGTCGCCGCGGCCGCCGTGGGTGTGACGGTGGGCTGGGCCGACGGGTCGAGCGGTCCTGGCCCGGCACACGCGCCCGCCGACAGTGCGAGCATCAAGGCCAGGGCGACGGTTGAGCGCCGAAGAGCAGGGGTCACACAAGCATTGTGTGGGGATGCGGCTGAGAGGGCCCTGAGAAGATGGGCGACGCCGTTGAGCGAAGGGATGACTGAGGATGCGCGTGCTGGTGGTGGAGGATGAGCCAAGCCTGGCCGAGACCATTCGTCGAGGTCTGGGCGCGGAGGGATTCAACGTTGAGGTCGCAGCCAACGGAGAGGACGGGCTCTGGGCGGCGACCGAGAACACCTACGACGCCATCGTCCTGGACATCATGCTGCCCAAGCTCAACGGCTACCAGGTGGTTGAGCAGCTGCGCCAACGACAGGTGTGGACCCCTGTGCTGATGCTTACAGCCAAGGACGGGGAGTATGACCTGGCGGATGCGTTCGACCTGGGCGCGGACGACTACCTAACCAAGCCGTTCTCGTTCGTGGTGCTGGTGGCACGGTTGCGTGCGTTGATCCGGCGCGGAGCCCCGGAGCGACCGGTGGTGCTAAGCGCCGGTGACCTGCAGCTTGACCCCGGCCGGCGTTCGGTGCATCGCGGCCAGACCGCGATCACGCTGACCCCCCGGGAGTTCGGGCTCCTTGAGTATCTGATGCGGCACCGGGGTGACGTGGTCACCAAGACGCAGATTCTGGAGTCTGTCTGGGACTCCAACTATGAGGGAGACCCCAACGTGGTGGAGGTCTACGTGGGATATCTGCGTCGCAAGGTCGACGCGCCGTTCGGGCGGCAGGCCATCCAGACGATGCGAGGTATGGGGTATCGGCTCGCCGCTGACGGAGGCTGAGCCGGCGGTCATCACGGGCACCTCGCGAACAGTCGGCGGCTACAACGGCCGCTCGGCGGTCCGGAGACCGTGCTCAACACGATTATGTCCGTCTGGTCCGTCTGGTCCGTCTGGTCCGTCTGGTCCGTCTGGTGCGTCGGGTAGGGGGAGGGTCAGGCTCAGGTGCGCACCGGACCCACCCTCACGTTGGAGGATGTGGACGTCGCCGCCGTGCGCCCTGGCGATCTGCCGGGTGATGGCCAATCCTAAGCCGGTGCCGCCGCTGCAACGCTCCCGGCTGGCGTCCAGTCGCACAAAACGTTCAAAGACGCGTTGTCGCTCAGCCTCGGGGATGCCGGGTCCGTCGTCGACGACATCCAGGTATGCCGTGTCTGCCGTCGCCCGCAGCCGGACCTCCATGGCGGTGGTCGCGTAGCGGGCGGCGTTGTCGGTCAGGTTGCGTACGGCGCGCACCAGGTGCGGTGCGTCTCCGCAGACCCGCACCGACCGGACATCGACCACCACGGCGATGTCCTTCGAGGCGCGCAACCGGGCGACCTCTTCGGTGACGATGTCGTCCAGGTCGACGTCCTGCATACGCATGACCAGACCGTCCTCGTCGGAGCGCGCGAGCAGGAGCAGGTCGGCGACGAGCCGCTCGAGCCGGTCGGTCTCGACCAGCACCTGCTCAGCAGCACTGTTGTGGTCCAACGCCCCCGGGTGTGACCTGCTCAGCTCGGTGGTTGCCCGGATCGTGGCGAGCGGGCTGCGCAGCTCATGGGAGGCATCTGCGACGAACCGGCGCTGCGCCTCCGCGGCCGCCTGGAGTCGGCTCAGCATCGTGTTCATGGTCTGCGCCAATCGGGCGATCTCGTCGCCGCTGTCCGGGACCGGCACCCGGGCAGTCTGGTCGGCCGCAGAGATTCTGGAGACCTGTCGGCGGATGCCTTCTACCGGGGCCAGAGCGTGACCGGCTAGCCAGTACGACGCACCGGACACCAGGACGAGGACGATTGGATAGCCGATCACGAGCAAGGCCAGCAGCACCTTGGTGCTGCGCTCTACCGTCTCCAGGCTCTGCGCTGTGACCACGCGCACCAGCCCGCCTGGTGTGTCCACGCCGGTGGTGACCACGACGAACGGCTCATTCTCCTCCTTCGGCAGCTGGTCGACGGTCTGCACCACACTCTGCCCGGCTGCCGGGACGGCGTCCGTCACCGGGACGTCCCGGGTGACATTCGAGCTAGCGACGCTGATGGATCCGTCCGGCTCGATGACCTGCAGCAGCGCCGGCTCGCCGACGGTGGCGCTGACCGCGGTGGCATCAACCGACTGTGCACCCCCATCTGTGATCTGCGCGGCTACCTCCGCGCCTTGCTGGCGAGCCACCTCGGTCAGTCCGTTGATGAGCTGCTGGCGCTGCAACACGACCAGCCCCGCACCGGCCAGGGCCAGCGCGACCGCGACGACAAGGGTCGCCGACAGCGTGGTGCGAGCTCGCACTCCACGCAGGTGCCACCACCTCATCGAAGTCCTCTCGTCCGCACCCTAGGGCCGGCCATTCTGGCTCAGCGGCCACTCTCCCACTCTCACCCCATTGACCTGTGGGCGCGCTGAGCACCGCCATCTCGGGCCAGCCTGAGCGGCGTCCGTCGAAGCGCGGGTCAGCGCTCAGGCGTCCGAGCGTGGGCTCAGCATGATGCTGATCCGTGACCCCGCGCCGGGGCGGGGCAGGATCAGGCGACCGGACTGGGCTTCCACCAGGACAGCGGCCAGGCTCAAGCCCAGACCATTCGGTGGCGGATGGGCGCCGGCTTCTCCCTGGGTCGACCTGTTGTCGAAGCCAAGGCCCTCGTCAATAACGTCGATGGCCACTGTGCCCACCGTCTCGCGTGCCCACACCCGCACCATCCCCCGTCCGTGCCGCAGGGCGTTGTCCACCAGCACGTCCACTGCATGGCCGATCGCAGAGGCAGAGCCAGACACCGCCGGGAGGTCACCGTCGAGACCCACGACGAGACGGCGCTGCTGGCCGGCAGCCACGACTTCATACCGTTGCCGCACCTGCTCCAGCACCGTGGGGAGGTCCAGCGCTTCTCGGCGGGACTCCGCCCCGGCACCCTCCCGGGTCAGCCGAAGCAGCTCCTCCAGCTGGGTGCCCAAGTGATGAGCCTCCAGAGCCGCCTCCTCGATGACATCGGCCTGATCCTGCCGTCCGGGCGCCGCAGGGGTATGCCGGGCGGAGTCCAGCAGGAGCTGCAGCCGCATCACCGGGGTCCGCAGCTGGTGAGAGGCGGCCGCACCCAGGGCACGCTCGCGCTGCAGCAGCTCGCTGAGCCGCATCGCCGTCATGCTGAGCGCCTGCCCGACCTCGTCAAGCTCACGGATACCACTGGCCGGGGCCCTCCGGGACAGGTCTCCGGACCCGATCGCGACGGCGGTGACCCGCAGCAGGTCCACAGGGGCGCCGAGTCGGGCCGCCGAACGCCGCGCAAGCACCAGGGACAGGGCCACGGCCAGCACGCAGGCTGCGGCCAGGCCCGCCCAGGCCAACAGGGTGCGCGTCCAGATCGCGGATGCCTCGGAGGCCGCGCGGACCACCCCCACGACCGTGGAACCGTCCGTGACCGGCGCGGCCGCGACCACCCCCGCGCCACTGGTCAACGCCAGGGTCCGCGCGCCGCCGTCCGCGGTGACGGTCCCGGCCGCGGCGCGGTCCACGACCTGGTCGCTGGCCACCGGGCCGGCCCCGACGACGCGTCGGCCCTGGGCGTCGTAGTAGGCCAGGGTGACCTGGCCTTCCTGCCGGGGGAGCTCAGGAGGGTCCTGCGCGGTCGGCGGATCTACCGAAAGGCTTGCCGCCGTCGTGACAGCGATGCGCTCGACCTCCGCCCTCTCGTCATCGACGACGAGGATGCGGGCAGTCACCGCCAGCGGCAGACCCAGGCACAGCACGGCTACCACCGCGGTCGCCAGGGCGACCTCGCGGACACGGGAGGCCAGGTCACCGGTGCGCACCTGGGTAGCGTGGCACACCGAACCTGCGGGTCAGGACACTCCCGGGAAGTGCTTGCCGTGCGTTAACCGACGGCTGGCCGGGCGCTGGCCTGCGGGCTCCTAGCGTCGATGGTGACGGGTCCAGACCGGGCCCGGACCCAACATGCAGGAGGCCGTCCCGATGTTCCGAACCACCTCATCCCCGCAGCGCCGGGGGCTCGCGACGACGACCGGGCTGGTGCTGGGCACGGTCGTGCTCGCCGGGTGCTCTAACGCCAACCCAGCCACCAGGGACCCCGCACCCGCCACGTCGACGCAGGCCAGCACCGGAGAGGACGTGGCCGTCGACCCCAACGCACCCGAGGTCAACCCGCCGGGCGACATTCCGGACAACCAGGCGTTCGTGCCGTATACGCCGCAGGGCCAGCCGTTCACTGTCTCGGTGCCCGAGGGCTGGGCCCGCACCGGTTCGCCGACCTCGACCACCTTCACAGACAAGCTCAACGCGGTGACGATCAAGACCCAGCAGGCCGACACCGCCCCCACCGTCGAGAGTGTCAAGACCACCGAGCTGCCGGCGGTCACATCATCCGCGTCCGGATACCAGGCCGGTGAGACCACGCGGGTCACCCGGGCGGGCGGCCCGGTGATTGTGACGACCTACCAGGCAGACTCCGCGCCGGACCCGGTCACCGGCAAGGTCGTCCACGACGACGTGCAGCGCTACGTCTACTACCAGGACGGCACGGAGGTCGTGCTCACCCTGGCCGGTCCGGCGGGCGCCGACAACGTCGACCCGTGGAAGATCGTCACCGACAGCTTCACCTGGTCATGAGTGTCCTCCAGCAGCCCTCGGGTGCACCAGTGGTGCTCGCCCAGCACCTCTACCGCTTCTACCACGCGGGTGACGAGGAGATCCTGGCCCTGCAAGGGGTCGACCTCAGGGTGGCCCCGGGTGAGATCGTTGCCGTCGCCGGGCCGTCCGGGTCCGGCAAGTCGACCCTGTTGGCGTGCCTGGCCGGCCTGGACGACCCGGACGGCGGCACCGTCTGCATCGAAGGCGTTCGGATGTCCCGGCAACCCGAAGCGGTGCGCGCCCGTCTACGCCGGGAGGTCATCGGCGTGCTCTACCAGTCCGGCAACCTGCTGCCGCATCTGAGTGTGACCGGCAACATCGAGCTGAGCAGACGACTGACCGGCACTACCACCGGTCCCGCTCCCGCCCAGCTCTTGGACGAGCTGGGGATCAGCCACCGCGCGCACGCCCTGCCCGCGACCCTGTCCGGCGGCGAGACCGCCCGGGCGGGTCTGGCCGTGGCGGTGGCAGGCGATCCCCGTGTACTCCTAGCCGACGAGCCCACCGGCGAGCTGGACACCGGCAGCGAGCAGCGCTTGCTCGCTCTGCTGCGCCACCGCGCAGCCACGGGGCTGGCGGTCGTCGTCGCCTCACACTCCCCGGTCGTTCTGGACTGGGCCGACCGGGTGCTGCATCTTGCCGACGGCCGGGCGGTCCATCCCGTGTCCAGGATGGCGTCATGAGCTCGGCACTCGTTCAGGCGACGGGACTGGCGCGAAGGTTCGGCACCGGTTCCTCGGCCTTCGTCGCGCTGCACGACAGCGACCTGACCATCTCCCCCAATGCCCGGATCGCGCTGACCGGGTCCTCCGGGTCGGGCAAGTCCACCGTGCTGCACCTGATCGCCGGCCTGGACCGGCCCACCGCTGGCAGCATCACCTGGCCGGGTCTGGGCAGCCCCGGGCAGCACCCGGGCAGTGTGGGCATCGTCTTCCAGACCCCCAGCCTGATCCCCGCCCTGGACGTCGTCGAAAATGTCGAGCTCGTCACCCTGATCGCCGGTGCCACTCCCGCCCAAGCCCGGGCCCGGGCCACCGAGGCGCTGTCGGCGCTGAATCTGCTGCCGCTGGCCGGGCAGCTGCCTGAGGAGCTGTCCGGCGGACAGGCGCAACGGGTCGCGATCGCCAGGGTCCTGGCCGGGGAACCGCGGCTCATCCTGGCCGACGAGCCCACCGGTCAGCTGGATCGGGAGACCGCTGCCCACGTGCTGGATGTGCTCGAAGCCGTCGCCGACGCCAGCGGGGCCGCGCTCGTGGTGGCCACCCACGACCCGGTCGTCGCCGACCGATACGCACACCGATGGAGCATCGAGGACGGACGCCTGCACACCGACATCTCGGCGGACCAGCCCCTGGCCGCCTCCCGAGCCGGCCGGAGTACCTCATGAACCGAGCACCGATATCGACCCTGTGGCTGCACGGCCTGCTCCGCCGACGCTGGGGCCGCCTGCTCGGGGTCACGATCGGGATCGCCCTGGCCATCGCCCTGCTGGCCAGCCTGGGCTCGTTCCTGGTGACCTCGAAAGCCACGATGACCGAACGGGCCACCTCCAGTGTGGCGGTGGACTGGCAGGTCCAGGCCGCCCCGGGCGCAGCCCCGGCTGCTGTGAAGAAGGCTGTGGTCGCACAACCCGGCACGATCGAGGCGCTGCCGGTGTCCTTCGTCTCCGTCGACGGGTTCTCCGCCACAGTCGGCGGATCCCAGCAGACCACGGGGGCCGGTCAGGTGCTCGGTCTGCCCACGACATACCGGTCCACCTTCCCGGACTCCGTGCGCACCCTGGCGGGAGCCGACACAGGGGTGCTCCTGGCTCAACAGACCGCCGCGAACCTTCGGGTCGGTGTCGGCGACACCGTCACCATCACCGTGGCCGGGATGCCGGTCGACGTCATGGTCGACGGCGTGGTGGACCTACCCCAGGCAAACTCGCTCTTCCAGAAGGTGGGAGCGCCCCCACAGTCGCAACCGGTCGCCCCACCGGACAACGTGCTGCTGTTGTCCGCCCCGGCCTTCGACCGGCTGATCGCCCCTGCCGCCGCGTCCGGCACCGACCTGCTCACCCACCAGGTCCACGCCGTCCGCAGCCACGACCTCCCCCCGGACCCCTCCGCCGCCTACGCTCAGGAGTCTGGCGCCGCCCGCAACATGGAGGTCACCCTGGCCGGCGCCGGGCTGGTCGGCGACAACCTCGGCGCCACGTTGGACGCAGCCCGCCAAGACTCCCTCTACGCCCAGGTCCTCTTCCTCTTCCTCGGAGCGCCGGGGGCCGTCCTCGCCGGTCTGCTCACCGCTTCGGTCGCGCGGGCCGGGGCCACCCGGCGACGCCAGGACCAGGCCCTGCTACGCACCCGGGGCGCCACGCGCCGCCAGGTCCTCGGGCTCGCCGCCGCCGAAGCCGGCACCGCCGCAGCTGCCGGTGCGGTGTTTGGTCTTGCGTCAGCCTGGGCGTTGTCCACGACCCTGCTTGGCGGCGCCAGTTGGAGCACGACGACCGCAATCGGCTGGGTGTTGGGCGGGGCCGTGCTCGGGATAGCCCTCGCCTGTCTGACCATCGTCGTCCCGGCACGCCGCGAGCTCGCCGACCAGGCGGTCACCGCCTCCAGGGCGAGCATCAGAGGAGGGGAACGGGCACCATTGTGGGCTCGGTGGGGCCTGGACTTAGTGGTCCTGGCCGCCTCCGCAGCCATCTTCTGGGCCACCAGCCGGGCCGGCTACTCCCTGGTGCTGGTCCCCGAAGGCGTGCCGACGCTGTCGGTGAGCTACTGGGCCTTCGCCGGGCCTGCCCTGCTGTGGCTCGGCTGCGCCCTACTGACCTGGCGGGTGACCGACCTGATCCTTCGCCGGGGCGGACCCGTCCTGGTGGCACTTGCCCGACCGTTGGCCGGACCGTTGGCCGGGCCCGTAGTAGCCACCCTGCGACGGCAGCGCCGGATGGTCGCCGGCACGGTGGTCATGCTCACCCTGGCCGTAGCCTTCGCCGCGTCGACCGCCACCTTTAACTCCACATACCAGCAACAGGCGGAGGTCGACGCCATCCTCACCAACGGGGCCGACGTCACCGTGACCGAGTCCCCCGGTGTGGTCGTCGGACCGAGCGCAGCCACCCCGATCGTGCGAGTGCCCGGGGTGGGCTCCGTCGAGCCCCTGCAGCACCGCTACGCCTACGTCGGCGCCGATCTGCAGGACCTGTACGGCGTGCGCCCAGCCACCGTCGCGCAGGCTACCGCGCTGGAGGACACCTACTTCCGTGGCGGCACCACCGATGAGCTGATGAACACACTGGCCAACCAACCCGACTC
>JAABUN010007746.1_pt1 | contig 11360 bp, 11 predicted proteins | sample 5559311 | NCBI WGS metagenome assembly JAABUN01 (sample SAMN10711877, study PRJNA513370) | rock metagenome | isolation source: Antarctica rocks | place: Antarctica: Victoria Land, Siegfried Peak sud | reverse complement strand
TCCCCTCCCTTGCAGGAGGGGAGGCGCTTACCTTTAGGCCGCGAACAGTTCCATTTGTTCGCTCTTCGGCTTCACCCAGCGGCTGAGGTCGGCGCGGTCGCTCAGCAGCGTCGGGCGCCAGTCGGCGGTGATCAGGAACGGGCGCAGCCTGGCGACGGACACCGTCAGCCGGGCGACGTCGTCCAGCCGCAGCGTGCGATGGCGGCGCGACGCCAGGATGCGGTCGACCGCCTTGGTGCCCAGCCCCGGCACCCGCAGCAACCGCGAGCGGCTGGCGCGGTTCACGTCGATCGGGAAGTCGTCGCGGTGCTTCAAGGCCCAGGCGAGCTTCGGGTCCATGTCGAGCGGCAGATGGCCGGTGTCGTCGGCCGCGTCCGCCACCTCGGCCGCCGAAAAGCCGTAGAAGCGCAGCATCCAGTCGGACTGATACAGCCGGTGCTCGCGCATCAAAGGCGGGCGTTTCAGGGGCAGCACGGCGGACGCGTCCGGGATCGGCGAGAAGGCGGAGTAGTACACGCGCCGCAGCTTGTGCGCGCCGTACAGCCCGCTCGCGCGCCCGATGATCGCCCGGTCGTCCGCTCCGTCCGCGCCGACGATCATCTGCGTCGACTGGCCGGCCGGCGCGAAGCGGGGCGCGTGCTTCGACGTCTTGCGCTCCGCCCTGGCCTCGCCGATGCGCTCGGTCATCGCGGCCATCGCCCCGTCGATCCGCGCCTCGTCCTTTTCCGGCGCGAGCGCGGTCAGCCCGGCGCGGGTCGGCAGTTCGACGTTGATCGAGATGCGGTCGGCGTGGAGCCCGGCGGCGTGGACCAGCATCGGGTCGGCGTCGGGGATCGTCTTGAGGTGGATGTAGCCGCGAAAGTCGTGGTCCTCGCGCAACGATCGCGCGACCTCCACGATCTGCTCCATCGTGTAGTCGGACGATCGGATGATGCCCGACGACAGGAACAGCCCCTCGATGTAGTTGCGCTTGTAGAATTGGAGCGTGAGGTCGACCACCTCCTTGGCGGTGAACCGGGCGCGCCGCACGTTCGAGGACTTGCGGTTGATGCAATAGGCGCAGTCGAAGATGCAGCTGTTGGTCAGCAGGATCTTGAGCAGGCTGATGCACCGCCCGTCCGGGGCGTAAGCGTGGCAGATGCCCATGCCCTCGGTCGAGCCCAGGCCCGTGCCGTCGGCCGACGATCGTTTGGCGGTGCCCGACGAGGCGCACGAGGCGTCGTACTTGGCCGCGTCCGCCAGGATCTCGAGCTTTTCGCGGACATCCAGTTGCGCCATCGGTTCACTTTATGTTCGGGTGGGCGTCAAGTCCAGATCTTCGGATGACGTAAGGCGGCCGACGTGCTATATATCGGTGCAGAAACTGGAGAGACCGATGATCCGACTTGCCCTGATGTTCACCACTTCGCTGACGCTCGCCGGCTGCGCGTCGATGGCGAAGCCCGATATGGTGGCGACCGCCACGCCGACCGAAGCCAAGGTGCAGGCCGCCGCCATGCCCGATCGCAAGTCGCAGCTCGGCAGCTACGGCTTCGACACCGCCGGCATGGACCGCACGGTCGAGCCGGGCAACGACTTCTACGACTACGCCAGCGGCACCTGGTCCAAGACCACGGCGATCCCGGCTGACAAGTCGAACTACGGCATGTTCACCGTGCTCTCCGACCTCAGCCAGGAGCGCGTGCGCGGCATTCTGGACGACGCGAAGGCAAAGCCGGACTCGCGCATCGGCCGCGCCTACACCTCGTTCCTGAATGAGCAGGCGGTAGAGGCCAAGGGCCTCGCGCCGCTCCAGCCGTGGCTGACCGAGATCAAGGGGCTGACGCGCGCTGACTATCCCGCGCTGATCGCCAGGGCGGACCGGATGGGCGTGCGCGGGCCGATCGGCACCTTCGTGGGGCAGGACGACAAAAACCCGGAGGTCTATGTCCTCAACATGAGCCAGTCGGGGCTCGGCCTGCCCGACCGTGACTATTACCTGTCGGCCGACGCGAAGATGAAGGCGCTGCGGACCGCCTATCGCGACCATCTGGCGCGCGTCCTGACGCTGGCGGGCGAGGGCAACGCGCAGGCGCGCGCCGACGCCATCCTGGCGCACGAGACCAAGATCGCGCAGGTCAGCTGGACGCGCGAGGACTCGTCGGACGCAACCAAGACCTACAACCGCCGCACCTTGGCTCAGCTTCAGAAGTCCAGCCCCGGCTTCGACTTCGTCCGCTATTTCGACGGCATCGGCGTGGGCAAGCCGGACGCGATCGTGGTCGCCCAGCCGTCGGCCGTGTCCGGGATCGCCAAGATCGTCGCCGCCGCGCCCATCTCCGTGCTGCGCGACCAGCTGATCGTGCGCTCGATGGACGGCTTCGCTTCCGTGCTGCCCAAGGCGGTGACCGACGAGCAGTTCGCCTTCTACGGCACCACGTTGCAGGGCACGCCCGAGATGGAGCCGCGCTGGAAGCGGGGCGTCGGCTTCACCGAGGGCGTGCTGGGCGAGGAAGTCGGCAAGATCTACGCCGCCAAATACTTCCCGCCCGAGTACAAAGCGAAGATGAATGTGCTCGTCGACAACGTCAAGGCCGCGATGGGCCGGCGTATTCAGGGCCTGACCTGGATGGAACCGCAGACCAAGACGCGCGCGCTGCAGAAGCTCGCCAACTTCACTGTCAAGGTCGGCTATCCCGACCGCTGGCGCGACTATGCCGGATTGCAGGTGTCGGGCGACGACCTGTTCGGCAACGCGGTGCGATCGAACGAGTTCGACCACGAATACTCGATCGCCAAGCTGGGCGAGCCGATCCGCCGCTGGGAGTGGGGAATGCTGCCCGAGACGGTCAACGCCTACGCCAATTTCGGCATGATGGAGGTGGTGTTCCCGGCCGCGATCCTGCAGCCGCCGTTCTTCGATCCTAACGCGGACGACGCGGTGAACTATGGCGGCATCGGCGCGGTCATCGGCCATGAGATCAGCCACCATTTCGACGATCAGGGGTCGAAATTCGATGCCACCGGGAAGCTGTCCGACTGGTGGACGCCCACCGACGTCAAGAACTTCGACGGGCTGACCAAGAAGCTGGTGGCGCAGTACGACGCCTATGAGCCGTTCCCCGGCCTGAAGGTGAAGGGGGAATACACCCTGGGCGAGAACATCGGCGACCTGGCCGGGCTGACCGTCGCCTACGACGCCTACAGGGCGACCTTGAACGGCCGCGAGGCGCCGGTGATCGACGGCACGACCGGCGACCAGCGCTTCTTCCTGGGCTGGGCGCAGGTCTGGCGGCGCAACGTGCGCGAGGCCGCCGCCCGCCAGCGGCTGCTGACCGACCCGCACAGCCCGTCCGAATACCGCACGGCCGTCGTGCGCAACCTGGACAGCTGGTACCCGGCGTTCGGCGTGAAGCCGGGCGAGGCGCTCTACCTGGCGCCGGAGCAGCGGGTCCGCGTCTGGTGAAGGGAGCGGCGCTCGCCCTCGCCCTTGCCGCACCGGTCGCGCTCGGCGGATTCGCGGGCAACGCTTCGCGCGCCACGGCGGCCGGGCCGGCGTTTCAGCCGGACGTGTTCTTCGCCGGAGAGACGGTCGGCACCGGCTCGCTCAAGATCGTCGGGCGGGCGCGGGTGGTCACCTATGTCGAGGGCACGGGGCGCACCCTGCCCGACGGCACCTTCCAGCTGCGCCAGCGCGTGACGGAGGGAGACAAGCGCCCACGCACCCGCACCTGGCGGCTGACGCCGCAGGGTGACGGCCGCTGGACCGGCACGCTGAGCGACGCGGCAAGCCCGGTCGAGGCGCAGGTGCGCGGCAATCTGTTCCACGTGCGGTACGACGGCGGTGATGTGGGGGTCGAGCAGTGGCTCACCCTTCAGCCGGACGGCCGCACGGTGCTGAACACGCTCGTCGGGCGCAAGCTGGGCGTGACGGTCGGCCGGCTGGAGGAGACGATCCGCAAGGTGGGGTAGCCTCACCCGCTGGTCCGCCGGCGCGCGCGAAGACCCTTGCGTTCCGTAGCGTCAGGTCCACACTCCATTCAGGCGGTCGGCCATTGTGGCAGGGTCGCGGCGGGCCAACCGCCGGGCCGTGCCGCGATGAGAGGATGCCATCCTGGCCTATGTCAGTCAGCAGCCGGGCTCCAACCGGGCCACCGCCATCGGCGTCGTCGTGGCGGTCCATCTGGTGCTCGGCTACGGCTTCGTCGTCGGGCTCGCGCCGGGCCTGGTGGAGAAGGCGGAGACGATCTTCAAAGGCTACAATGTGCCCACTGAGCCGCCGCCCCCGCCGGTCGAGCCGCCGCCGCCCACGATCGACGCGACGCCCACCATCCCCACGATGACGGCTCCGGTGCCGATCGTCCGAGCGCCCACGGTGGACACGGTGCGGGTGCCGATCACGCCGGCCGACCCGACGCCGCCGATCCAGCGGCCATTCGAACGCCTGCGCGAGCTCTCGCCCGCGCCGGTGCCGCTGGCCAAGGAGCCGCCGAAGCCGGTCCCACCGGCTCGCCCCGCCGACCCGCCGCAAGTCGCCACGGGGGCGGCGATCCGCACCATCGGCTTTGGCGACGCCGACTATCCGGACGCGGCGATGCGGGCGGGCGAGTCGGGCGTGACCCGGGTGCGCGTGACGGTCGGCACCGACGGCCGGGCGAGCGGGTGCGCGGTCACGGGGTCGAGCGGCTCGACCGCGCTCGACCGCGCGGCGTGCCGCCTGGTGGAGAGCCGCAGTCGCTTCGCCCCGGCCAAGGACGCCGCCGGCGGACGGCTGGCCCAGACGCTCGAGCTGCCGATCACCTGACGCCTGCCGCGCTAGGAGCGCGCCGAGGGGCCAGCGGGGTCGGTGCGGCCGGCGAGGTCCGCGCCGCCCCCAAGGGTGGGCCGGTGAGCGTGTCGAAGAGCACCTTCACGATCCGACAACCGCCTTCCTTGCAGCGGAACGCCGCCACCAGCGCCACCGAGTTTCGGACATCGGGAGGAACGACGACCCAGCGGTACTCGCGAGCCCCGTTCTTGCCGTTCAGCCGATAGAGTGTTGCCTCAAAGCGGCCGAGCCGCCGCGTCCGCTCCGGCGAAAAGCCAGCGGGTGCGCGAATGTCCTCATAGAGACTGACGACCGTGCCGCCCGCGAACCCCTCACCCGCCAGCTCCACCCCCGAGGCGTCGTCGCCGGAGACCAAGCGCACGTTCGCCCCCTCGTCCACCAGCACCCCCGAAAAGCCGCCCCCAAGCCCGACCCGCTCCCCAGCCGGCGAGCAGGCGGTCGTCATGGCGAGGAGGGTGGGGCCAAGGATGGCGGCTCGGAGCGCGATCCTCACCAGACGCGCCTTGGTTCGTGCGGCACTCACCCCCACGGCGCCACCAGCGCCAGAAACAGGATGGAGTGAAGAGCACTTATGGTAACCTCTCTGCTACGCACCATCCGCCCTTGCCTTTGCCGGCATCGCCATCGCACTGTCCTCCTTGATCAGCCGAGAGGATCCGCCATGACTGTCCATCGCCTCGCCCGCGCGCTCGCGCCGCTGGCGCTCCTTGTCGCCGCGCCCGCGCAGGGCGCGCCGGCCGACGACTTCCACCAGCTGCTCACCGACCACTGGCGCTGGGTGCTCGACGAGGACCCGGTGCTGGCGAAGTCGCTGGGCGAGCGGGCCGGGCCGGGGCTCGCCGACCTCAGCTTGGCCGCCGACGATCGGCGGACCGCGCGCGCGCAGACGTTTCTGGACCGCCTCGACGCGATCCCCACCGACCAATTGAGCCCAGCCGACCGCACGTCCGCGCGCTTGCTCGCGCGCCAATTGTCGGAGACGGTGGAGGCCAACCGCTTCCCCCAGCGCGCGATGCTGTTCACGACCTACTCCGGCTGGCAGCAGGAGGTCGCCGGGCTGGCCGAGCAGCTGCCATTCCGGACGAAGGCCGATTATCGCGATTATCTCGACCGGCTGGCCGACTATCCGCGCGTCAATGGCGAGGCGATCGCCACGTCCGACGTCGCGCTCAAGGACGGGCTGGTGCTGCCCTGCGCGGTGCTGGGCGGAGTGGAGGCGTCGATCGCGGGCGTGGTGCCCGACGACCCGGCCGCCAGCCGCTTCTACAAGCCCTTCGCCGGCACAAGGCCGGTGGACGCGAGCGCTGCGGAGTGGACGGCGCTCCAGGGCGAGGCGACCGCGCTGATCCGGGACCGGCTCGCCCCGGCCTACGCCAGGCACCTCGACTGGTATCGCACCCGCTATCAGCCCGCCTGTCGCCAGAGCGTCGGCGTCAGCGAGCTGCCGCAGGGACCGGCCTATTACGCCTTTCGCGTCCGCCAGATGACGACGACCGCCATGACGCCCGATCAGGTCCACCAGCTCGGCCTGGCGGAGGTCGCGCGCATCCGCGCCGAGATGGCGGCGGTGGCGGCGAAGGCGGGCTTTGCCAGCCGCGAGGCCATGATCCAGGCGATGCGGACCGACCTCAAATACTACCCGAAGAGTCCGCAAGAGCTGATGGCGGCGGCGGCCACCCAGGCGAAGGCGATCGACGGAATGCTGCCGCGTTTCTTCGGCCGGCTGCCGCGGCTGCCCTATGGCGTCAAGGCGATCCCGGCGGAGACGGCGGAGGGCACGACGACGGCCTACTATTCGCCCGGTAATCCGTCGGCCGGGATTGCGGGCTTCTACTTCGTCAACACGTCGAAGCTCGACCAGCGGCCGCTGTGGGAGCTGCCGGCGCTGACCGCGCACGAGGCGGTGCCCGGCCATCATTTGCAGATCGCGTTGCAGCAGGAGCTCGACCTGCCGCCCTTCCGGCGGTTCGGCGGCTTCGTCACCGCGTTCGTGGAGGGCTGGGGGCTGTACTCCGAGAAGCTCGGCGAGGAGATGGGGCTCTACGACACGCCCGAAAAACAGATGGGACGGCTGTCCTACGAGATGTGGCGCGCCACCCGGCTGGTGGTCGACACCGGCCTTCACTCCAAAGGCTGGTCGAAGAGCCAAGCGGTGGCCTTCATGACCGACAACACCGCGCTGACGCCGGCCAACATCGACGCGGAGGTCAACCGCTACATCAGCTGGCCGGGCCAGGCGCTGGCCTACAAGCTCGGCGAGCTCAAAATCCGTGAACTGCGCGCACGCGCCGAGACGGCGCTCGGTCCGCGCTTCCGCTTGCCGGCGTTCCACGACGCCGTGCTCGGCCAGGGGGCGGTGCCGCTGGATGTGCTGGAGGAGCAGGTCGACGCTTGGATCGCGGGGGAGACGGCGAAGCCGATTGGTTGAGTCTGGCTAGTCGGGCGCGCGCGCGTCTTCGGCCGCTTGCTGGTCGGCCGCGTCGGCTTCTTCCAGCCCAAGCCGCTTGGCCCGCGCCTGCGCGATCAGGCCCGCGTAATACGCGCCCGTCCCCTCCGCGCGCGCCGCCTTCCAGTCGGTGTAGGCCAGGCCAGCGCAGCCATAGACGGACCCCGCCCCGGAGGTGGAGCAGCTGCCCTGGCCGGACATGGGCCGCAGCAGGATCAGCGCCTGCTGCGCCGCCGTGACATCCGCTCGCCTGGACGGATCGGCGCGCAGCGTGGCGAGGATCCGATACGGGCTCTCGCCGGTCACCACGATGCAGCTGGCGATCGTGTCGTCCGTGTCCCGGGGGCAGTCCGCGTCGTCATAGACGATCAGCTGGTCCACCTTGTCCGGCACCGCCTCTGTCGTCCGACCGCCCTGCGCTGATGCGGGCATCGCCGCCAGCACCAGTGCGACAGCGTGCTCGATCATGCGGTCAGCGCGGCGGGATCGGCTGGACGATGACCGAATTGCTGGTCTGACCCGGGACGGGCGTCGTCCCCGAGCCCGGCGACACGCCGGTCGACGGGGCCTGATCGACGGTCACGACACCGTTGCCCCGGTCGGCCGCCTCCGCGTCCACGAGCGCCTGCTGGTCGACGGCCTCCTGGTCGATCACGCCGAGCCGCTCGCGCCGTTCCTTCTCGATGAGCCCGGAATAGACCGCGCCCGATCCGGTGCCCTGCGCCTTCTTCCACGCCTCGTACTCCTTGCCGGTGCACGTCGCGTTGCCCGCGAGGCCCGACGCCGTGCAGCTGCCGAAGCCGCTCACGGGCGTGATCGTCTGGATGGCCTTGACCGCGTTCGAGGTGTTGACCGGCGTCTGCGGCACGGTGCGCAGCGCGGATGGGATGCGGAACCGGCTCTCGCCCTGGACGACGATGCACGAGGTGATGGTGTCCGCGCGCTCCTCCGGACAGTCCTTGGCGTCATAGACGGTCACCTGGTTCACCCGCTCCCCGCCTTGCGCCTGGGCAAGGGCGGGCGCGCCCATGAAGAGAACGGGCAGAGCGGCGAGCGGCAAAAGGCGGTGGATCATGGCAGGACAACTCCCAGAGGGCGGGTCGGGTTCATATGCGCTGGGTCAGCGCGATGGCGGCGCGGCAGCCGAGCCGGATGGCGGCGGTGAGCAGCGGATAGCCGACGGCCTTGTCCGCGCCGTGCTCGCGCGCGGTGTCGCGGTGCTCCACCTCGTCGGCCTGGAAGTCGGCGATGGCGGTGGACAGGCGCGGATCGCTGTCTGCCAGGGCCTCGCGCTGCTGGGTGTAATGGCGGTCGATCTCGGTCTCCACCGCCTCGGTGCAGGCCATCGCGGCCTCCGGGCTGATCAGGGCGGTCACCGCGCCCAGCATGAACCCGGCGCGGTCCCACAAGGGTGTGAGCGCGGTCGGGCGCACGCCACGCTCCGCCATCTCGCGGTTGAACCAGTCGAGGTGGCGCTCCTCGCCGGCCGCCATGTGGGTCACCACGCGCGCGGCGTGGCTGCCGGGCGGCAGGACGGCGAGCTGGCCCGCGTAGATGCGGGTCGCCCCGAACTCGCCCGCCTGATCAACCCGGATCATGGCGTCGACCTCGCGCCGGTCGGGCAGGCGCCTCATGCCGGCAATCCCTTCGGTGCGCGCGCCACGGGCGTGGTGCGCCGCGCCAGGAGAAGCGCGAAGACGGTGATGCCGGCCGCCAGCGAGAAGGCGAGGTTGAAGCCGGCAAGCGACACGCCGCCCAGGCTCCACTGCACCTGATCGCACGCGACCGGCGGGCGAGCCAGGATCTCGGCGAGCGAGCCGCCGCCGGCCGAACACGCGGGTGTCGGCAGCCAGCGCTGCTCGACGCCCACATGCCAGGCGGCGATGCCGGCGGTCGTCAACAGCCCGCCGCCCGCGATCGCGGTCAGCCACCGCACGGTGCGCGGCTCCGTCAAGGCAAAGGCGAGGCCGGCGGCCAGCAGCGCGGCCATGTGGGGGTAACGCTGCCACCAGCACATCTCGCACGCCACCAGCCCGAAGGCGTGTTCCCCGATCAGCGCCCCGCCGAGCAGTGCCAGCGGCGTGGCAAAGGCGAGGCCGCGCGCCCAGGCCACGGACGAGGACACCGCCACCGGCCTCACCGCGCGCCGACCTTTCGCGCGCCGCCCTGGCCCGGCTTCGCGCTCGCCGTCTGCGAGCCCGCCCGCCGGGCCAGCGTCTCGATCGCGTAGTTCAACTGAAAGTCCTCGATGCCCTTGGCCTTGAGCTCGTCGGCGGTCATGGTGAAGCGCGGATCGTCCTTCAGGTCATCCTCGATGACGCCCTCGTCCTTCAGCTGCTCGTTGACCAGGTGGCGGCGCAGGTCGGCCTCGCGGATTCTCGGGCGCTTCTTCCAGTTGGGATCGGTCAGCTGGGGCACCGGGATGTCGGGCTTGATCCCGCCCTCCTGAACCGAGCGGCCCGACGGCGTGAAGTAGCGCGCGGTGGTCAGCCGCAGGCCGGTGGTGGGCGTCAGGTCGAACACCGTCTGCACCGAACCCTTGCCGAACGAGCGCTCGCCCATCACCAGCGCGCGGTGGCCGTCCTGCAACGCGCCGGCCACGATCTCGGAGGCCGACGCCGAGCCCACGTCGATCAGCACGACGATTGGCGCGCCGTCGGTCGCGTCGCCCGGCCGCGCGTAATAGGTGGCGTTCTCGCCCCGCATCCGCCCGCGCTGCTCGACGATCTTGCCCTTGGTCAGGAACAGGTCGGAGATGTTGATCGCCTGGGTGAGGAGCCCGCCGGGGTTGGAGCGCATATCGAGGACATAGCCCTTGGGCTTGCCGCCGGTCTGGCCACGGATGCCCGCGATGGCGGCCGACACCTCGTCGGTGGCGTCGCGCGAGAAGCCGTTCAGGTTGATGATCCCGACGCCGTTCTTGACCTCCCACTTCACCGCCTTCAGCTCGACGATCTGACGGACGATGGTGACGTCGAACGAGTCGTCCGTGCCGGGCCGCGCGATGGTGAGCGTGATCGGATCGCCCGGCCGCCCGCGCATCTGCTCGACCGCCTCGTCCAACGTGCCGCCGATGATCAGCTTCTTGTCGAGATGCGTGATGTAGTCGCCCGCCTTGATCCCCGCCTTGTCGGCCGGCGAATCCTCGAACGGCGCGATGACCTTGACCGCCCCGTCCTCGAGCGAGACGGTCAGGCCAAGCCCGCCATATTTGCCGTCTGTCTGGGTGCGCAGATTCTGGTTGTCGAACTCGTTCAGATAGGCGGAGTGGGGGTCGAGGCTCGACAGCATCCCCGAGATCGCGCCGTCGATCAGCTGCTTGTCGGTGACCGGCTCAACATAGAGCGCCTTCACCCGCTGGAAGACCTCGGCGAAGCGCTGGAGCTGGGTGGTCGTGTCCGAGTCCACCTGCGCCATGGCCGCCGTCGCGATCGGCAGCGCGGCCAGCGCACCGGCCGCCATGGCCGCGCGCGCGAGGCGGGTGGGAGTGGAGAGGCGCTGGACGCTGGTCATGCGGCGGCTTGGCTTTCGGGCAAGTGGACGAACGGTGCCTTACCACAGACAGATGGCGGCTGAACACGGCGTTGACGAGGGGCGTCGCTCGTCCCCTCAGAGCGCCAGCGCGTCGATCACCCGGTCGCCCCGGCGCAGCTCGACCGTGACCGGCATCGGTTCGCCCGCGGCACGCCCGAGCGGCTGGCCGGCCGCCACCGCCACGCCGACCGCCACGCCGACCGCGCCCAGTCCGGTAACCAGCGTGGTCCAGCCGCCGCCATGGTCGAGCACCACGATCGCGCCGTAGCTGCGATACGGACCCGCATAGGCGACCCGGCCGGCGGCGGGCGCGCGCGCGATCCGGCCACGCGTGGCGCGCAGGCTCAGCCCCTTGGCGGTCACCCCGGCCCCCGAGAGCTCGCCCAGCCCGGTCAGCAGCGCGCCTTCGAGGGGCAGGCGGTAGGGGCTTTGGAGCGTATCCGGCGGTGAGCGGCTGCCGGGGCGAAGTGTGGGGGTGGGCAGGCGGGCGAGCGCCGCCGCCGTGGTCTGCGAGGTCGCCAGCGTGCCCAGCCGGTCGGCGATGTCGAACGCCTCTTCGCCCAAGGCCAGCGC
>JAABUN010007745.1_pt1 | contig 11360 bp, 14 predicted proteins | sample 5559311 | NCBI WGS metagenome assembly JAABUN01 (sample SAMN10711877, study PRJNA513370) | rock metagenome | isolation source: Antarctica rocks | place: Antarctica: Victoria Land, Siegfried Peak sud | reverse complement strand
CCTTCGATGACCTCTGGGCTTCGATGGGTGCCCAGGTCCTGCGCACCCCCGGTCCGGGCTCGGAACGCCAACGCCTTGGCGGAGCGCTGGGTCGGAACCGCCCGACGCCAGTGTCTCGATCACCTGCTGATCGTCAGACCACGGCACCTCGGCCCCGTCCTCTCGAAGTTCGTCGAGCACTACAACGGCCATCGACCTCATCGGGCCCTGGGGCTGGTGACGCCGGAGCCACGGTGTTCGCAAACCCGGCCGGCTGGCCTCGCACAGATCGTCCGTCGTGATGTACCCGCCGGACTCATCCACCAATACGAGCTGGTCGCGTGACGTGATCGATTTCTGGAACCCCACGCCCGACGATCAGATCCGGCGTGACGCCGGCCTCAGCGAGCGCGGCGAGCATCCCGACTTGGGCGGCACCGAGGCTGGCGCCACCGGACAGCACGAACGCGTTGGTCATCTCGGGCCGGCAGCGCCCCCATGCGAGACAGGGTCGTGCCCGCCGCGTGGCGGGTCTCGCCTAGCTCGGCGGCGAGCTGGTCGACGTCGTCGGGCCCGAGGGGGGCCAACTCGCCGCGACCGAGGCAACGGGCGATCCACGCCGCGTGCCGCACAGGGACATCCATGGCGAGGGAACCCTCTGTCCGTCCCCGCACAGTCCCCGGCGCGACACTTCAAGTTGTGGTCCGTCGCCTCTCGACTCGACCCGGCCCGTCACATGGGGCGTGGTCGCCGGCGACGCCAGCGCGCGAACTTCGGCGGGCGGGGCGGCGGCTCGGTGATGAGGTCGGGCCGGTCGCGGCGGATCACCTCGACCAACGCGCGCAGCGAAGGGTTCGTCCACACGTGGTCGTCGAGCACCACGGTGGGGACGGTCTCGTTGCCGTGGTTGTATCGTCGTACGAGTTCGCGGGCGGCGCGGTCGGTCCAGATGTCGTGAACGTCGGTGGCGACACCTTGGCGCTTGAGCGCGCCAAGGAGCAGCGACGAGTACCCGCACCCAGGGCGGGTGAAGACGTGCAGGTTGTCCATGGTGAGGGAACCCGTTCGGCCGGGCCGCGGCTTCCGGCTGGCGTCGCGTCCGCTGCGGGTCGGGACGTCAGGCGGCGACGCGGGAGGCGGCGAGGACGGTCTCGATGGGCGGGTAGTCGCCGAGGGTTTCGCCGCGGTGGAGCAGCTCGATGACGCCGCCGGGGCCGAGGATGACGAAGCCGGGCGCTTGGAGGGGGTGGGCGGTGATGCGGCCTTGGCGAGCTCGCCGGGCGGCGCGCAGGTACTTGACCCAGGTTGCCGGGCTGAGCAGCTTCCACCACTTGATGTGGTGGAGGTCGAGGGCGTTGTAGAGCTCGTGGGTGGGGTCGAGCAGGAGCGGGTAGCCGACGCCGTTGGCCATGAGGTGGCGGGCCTGGTAGTCCGCGGCGCCGCCGACGCCCACGACGCGCACCCCGTGCGCTTCGAGCCGGGGGCGGGCGGCTTCGAGCTGCAGCAGGTAGTCGCGGCATGGCATGCAGCCGTAGTAGCGAACCAGCGGGATCGCCACGCGCGTCGCGGTGAGCGTTGCCAGGGAAACGACCTCGCCGTTGACGTCGGTGAGGGTGATGCCGGCGGCGATGGTTTCGCCGGGTTGGGCCTGTCGTTGCAGCACCGGTGTCCTCTCAGTTGGTGATGCCGTAGAGCTATTGGATCTTCTGGCGGAGCACGGATGCGGGAAGCCCGGACAGCTCGACATCGATGAGGTGCCCGTTGGCGTCGTAGAAGGCGGTGGCGGGCATGCCGTTGGCGCCGAGGGCGTCGTGGTAGCCGCTGTTGTTGGCGCCGCCGACGTCCTTGGCCAGGGTGAAACCTGCCGCGGCGAGCCCGAAGCGCTCCGCCATGCCACAGCCGTTGCCGGTCTCCACGGAGTTGACACCGACGAAGGTCACCTTGGCGCCGAGCAGCTCCGCTTCGCAGGTCGTGCACCACGAGGCGAACAGGTTCACGACCACCGGCTTGCCGTGCAGCGCGGTCAGCTGCACCCGGCCTGGCCCGTTCAGCGCGGGCAGATCGAAGCGGGCCGGGTCAGTGACGCCGCTGCCGCCCGATCCGGCGGCGGTGACGGCGAAGGCAACGACGGCGATGACGACGGCGACGCCGCCGCCGATCACCGCGTAGCGCAGCCGTCGTGCCCGGACCTTCGCGCGGCGGGCTTGAGTAGCGCGGGCCTCACGGGCTTTGGTCGGTCGGCCTTTCGGGCCGGTCAGGTTGGCCATGTCGTGTTCCTCTCTCAGCCGAGCCGGACCAGCCGGCCCAACCCGATCGCGTCCATTGCTTGTTGCACCTGGGTGGTGACCCAGACGAGACGGTTCAGCACGAGCAGCACCCCGAAGAACGCCATCGAGATCGCCGACGCCAGGGTCAGGGCTGAGTGGCGCTTCACCCAGCCGAACGCGCCGGCCAGGCGGCCGGACGCGAGACCGGCGGCGAGGAACGCGGCCCAAGCCGAGCGAGTACACGCCGAGGAGGGCGCCGCCTTCCCACGCCCGGCCCGACGTGGCGGCCACGGCCAGGACCGAGCCGAGCACCGGGCCGATGCACGGTGTCCACCCGAACGCGAACGCGGCGCCCGCGACCGGCGCCGCGAACGGCCCGAACCGAGACGGGCTGGGGTGGAAGCGGCGCTCCTGGTAGAGCCACGGGGCCTGCAGGACGACGGAACCGGCGAGGAACAACGCCATGGCCAGCATGAGGGTCCCCGAGACCCGGGTGAGCAGCAGGTGGTTGCGGAACACGGCTCCGCCGATCGTGGTGGCGCTGGGGCCGAGCAGGACGAACACGGTGGCGAAGCCGGCCATGAACAGCCCCGTGTCTCGCGGGCGAGGTGGCGACGTCCGCCGGCTTGGATCTCGGACACCTCGAGCCCGGTCACCATCGACAGGTAGGCGGGCACGATCGGCAGCACACACAGGGCGACAGGAACGACACGATCCCCGCGCCGAACGCGGCCGCCAAGGTGACGCTGTCGGTGGCCACGACCACGGAACCCGGCGAGCCGCGACACCCATTCCGCGCGCGGCGAGGGAATCGGGGGGCGGCGGAGCGGGTTTCGTTTCCCGTGGAGCAACCCGCAGCCGACGATGCCGGACGCGACGCGTTCGCGCGCTACGTCGTCCCCGAGCTCGACGTGCTGTTGCGGGTCGCGCGGACCCTCGTGTCGCGTCCGGCCGACGCGGAGGACCTGGTGCAGGACACCCTGGTGCGCGCCTACCGCTCGATCGGCACCTTCGACGGCCAACACCCGCGGGCCTGGCTGTTGACGATCATGCGCAACACCGAGATCAACCGCCACCGAAGGCGACGCCCCGAACTGCTCGACGACCCCGACACGACCGCCGACACCGCCACATCCGACGGCGAGGGACCGGAGCAACAGGTGATCAGCCCGATCTTCGAGTCCGCCATCCAAGACGCCCTCGATGACCTACCGGAGCGCTTCCGGCACGTCATCGACCTGGTCGACATCGGCGGGCTCAGCTACGCCGAAGCGGCAACCGCGCTGGGCCTTCCGCCCGGCACCGTCATGAGCCGCCTGCACCGAGCCCGCACCAGGATCCGCAGCCAGCTCCGCGCCGCCGGGCTGACCGACCCCAGGAGACCACGATGAGCCAGAAGCACATGCTTCGGGGCACCCCCGCCGTCGCCAGCTGCCGCGAGGTCGCCAGGAAGCTCCAGGCGTACCTCGACAACGAGGTCGACGAGCTCAACGCTCGTCGGATCACCGCGCACCTCGAGCTGTGCCGGTGCTGCGGGATGAAGGCCACCACCTACCGCGAGATCAAGGCCGCCTTGGCCCGCAGCGGCGCGGTCACCGACGAGCTCGCCTTGCAACGCCTGCACCGTTTCGCCCACGACCTCGCGTCCGGGCGCATCGAGCCGCCACCGACCGGTTTGGACGACTCCGCCGGGCATGGCTGAGCGAACGCGCGCCGCCGCCCTCGCCGGTTCGAGCGCGGTCGGGCTCGGCGCGACCGTGGTGGTCACAGCGGCATGGGCCGTGCTCGCCACGCGGGCACCCTCGACGACCTACCACTTCGCTCCGTTCCTCGCCGTCGCCGCCTGGCCGGCGCTCGCGCGACCCGCGAGATACCACTCGACCGTCCGATCGCGGCACGCATCGTCGCGGCCAGCGTGCTCGTCGTCGCCAGCGTCGCCGCCACCCTCGCAGTGAGCGGCCGCCTGCACGGCCCGACGCTCGTCGCTGCCGGCACGGCGCCAGCCGAGACCTCGTTGGCCATCGTCGTCGGCGCGGTCTACGGCTGGCGGGTCGCCACCCGCGCTCGGACGCCGTGGTGGTAACGGGCGCGGTGAACGGTGGAGCTACTGCTGCCGAGAACCGACGCCGGGGTCTTGGTGCAGGCGATCGCGGTCGGGATCGTGACGGTCCTCGCCGTCGGCCTCTCGTGGCGGCGGGCCGAGATCCGGACCTTCCTCGGCGGAACCGGGTTCCTGCTGCTGACGCTGATGGCCCTGCGCACCCTGCACTGACCGGCCCGCCCGCCGCTCCCGACCCAACCCGGACGACCCGGGCTCGAGATGCCGTGCTCGCCCTGGCTTGCCTGTCGTTCGTGGTGGGCGCCGTGTACCTCGAGAAGGTCGCCGGTGATCGTGCCGCGGGCCCGCGCCCAGCTGGGCCGAGCTGGTTCCCCTCGCCTGGCCGGTCCCGCTGCGCACCGCATGGTGGCTCACCGTCGCCGCCGCAGCCGCCGGGTTCCGGTGGTTCCTGCACCGCTACGGCATCCGCCAGCGCCCCTGGATCGTGATCGCCTCCGTCGGACCGTTCCTGGCCTTTCCGTTCGGGGTCGCCACCGGCGCCGAGTGGTCCACCTGGCACTGAACGCCACGGAATGACGGCGCGCCGCGGCCGGGTTCCCATCACCGATGGCCGCGCCATGACGACACCGATCCGCGACGCGCTGCTGTCGGACTGCTAGGGCGCCGCGCTGGTGAGCCGGGCCGGTTCCGTCGATTGGTGCTGCCTGCCCCGATTCGACGCACCCTCCCTGTTCGGCCGCAATCTTGACGATCGAGCCGGACACTGGGCTCTCGCTCCAGCGAGGTGATGGCCCTCGACTCACCGAACCCCCGCCCCGGTCACCGCCAGCCAGCACTGTCCCCGTTGGCACCATCCGGCCCGCGTGCACGCCCCCGGCCGAGGGCGCGCGCCGGGTTGGGGAAGGACCCGCAGGAGCTACGGGTTCTGCAGCACATGACCGCGTCAACACCAAGGCCAGGCTCAACGTGCTAGCAGCGATCGCCGCGGCCGCGGCAGCCGTGTCGCTGACGTGGTACGTGACCCGCCAGCAGCGAGCGGCGCGGGCCCGCCTGACCGAGGCACGGGCCACTCGGTCTCGGCAATGGCTGGCGGCCCGCGGGCTCGACCACGCGTCGCGCCGGCCGGGCGGCGGCTCCCGTTCCTTGCCACGCTGCCCCGTATGCGGCACCGTGCTCGATGACGTGGCGGCGTTGCGCGCCCACCACGCGGTCGCCCACCCTCCGGACGCTTCTATGCCCGAGACCGGCTGGCGCGGCGGCGAAGACGGCGGACCGTGAGCGTCCAGGCCACACGGAAGCGCGGCGCCGGCTCATAGGGTTCCCTCGGCGTGGACTACGACCTGGTCGTGATCGGGGGTGGCGCTGGCGGGCTTGGCGCCGCCCGCGCCGGGGCGCGCCGCGGTGCCCGCACGTTGCTGGTGCAGCGCGGCCCGTTGGGCGGCGACTGCACCTTCACCGGGTGCGTCCCCTCCAAAGCGCTCATCGAGGCCGCGGCGGGGGGAGCCACCTTCGACGACGCGGTCGCGACGGTCCACCGCGCCGTCGCGACGATCGCCGCGGCCGAGGACGACGATGCTGTCTCTCGCGAGGGCATCGAGGTCCGCCACGGCTGGGCTCGCCTGCGCAGCGACGGCGCCGTTGACGTCGACGGCCAGGCCGTCCGCGGCCGCCGGATCGTGCTCGCCACCGGCGCCGGTCCCTCGGTCCCGCCCATCGCGGGTCTCGCCGAGGTCGCCTACCTGACCAACGAGACCGTGTTCGACCTCACCGAGCTGCCCCCCACGCTGGCGGTGCTCGGCGGCGGTGCCATCGGCTGCGAGCTCGCCCAGGCCTTCGCTCGGCTGGGTTCCACGGTGACGGTGATCGAGGCGCTCGAACGGCTCCTGCCCCGCGAAGACATCGACGCGTCGCGGGTGGTCACCAAGGTGTTCGCCGAGGCGGGGATCGGTGTGCGCACCGGGAGCCGCGTCGTGCGCGTCGAAGCGCTCGCCACGCGCGGCGCAGCCCGCCTGCACCTCGATGACGGCGATCCAGTGGAGGCCGGCGCCGTGCTGGTCGCCATCGGACGTACCCCGGCCACGGCCGGCATGGACCTCGACGCCGCCGGCGTCGAGGTCGACGAGCGCGGCTTCGTGCGCGTCGACGGCCACTTGCGCACCACCGCCGCTGGCATCTACGCGGTCGGCGACGCCAACGGTCTGTCCCTGTTCACCCACGCCGCTGACGAGATGGGCCGCATCGCGGTCAACAACGCGTCACGCCGCTTCCCCCAGCGCCGCTTCCGGCCCGAGCTGATCCCCCGGGTCACCTACACCGACCCCGAGGTCGCCCACATCGGGCTCACCGAAGCCGACGCGGCTGCTCGCGGCGGCCGCGTCGCGTTCGTCCCGATGGCCGAGGTCGACCGGGCCATCGTGACCGGTCGCACCGAGGGCTTCCTCAAGCTCATCGTCGGCCCGCGCCGCTTGACGCGGGGTCTGGCCGGCGGACGCGTCCTGGGCGCGACCGTCGTCGCGCCGCGCGCGGGCGAGGTCCTCCACGAGATCGCCCTCGCCATGCGCGCCGGCCTGTTCCCCGCCCGCCTCGCGCTCACCGTGCACGCCTACCCCACCTGGTCGACCGCGGTGCGCCAAGCTGCCGCCCAGCTGTTCATGGACGTCAACGGCCGCCACGCCGAACCCGCCCGCACCGACGGGCACCTCACCGCCCCGTGACGAGCAACGCGAACGGAACCGAGCCGCTGTCCTGGGAGAAGTGGCCCGAAGCCGTCAGCGTCATCTGCGCACGCCACCACCTCCGCCAGACCGTCACCATCGCGCTGGTCGTGGGGACCGTGCTGTTCTGCATCAACCAGCTCGACGTCGTGCTGCGCGGCGACGCCACCGCCATCGTGTGGGTGAAGGTGGCCGTCACCTACCTCGTGCCGTTCGGTGTCTCCAACGCCGGCGTGCTCGTCGGCTGCCGACGGGAACCCGGCTCACGCGGCTAGCAGATCGCGCAGCGCGTCCTCCACGCCGCGATGAAACGTCGGGTACGCGTAGATCATCGTGCGCAGCTGCTCGAGGGGGACCTCGGCATGCACCGCGAGGGTGAGCAGACCGAGCACCTCGCCACCGGTCGGGCCGATGCTGGTGGCACCCACCAGGACGCTTCGATCGCGGTCGGCGACAAGCTTGATCAGCCCCTCGTTGCCGGCCTCGTGGATCCAGCCCCGAGCGGTGGCGGGCACCGCGGCAGTGCCGGTGACCGACAGGCACGCCGAGGTCGCGCGCGTTCGCCTGGCTCAATCCCACCGAGCCGACCTCGGGATCGGTGAAGGTGACCCGCGGCAACGCCCGGTAGTCAGCCGGTGGATGGTCGCGGCCCAAGATGTCCGCGACCGCGATGCCCGACTGGTACATCGCGACGTGGGTGAACGCTCCCCAGCCCGTCACGTCACCCACCGCCCACACGCCCTCGGCGACCCGCAAGCGCTCATCGACGCGCAGCCACCGCTCGGCCGGGTCGATCCCCAGGGCCTCCACGCCGATCGAGCCGAGGTCGGCTCGCCGACCGGTGGCGACCAGGAGCTGCGCGGCCCTCAAGCAAGACCCGTCGGCGAGCACCACGAAGGCCTCCGCACCGTCGGACTCGACGCGAACCACTGACGCACCGGTGCGCACGTCGATCCCCTCGCCGGCGAACACGTCGGCGAGCAGCGCTCCCGCCTCGGGCTCTTCGGCGGGCAGTAGCCGATCGAAGGTCTCGACGACGGCCACTCGCGCGCCGAACCGAGCGAACACCTGGGCCAGCTCCACGCCGATCGCCCCGCCCCCCAACACGAGCAGCGACGACGGCACATCCTTGGTCTCCACCGTGTCGCGTTTGTTGGAGACCTACGCCTCGACGACCTGCCCATGGCGGTCGACTGCCCGATACACCTAGCGCCAGGTCCCGGAGACCTTCACATAGGTCACGGAGGCCGCGACCCGGTTCTTGGCGACGGCGATCGGCGACCACGGCCACCCGGTCGAGGTCACCACCGACAAGGCCCATGCACTCGCCGGAGCGATCGAAGATCTCGTGCCCGGTGGGTTCCACAACACGAGCCACTACGCCAACAACCGGGTCGAAGCCGACCACGGCCGCTTGAAGGCCCGACTCCGACCAATGCGGCCTCAAGCGCGACGGCACCGCCTCGATCGTGATCCGCGGCCACGCGTTCATGCAGAACGTCCGAAGCGGCCACTACGAACTCGGCCTACACGCACACTCCGGACTGACCGTCGCCGCCGCATTCGACGAACTCGCACGAGCAGTCTGAGACGAAGAGCTCACCACCGGGGTCCCCGCCCGCGCGGCACGATTCCATATAACGCAACGGTGCCCTCTAGGAGGACGCCGCCCGCACCAGCTTCGGGAGTAACCAGTGGGCCTCGATCGCCGCCGCCTCGGGTGTGAAGTGCCGCCCGTCGGGACGTAGCCGTATCCCGTCGACCTCGGCGGGGCAGGGCGGCCCACCCGGGCAGACGCGGCTCGCGAGGTCGACGAGGACGACCTTGTCCCGATGCTGGGCGGCGAATCGTCGCTGTATGTTGTTGAGCCGTGCGTAGCCGGCATCGTCGATCTTGTTGCTGGTGTTGTTGGTACCTTGCGCATCGTTGGGAGCTGGCGCAGCCTCGGTGACCATCACGACCTTCGCCCCACCGGCGGTAACGCGTGTGAGCGCGGAGTCCATTCGGCGAAGGATTTCGTGGTCGCCTGCTTTGGTGCCTGACACCAAGACCTTTCCGTTGCGGAGCAGGTCAGATTTCTCCCAGATGCTCATCCAGAGCACCACGTTGGGTTTCAGTTTCTCGATCCCGTGGCGCACATCCGGATCGACCATCTCGGGGCAACGCTCGCTGTGGAGGGTGATCTGTTCGTGGCGTGTGGTCGTGATTTGGCCGCTGGCAACGCCGCAACCGAATACGGAGGCCTGCGCTACGTCGGCGCCGACCTGGTGCCCTGCTGCGACCAGTCCAGGGAACAGGCTGCAGGCGGTCGAGTCGCCAAGAAGGAGCACTCGTAGCCGGGACCCCGAGTCTCGTGCGCCGGGTGCTCCGAGCCGGCGGGCGGTGGCTTCCGCCTCCCGGGTTTCGTTGGCGCGGGGCGTGCCGCAGAACAACGGGTCGCCGTAGCCCCAGATGTAATTGGCGATCTTCGGTCGTTCGCCCACGAGGTAGCTGGGCGGCGGTGTTGCGCCGCTGGCCGACGCCACGACAAGGACTGCGGTGAGGCAGGTCGCCGGGACGGCCATCCACCGGGCAGGATCGCGAAACGTGCGGCGTCCCCTCGCCGCGAAACTGCGTGGCAGTGCAGGCATTCGCCGCTGGCGGATCGGGAGCTCAACCAGGTAGTAGCTGACCGTGGCGAGCGCGAAAGTCGAGCCGACTCGCAGTCCGGTCAACTGCAGGCCGCTGATGTGCACCCTCGAGGGCACGAGCCACACGGTCAAGGGCCAGTGGAAGATGTACAGGCCGTAGGAGAGACGGCCGATCCAGGCGAGAGGACGCAGGGCGAGCACTCGCCGGAGCGCTCCGGGCTGCAACGCGGCGGTGATGACGAGCGCCCCCAACAAGGCGAAACCCAACGAACCGCCCTGGTAGTAGCGGCCGCTCGTCCCCGTTGCGGTGTGCCAGGCATAAAGCATGACGACGAATCCGACGACACCACTTGCGGCCAGCCGGCGGGCGGCGACTGCGCTCGGGCGCCACGCGGCCAAGACGATGGCCAGCAGTGCACCGACGAGGATCGTGTGCATCCTGGCGTCGGTGCCGTAGTAGGCACGCAACTGCTCGTTGCGATCGTGAAGAGCCGCCATCACGGCGACCGAAGCGGCGACCCCGGCGATGCAGATCCCGGTGAGCACTCTCAGCGATCCACGACCGACCCGCATGGCGAAGAGAACCACCAGTGGCCACACGAGATAGAACTGCTCCTCGATGGCCAGGCTCCAGATGTGGCGCAGCGGCGACGGAGCAGCGAATAGGCCAAAATAGCCCTGGTTGTCGGCAATGAAGCGCCAATTGGCCACGTAGAACAAGCTCGCCAAGCCGTCGTTGCGTACCCCCGTCCGCTTCCACGGGTCGAGCTCATGACGAGTGAAGACCGCCACCAGCAGCAGCGTCACCAGCAGCGCGGGGATCAAGCGGCGAGCGCGCCGCCCCCAGAAGGACCCGACGGCGATGCGATCGGCGCGCCGCCACTCAGCAATCAGGAGTGACGTGATCAGGAAACCCGAGATCACGAAGAAGAGATCAACGCCCAAGAAGGCGCCTCGCGCCCAGCCGTAGTCGTAATGGAAGGCGATGATCGCAAGTACCGCAAGCGCGCGGAGCCCGTCGAGGGAGGCGTGGTACCGAAAGGAGGCCCTTGTCGCAAGTCCGGCTTCGCCGTTCCCTTGTCGGACGATCGGCGACGGCGCCACATCAGTTCTTGCAGCGTCAGTCATGAGGACGTCTGCACGACCGGCGTCGGCCAGCGGTTGCTTCAGAGCAAAGGGAGCATGTGAATCGCCACCGCTGCTGGTGGCCTCTCCGCTCCGTTCCACCGGCCGAAGCCTACCTTTGTCGGCACTGTTGCATCTCGGGCGCCCTCGGCAGAGGGGCTGCTGCGGGCGGACGTTCGCGGCGGGGGAGGCTGATCGGATGAAGCGTCACCGCTCTGCTCGTTCTGTCGGCCATCGGAGCCGGGCATTGGCGGGGTTCCAGTTCCCGCCGGAGGTGATCCTCTTGGCGGTGCGCTGGTACCTCCGCTACGGCTTGTCCTACCGCGAGCTCGAGGAGGTCTTGGCCGAGCGCGGGATCGACGTCGACCACGTCACCCTCTACCGGTGGGTGCAACGGTTCACACCCTTGATCATCGACGCCGCCCGGCCATGTCGACAAGCGGTCGGAGATCGGTGGTTCGTCGACCAGACCTATGTGAAGGTCGCCGGGGCCTGGCGATAGGTGTACCGGGCAGTTGACCAGTACGGGCAGCTCATTTGATGTGTTGGTCTTCGCCAAGCGCGACGCGAAGGCTGCGGCCCGGTT
>JAABUN010007743.1_pt1 | contig 11360 bp, 11 predicted proteins | sample 5559311 | NCBI WGS metagenome assembly JAABUN01 (sample SAMN10711877, study PRJNA513370) | rock metagenome | isolation source: Antarctica rocks | place: Antarctica: Victoria Land, Siegfried Peak sud | reverse complement strand
TGATGCAAGTTCTAAGTCTTAGCTTATTTGAAAAATGCAGCTTAAAAGAGCTGTTTCAAAAGCAAGAAGCTAAAGAAGTTAGCAATCAGCAGTCGTTATTCTAAAAGTTAACGGGACAGTAGTGATGTTTAATAGCAGTACAAATGCTAAGTACAAAAAACCGGGCTTTTTTTATTTCAAACCAATCCCCCATCCCCTTATTTTAAGAAATTACACTATTTGATTTTCTTATTTTTGCAGGATGGGTAACAAAAATGTGCCTTCGGGTTCAGACTTCAATACAGAGCTAAAGCTGAAAGGTTTCAAAGTCGCTGGAATAAGCGGCAATAATAACCTTGTTTTGGCTTATAACCGAAAAGACTTCTATAAGGTGTGCCTGAATACCGGCAGGTGCATCATTCACTATGCCGACAAAAGCTTCGAAACCGAAGGACCTATTTTATTCTTTGCCAATCCGCACATTCCTTATTCCAGCCAAATTGTTTCTCCAACCTACAGCGGCTTCTCCTGCTTGTTTACCGAAGATTTTTTTATAATGGGGAGCCGTTCTGAAAGCCTGCAGCAATCACCCCTATTCAAATTGGGCGGCACACCTATCATCAATCTAAATGGGGAGCAAGAGCAGTTTATTACCACCATTTTCCAGAAGATGATTGCGGAGCAAGACACGGACTATGCTTAAGGATGACCTTATCCGCAACTACATCAATCTCATTATTCACGAGGCATTGAAAATGCAGCCTTCCGAAAACGCTTCCAATCATAAAAATGCGGCTTCACGCATTACTGCTGTTTTCCTGGAACTATTGGAAAGGCAGTTTCCCATCGAAAACACAGAAAACCCGCTGCAACTGAAGACGGCACAGGATTTTGCAAACAGGTTAGCTGTTCACGTCAATCACCTGAACCGCTCGGTGAAAGAAGTAACCGGTAAGTCTACCACAAGCCATATTTCTGAAAGGATTATCAGCGAAGCAAAAGCACTGCTGCAACAAACTAATTGGAGTATTTCGGAGATTGCCTATGCTTTAGGCTTCGAATATTCAACCTACTTCAACAACTTCTTTAAAAGGTTGACCGGGACAATTCCGAAGGCAATACGTCAGACCCAGATTGTTTGAAAATTATACTTTTTGGTTTGAATATCATTATCAGCGAGGGGAATGAATGAAAGACCTTTGCAGTGTCTGAAATAAGTGTTTATGACGTTAGGTAGTGTGGGTTCATTTGAAAATTCAAATCAGCACGTAAAGGGAACAGCCCTAATTGTCGGTGCGTCATTTTCAGGTCTGATGACAGGGATTGCACTGGCACGAGCCGGACTGAAAGTAACAATATTAGAGAGAGTGAGCGCAGAGCGTCGAAGCGGTGCAGTTCTGCAGGTGGACAGTGGTGAAATGGATCTATCAACAACAGCAAAATTCCTTAGGAAACTGGCTTCAGGTGGAATGAGGTCTGCTGAAGCATGGTCGTCTATAGAAGCCCGATTGCGAAAAGAAGTAGACGCTAATCCCCGAATTAATTTGCGTTTTGACACCCGCATTCAAACAGTTGACCAGGACAATGAAGCTGCCTGGGTAATTACGGATAAGGGCGAAACAATTAGAGGAGATATTTTGATTGGTGCAGACGGTCATCGCAGTACAGTTCGTCGTCATGTTGCACCACATAAGTCTAATGCAACTTTCGCCGGTTACCTGATCTGGGTCGCAATTGTAGAGGAGCAATGCATCCCTGAAGAATACCGCCCTGGTCCTAATCCCGGGTTGGCAATGCCTAATGGCAAAGGTAATTTTTCGCTTGGGTCTGTTATTGCCGGAGAAGATGGTTCCTCAACGGTAGGACAGAGACGGCTTGGCTGGGCATGGTACGACAATACGCAAAACCTGTATTTGTCCTTTCTATCAACATAATCTGTCTGTTTATATATCTAAATTAAGAAAGTTTCTGCAAAAAGGTGTTGTTAAAAATAGAAGTCAAGAAATGGCGTTCAACTCTCTTATTGTCCATTTCAATTTAAAAATCTCCTTAATAATCAAAGAGGTTTTTTTGTTTTTTTCAAATATTCGTTGCTTAAAACTTAACTTAAGAAATAAAGCAGGGATCATCGTATAATCCTGTGTTCTCAACACATATCAACAGTTGGCTGGTTTGTTTCCCGCTTAACTGTGTAAGCCACTTCTTTAATTCAATAAAACTTTTCCTGTTCTGATCAAAGCGTTGCTGGTAAAAAACTGACTTGTCTGCATTGACTAAAAGACATACATCAACCTATACGCATTTCATTAGTCGAGGATCTTAAAAATATTATCAAGAAATGGGGCAACGTGTGAGAAGGGACACAAGTACTGGCCATAATTAAGGCTGAAGGCTGTAGGAGTAGCAAGGAGTGTGACAAACTACATAGTGCAACGAAACATTCGAAGGGCAATTCAAATATAAGTTGGACTCAATAGAAGCTAAATAGATTTTCTGTTGGTGGTTACATAAAAAACTAAAGTCGGGTAGGTCAAAAGCAGCAAGTGCCCTAAGGAACGAATGCCTTTTGCCTCCTGTCAATCACCTTCTCTGGTATTTATTTCTTCTACTTTTACCCTATGAAAAATATCAGCACATTCCTCAACCTTCATAAACAAAACAACAAACTACCTATCCTTCTAATTTCTCCTGGCTTTGGACATATCTCTTCGGACAAGCTTACTGAGTTCGGTCTTACGCACCGCGAACCTTATTACTTTCTGCTTTTATGCTTCAAGGCGTCACTTGCCAGAGTGTAGACCTTCAGCAGTTTGAAGTAGCAAATAACGAACTACTCTTCATCGTTCCTCACCAGATACACCAGTTACCAACGGCTCACCAAAGCACCAACTATTTTAAAGTCGGCTTCGATGAACACTGCCTTTCACTGCTTCCCAAACAATATCCCTTTTTGATTAATCCGCTTCACTACAAATTGAACACAAGTTGAATATGCAATGCGCCATCCTAAAGAAATAACCGCTACATTTGAACACTCTGTTGAAGCCATAAATACCAAACCAAATAAATATGCTAAATCAAGCTTTCATTGCAGAACTAAAACACGAAGCTGCATCTACAAAAAGAATGTTGGAAAGAGTTCCTGAAGGCAAATTTGACTGGAAGCCGCATGAAAAATCAATGACGCTGGGCCGGCTGGCTTCGCATGTCGCTGAATTGCCCGGCTTTTTAAATTCCATTTTAACGATGGATGAATTTGATTTTGCTAAGGGACATTACAAACCTTCGCATGCCAAAACACCGGAAGAACTAATGAACGTTTTTCAACAAAAATTGGATGAAGTGGTACAGACCCTGCAAAATACAAGCGATGAAAAAATGCGGGAGAATTTTACATTGCGTAGCGGTGATCAAGTCTTTGCGACACTTCCCCGTATGGCGGCCGTTCGTCCAATGGCGTTGAATCATATCATTCATCACCGCGGACAAATAGCTGTGTACCTTCGCTTGCTCGATATTCCGGTTCCGGGCATGTACGGTCCAAGTGCGGATGAAATGTAAAAAACAAGGTATGAATAATACAAACAATCACGATGAGCGTATTGTAAAAATGACATTCGCCTCGGTGTATCCATATTATGTTGCAAAAATCGAGAAGAAAGGTAGAACGAGAGAAGAATTACACCAGGTAATTAAGTGGCTAACTAACTATAACGAAAAAGAGCTGCAAGAACTGATTGAAGAAAAAGCAACTTTCGAAAAGTTCTTTAAGAATGCTACATTAAACCCTAATGCTCACCTCATTACTGGTGTAATCTGCGGCTATCGGGTGGAAGAGATCCAAAATTCATTAACGCAACAAGTAAGGTATTTAGACAAGTTGGTGGATGAATTGGCGAAAGGGCGTAAGATGGAGAAGATTTTGCGAGTTGGTTAGAGTGGCTTGAGAGTTATGCGTTCTCCGTTGCGTGTCATTGTTTTTTACCTGTAACGAAACGCGAAGCGCGGAAACGGAATAGAGCAAGCAAAAAATAAAATAGTAAATACAATGGCAAGAATGATTGCTATTTACAAAACACCAAAAGATATACAAGCTTTTGACAAGCACTATTTTGAAGTACATATTCCACTGGCAAAAAAACTTCCCGGACTAATAAAGTATGATGTTGGCAGAAGCCCTATTATTTCAACAACAGGACATTCAGATACCTATTGTATTGGCACTTTACACTTTGATTAGCCGGAAGCGACATAGCATAGGGAACTAACAAAGTAAAAATCTTTTTATATAAATGTACGTTGTGCACAAATAGAGGATAATCGCAGGAACGTTTTATCTAACTACTGTAAGGCAAATGGATAATTTATTTATTCAACAATATTTGAAGTAACAATAATTTCTTTCTATCTTGTTGGACATGTACGGCAGGTTGTAAACAGACCATCATCACTAAAAACCAACTTTCATGAACTCTTATGCAATTAAGTTTGAGAATGTCTCAGACATGGAGGCTAATAAATACGCAGCAGAATTAGGAGAATTTCTCTCTGAAATAACTCCCAATATACAAATTTCTCAAGAGCGAGCTAATGCGCGGACTCAGGATGCAGGAACAATACTACAGATCATTCTTGGAAGTGGTGCAGCTGTTTCAATTGCTAAAGGGATAGCAGATTGGTTAAGGAAGCGTCCCGGAACTTCATTAGAGATCACTAATGATGCGGTTTCAGCTAAGAATATTAGCAGCAGCGATGCGGTTAAGTTAACCGAGATATTTGTGAATAAAAAACAAGCAGACTGAAAATGAAGGTAAGATAATGTCTCCTACAAACCCTTCACAATCAACTCTATTAATAATCCTAGGTGCCAGTGAGTTCCCACACTCTAACTATACTGGTTCGGAAGCTTTTAAGCGAGCGGCAGACGCAACAATTGGTTACTTTTTGGCATCTGACGGATTTAATTTAAACGAAAATAACTTCTGTTGGCTTTTTGATTCAGACTTGGAGCCTGTGGGCATGCTGAATCATATCTCAATGTTTATTCAAGAACGGAAGGTTGAATTAGAAAAAGCAGGTATTATCCCTACAGATATAATCTTTTATTACATCGGCCATGGGGCATTTGATAAAAGTGACAATTATTGTCTAATTCTGAAAAATACTACTCCGGCATTCCTCGCATCGTCTAGTATTCCTATCACATCGCTCAGTGAGTTGATTTCCAACAATGCAAAGTGGATGAGATCCATTGTTATTCTTGACGCCTGTTTTTCAGCGGCAGCAGTCGCCAGATTTCAAAGCAATGCTATGGATGCTGTTAAAAAAAACTTGGAAACTATTCCCTTGCCAAAAAAAGGAATTTCGTTACTAGCCTCATCCTCAAAGGATAGAGTATCGATGTTAACAGAGGACGGAGACTCTACAATGTTTTCAAAAGCTTTGATTGCTACTCTAAAAACCGGATCTAATAAATATTTTAAAGAACGATTGTCTTTAAAGGAAGTTCATTCCCTCCTCCGCCAAAAAATGAATGAGTTGTACGATACTTCAACTATTCTTCCAGAAATGCATTCACCGAAACAGCCTGAAGGTGAAGTAGCAGAAGTTTCGTTGTTCCCAAATGCAGCTGAAATTCGTCTGCAAGAAGTCACAAAGGAAGAAGATAAAAAGAAATCAGAACAAGAAGCCGAGCGTCTCCTTGCAGAAGAAGCAAAAAGATTACAAAGACAGGAGGCAGAGAAACAGAAAAAAAGAAAGGAAGCTCAGGAACAGCAGGCAGCAAAGGAATTGCAAATTAGAAAAGAGGCCGAGGAGAGAAACTTAAAGCGTGTGATAGAAGAAAAATCACCTATCGATAGTTATAGATTGGAAGCGGAAAACACAGAAGATCGAGAGCCTGATCAAACTCTCCTAGATAAATGGATCCAGCTAAGGTTGAAGCAAGTGCTTGTCGAAAAGCTGGCAATAAGAGAGGAGTTACAAAAAATAAATTGGCGTCTTGGAGACTTGCCAACATTTATACGCAACCTTACAGAAAACACACGAATTGAGAAACGCCGTGGTGTTAATGTTAGTGGTTTTAAGGATACACTTAAGGGGTATAAAAAGGAACTTAAGGAGAAACGGCTGAAGAAGCATGATTTAGAAAAAGCCGTGTTTTTGCTTGAAGGACAAGAGGAAGTATTAAATAGCTTAATGACTGGCAAGCTTCGGGATCAGGTTTTAAGAGAGCTAAAACAAAAGCGGTTAAGCGGTGAAACCATCTCCTTTTTATCGGTGGTGGATGGTTATTTCAATGCGGAAAAACACCAAAGAAACAATAGTTTTCCTCCACCTCCTGACTTAGACGCTAAATGGCTTTTTCTACTAAAACTAACCTTTTTCGTTATTGTACATCTAGCCTTCTTGGCATAGACGATTATTTTTTACATACCTTGGATGAACCGCATAGAAAAGGGTACGGTTAACACTAGTCCAATGAGCAAACTGAGTGCTTGTTTATGCATATTGATTTTATTTACCGTCAGTTACATCTTAATATCCGATTATATAAAAAGAAGCTTTCCTTCGGAAAAGAGTCAATAAACAAGTAGCCAAAAGAAGATGTCATTTCTAAGCATCATACTGACATTTCTATTTCTTTGTTGGGTGATTATTACCCTATTTTCATTCATACCTTGGACATGGCATTTATTAAGCAATTCACCAGATTCATTAAATAAAATTGGTAAGAATGCGACATGGTTGGCTCTTGTATTTATTGTAATATTTTTCCGTTCAATAATTGAGATTACTTGGAAAAGCATTAAAAAAGCAAAAGAAAATAAAAGGAGATTAAATGATACCTAATCTTATTTTATTATTTGGAGAACGAGAGCAGCTTCTAACGCATCAACAGGATTTTTATAATTTATAAAACATATGGCACCACCAATTCACCTGCGAATTGACCTCGGAACTGGGGTAGCAGAGCAGTACATTAGGTATTTCAAGACAAAAGGAGAGCTTATAATAATTGATAGATTGTGTGACCTTCTAAAAGCTATATAGGCACCAGCCCATGATAAGTTTACTGATGACTTCACGTGGACAAAGCTCTGTATGTGGCAGTCTATTTACATTAACTATCAGAAGCTTTTTTCCGATTAGATAAAGTCAGGAAATGGGCAAAAGATTACCAAATTCCAAATAGATGAAGGATTTTCCAAAAGGCGAACCTGCGCCTTTAGCAGCACTTCACAAGGCGGCAATGGAGCCTTGTCGAAATTCGCAGCGGCATAGCCTTATCAAAAATTACTTGAAAGCCTCCCAGCTCTCCGTAGTGTTCCCCAGCTCTCCGTAGTATTAGTCCTGCTGGGGTCTCCTTTAAAGGCTGTGTGCGTTTGCCGAGGGACCCCGGCATGAAGCGCAGGATCTCATGCCACAAAGAAAGCTTAGCTATGAAGACCCCTCTTCGACCAAAAAAACTTATGACTTTGATACTAATTAGAAAAAGGGAAATATTAAATACTATTTAATTCGACTGGTAGTTGGTTAAAAACTGGTGTGTATATGTCAATATCCGTTCTTTTTGTTTCCAAACTAATTATTAAACTATAACGGACCCTTGAATTGTATTTATTAAGCTTTTTCCTGCTTCTATACCAGCCACCTTTAGGGTAAACAGCAAGAAGGTTTCTGGTCGAAAGGTCTGCGCCAGAAGAAGAAATAAAATCTTTCTTAACTGATCCCTTACTCCTAATTGATTCTTTTAATGACCAAGGCTCCGAAGCTCCATCATACTCGGCCTCATCATTATTTCCTTCCACAGCTGCGGATATCCTTCTTCTAAAAGCTGCTTCATCTTCGGTTGGTTTGATAAGCTTGAAGTCCAAAGTATGTGATTGGTAGTGATAACTATTAGCATACCTTTTATTTCCTGGATTAGGTTCTACGAAATAAGATAAAGTAACTTTTAATTTCACGTCATTATCTGTCAATACATTTCTTAAGACATCAACAGGCCATGGAATCTTATAAAGGTGATATTCATTATACTTCACCGCTGATCCTTCTATTCGATATGGCTGAATTTCAGTTTCAGCTATTAACGTTAATAAATTATTTGCACTTTCTAAAGCTTTAGAAAGTATGGGTACTCCATATCCGAATGTTCTTAGTAATTCTCTCTTTACTGCTACAGCTGCTGTTGCGAATGAAATATTATTTAGCATTGTGTCTGTCCATTCTGCGCCATGGATCATTAAACCTCTTATAGTTTCTGGCCATAAAGTGGGATTTCTTGCCATAATCTCTGCGGCCATTTTTGAAGCAAGTGCTGCTGCTCCACTTGTATCTCCAAACGGATAAAAGATATAGTTTAGGAAGTCTTTGTCAATAGACAAAGGTTTTAATGAATGAACATCATCCCTAAGTAATAAATTATCTACACCTAAATTTCCCCCTTCCATTACTATATCAGGTTTCACAGGCCAAGGATTTTCCCAGAGTAATGAAGTAGAATTTGATGGAGACATTCCACCATTAGGTGCCAAAGCTGTAACTCCCTTCCAAACCGTTTGATCGATTCTATCCATTCTTGTGTATGATCCCACAGTCAATGCATTATATGCCTGACTTGGATCATGTATAGACGATAAATGATTTCGGTCTGGATAATGACTGGCATCTACACCAGAGTTGAGGTAATCTACATTACCACTGCTTACAATAAATAATTGTGGCGTTTGCGGGTCAAAGACATTTCCAAAAACAATTTTGTCAATTGCGGCAGACCATGACGAAGGACGTCCTTTAAATGCAAGACTTTCATCTGTAATTGCCATGCAATATATGCGATGATTATTGGGGTGGTCAATAATTGGTACACTCGATGCATACTCTATCACAGCTCCATACATAGAAGGTTCAGTAGGATCAGCAGGATGAATTATTTTAAATGACTCTAAACCGTGAAGTATTCTTATTCTTTCTGTTGTAGCTAATGCTTCTACTAAGTCTCCATAAATAGCTAAGCCAGCCATTGAAGTTCCATGTCCTCCCATTGGCCATGAGTCATTAGTGCCCCAGGATTCTTTATAGGTATAAAGACGATCATCTGAAAGTATGTGGTTAAGCAGAGGATGTCTGTTATTAACTCCGCTATCTAATAAACAAATAATTACAGAATTATCTTCTATACTTATATCTGTTCTGATTAATAAATCATCAATCCACTCCTGCTTTTCATTATAGTCGACATTTTGGTCTGTAATAAAGTTATTAATTTCCTGTGGCTTCCGAAGTTCGGCAAGATTGTCAAGAAGGACTAAAGAAGACGAAAGTTGAGTGGCTGACGCTTTTACAAGCATTACAAGATGTTCAGGAAATTGTAACGTTTGTTCGCTAATTTGGGCACCTATTTCTTGAAGATTATTTAAAAATCTATTTAATCGAGACTGATCCTGATCTGTTTTTCTAAACCAAACTTCCCACCACACGATGGCTTCATTTTCAGGAAAAGGCACCTCAGGTTCGTCTGTCCAGAATGATTGTAAAGTAGCTAACTGAATAGTTGCTATATTATTTATTAAAGCTTGATTACGAGGTTTATCTGTAGGATTTCCCTCCTTGTCATTCGAAAACTCCGTTAAGTATTGTGTTACTTTTTGGATGAACTTGCTAATGCCACCTTCCTTCATCATTACCAGTACACGATACCGACTTTGTTCGCTGTCGTTAATAAGGTGAGTTTCTTTTTTGATGTTCAAAAGTTGATACAGTGGACTTTTACTATTTTCTTGACTTAGGCTATCAAATTTTAGATCGAAATTGTACTCAGAATAAAACTCTACATAAACCACATCATCTCTTACAATGTTTTGTGGTAGTTCTTCTTCTTGTGAAACTTCAAAATAACCCTTTATTTGATTTAGCTGCTGAAGTAATAGGTTTCCATGTGTATCCTTATTCCTTGTTGCAAGTTTAAACTTTACCGTTACATCTGTAGGATAATTGTAAGGCCTTGGAGTAAAAAAATTGTCAATCTTTAAATGAGGTAACCGTTGTAGTTCTGGCATTTACTTTAGGACTTTCTGCTTTTAAGAGTGCTTTTCAAAAACTCCACATCTAACTTTTCCGAACCAGTTAAAATTTTCTCCTTCACTGTTTCTTGACACGCCCTGCTAATATCTGAATAACTCAATCCTGTTGCTTCTTCAGCTAAAGTTTTATAAGAAATTTTTTTATCAAAGGGAAACTTTGATGTATACTTTTTAAGTATTGCAATTATTTCAGAGGCTTCTGGTAAGGGATAACTAATGATATCATCAAATCTTCGAAAAAGAGCTTTATCTAAAGAGTCATGCAAATTCGTTGCGGCTATAATAATACTATTACTCGCATCTTTTTCAATATTAATTAAAAAGCTATTCAATACACGCTTGATCTCGCCTACATCATGGCCTTGATTTCTTTGTGATCCAATTGAATCAAATTCATCAAATAAATAAACACCTCTCTGTTGTGGCATTACATCAAAAATCATTCGGAGTTTAGCAATTGATTCCCCCATAAATTTTGAAAGAATGCCATCAAGCCGGATAATAAAAACAGGAATACCTAATTCACCAGCAATTGCTTGAGAGGTCATCGTTTTTCCTGTTCCTGGTGCACCAGTTAATAATATCTTTCTACGGGGGGTTAAGTTATGATGCAGAAGTAAGTTTAACTGCTTTTGTTCCGAAATAATTCTTTCCAATCTACTTTTAACAACTTCATCTAACACCATATCAGATAATGTAATACGCGGTTGAAATACGTCAATTAATTCATTAAGCTCTCTTTTTTGCGGACTAATATTTACGATCTTACCACGGTCCAGTTGACCAGTGGATCTATTTTTTTTTGCTTTATCAATAAGATCTTTAAGTTCTTGTGCAAAATTTGCGTGCCCTTGCCTCGCTTCAGAAGCTGCAATTTGCATTGCAGAAGCAAAAAAGCGATCCTCATCCCCTTCTCCAAAGGATTTAATTAAACTTTTAATTTGATCAGAGGCGACCATACTGTTTATATAATTGTATCTTAAAGTAAAAAAAACAAATTTCTTTAAAATAATTGAGAATGATTGCGATTATCTTAAACATAACATTTTTTACCGTGTTGGTATGGATAGGAAAGAACTCTTGCAACTACACATTGCTCACCAAAATTGCCCTAAAAGATGCAAGGTTTACTGCCAATTGCCGAAGCAACTACAACGGTACAAATGAGAGACACAACGACAGACTGTGCAAAAACTTAATTATTTTATTTATCAGGAATCTTTTGGATAAGTATTGTTGTCTATATAAACTATGAGCGTACAAAAAGGCATATCACGGGAACAAATGTGGATGATT
>JAABUN010007742.1_pt1 | contig 11363 bp, 9 predicted proteins | sample 5559311 | NCBI WGS metagenome assembly JAABUN01 (sample SAMN10711877, study PRJNA513370) | rock metagenome | isolation source: Antarctica rocks | place: Antarctica: Victoria Land, Siegfried Peak sud | reverse complement strand
TGCCCTTTTTCCTTCAATTTATCATAGTGAACTTCGGGTGTGGCATAATGCGCATGTTCTGAAAGATTAATACGTTTAACAAAAGCCGCCATTACTAACCTTTGCCAATCCCACGCCGTCTTTTCATCATCAACATGTACAAACTCATCTTTTATTGAAATTGAACTCACCTCCACATTTAATGCATCGGCAACAACCGGTTTCAGTCTTTCCAAAATAGTTGCGCAAGCCCTCAGAACAGCTTTACCATTTAAATCAGCCGTGGCACTTGCTGCAGAAGGAGATGTATTTGCTACCCTGTTAGTGCTGGTTGTAAAAAGTTTAATTTTATCTGGACTGATTGAAAAGGTACGGGAAGCTACCTGCAGCATTTTTGTATTTACGCCCTGCCCCATTTCTATTGCGCCTGTACTTACACCTACACTTCCATCAGTATAAACATGTACTAATGCACGCCCCTGGTTCATCATTGTATTGGTAAAGGAGATACCAAAACAAACCGGCATTATAGAAACACCCTTTTTATACATTTTATTTTTGTTATTAAAAGCCTCTGCATCCCTTTTTATTTTTTCAAGATTATATAGCGTTTCTGCTTTGTTCCAACATGCTTTAGCTTCGCTAACGGCTAATTGTCCATAAGGAAATTCATCTCCTGTTTTATTGAGGTTCTTCTTTTGAATAATTGCTTTGTCAACTCCTAAAGCATCTGCCGCTTTAGCTATTGCAGCTTCTATAACAAACATTCCCTGTGGACCACCAAAACCTCTGAAGGCAGTATTCGGGGGCAAATGCGTTCTGCAGCTATAAGCCTTTGCATGTACGTTAGGAATAAAATAACTGTTGGTGCAATGAAACAACGTTCTTTCTAAAACTGCAGGAGAAAGGTCGGCGGCAGCACCGGCATTCTGAAAAAATGTTACCCTATAAGCAACAATTTTCAGGTTTTTATCTAACCCGATTTTAAAATCAGATGAATAGGGATGACGTTTGCCGGTCATTGCCATATCTTCTACCCGGTTCAAAGCATACTTTACAGGTTTATTTAAAGTTTGTGCAGCCAGTGCACACATCGCTGCCCATGCATTTGCCTGGTCTTCTTTTCCACCGAAGCCGCCACCAAGCCTTATTACATCTACCTCAATCTCGTGCATTTTCATCCCCGTCACTTTACAACAGGCCTGTTGCGTTGCTCTCGGACTCTGTGTAGATGAATAAATTTTCAACGCCTTATTCTCTTGTGGAATTGCATAAGCGCCCTGTGTTTCAATGTATAGATGTTCCTGCCCGTTTGTTTCTGCAATGCCTTCAAAAGTATATTCGCATTCTTCCCATGCACTTTCTACATCACCCAAATTAAAAGTTCTTGGAGGAACTATTAGTTCGCCTCTTGTCTGTGCTTCGCGCGGATCAGTTACAACCGGCAATGCTTCAATATCAACCTTAATTTTTTTCACTGCTGCTCTTGCAATCTCATCACTTTCAGCCACCACAAAAGCAACAGGCATTCCGCAAAAGTCAACTTCGTGTTCTGCAAATAAAGGTTCGTCTTGAACAATTCCTCCAATTTGGTTTTCACCTGTTATACCCTTATGTGTAAAAACCTTTATTACACCTGGCGTTTGTTCTGCTGCCCTCACATCTATACTTCTGATTATACCGTGAGCTACGGGTGAACCAAATGCCGCACCAAACAAAGTACCCTGCAGCAATGGAATATCATCTAAATAAATAGATTCTCCTCGTGTATGTGTTCGTGAATCTATATTTTTCATAATGGTTCTTTTTATTAATTAAACCACATAGGCACATAGACACATAGTAAAGCACATATCCTATGTGAAACCTATTTCTACTCTCCCGATAGCTATCGGGATGTGGTGAAAACTTCTTCTCCTTGAACAAAGGCAAAGTGGTGGCAGCAATTAAGCAATCAAACAATTAAGGAATTAAACACACACCAACTTCTCCACCTGCAAGCCTGGAAACAAGGTTATAAAATGAGCCTTAATCAATTGATTTAATAATAGCCTTTTATATTCGGCTGTTCCTCTCGTATCGCTGATAGGACTTATTTCTTTTTGAACAATTTCTGTGGCTTCAATAATCAACTCTTCACTTAATAATTTCCCTTTTAAAAATGCAGATGTCTTTTCTAAATACATTGGAACGGGTGCAACACCTCCGGCTGAAAGACCTGCATCTGTTATTATATTTCCTGCTGTTGTTATGCTTATTGCTGCGTTTACACTCGCAATATCTAAATGTGTTCGCTTGCTTACTTTTTCAAAATTAAATAATGTATTTTTTGCTGGTAATTCAAATGATATTTCTGCAATGTATTCCGCCGCAGTTTTATCAAGAATTTTATAATCTTTATACAGCTTTCTCAGCGGGAGTTTCCGCTGTTTTTCTCCGTCACTCAAAACGAGTGTTGCATTTAAAGCAAGAAAGAAGATGGTAAAGTCTCCGATCGGTGAGGCATTGATGAAATTACCGCCTATAGTTGCCATGTTTCGAATGGGTGTTGAAGAAACAAGCCTGGCGAATTTATTAAAATTTGGAAAGCACTGCTTTATTACCAATGATTCCTGTAAATCAGTAACCGTTACAGATGGACCTATGATACATTTGTTTCCTGATTTCTCAATTAACCGTAAAGCTGGATTATGATACATAAAATGTATATCAGCATATTTCATTTCATCATGCTTCTGCACATATAAGTCAGTTCCGCCGCCAACAAAAGAAGCAGATCTATTTTGTTTCAGTTCTCCGTTTAACTGTAGAGAAAGGTTTTTAAGTCGTTCTTTTATATTAATAAAAAAAGCAGGAAGGATATTTCTATTTGCAACAAATTGCAAAGGATCTTCATCGGCTCTTCCCACTAATAATTGAGCAATTTGTGCTGCTGCACGTTCTATAGATTTATACCCTGTACAGCGGCAAATGTTTCCATCAATTGAAGCAATAGCATTTTGCAGTGTAGCTTCCTTTTTGCTTAAACAAAAACCAGCTAAAGAAACTACAAAACCAGGTGTACAAAAACCACATTGTGTGGCTGAACAATCAGTCATCGCTTGTTGTACCGGGTTAAGACCTGTCATGTTAAGTCCTTCTATAGTTACCACATGTTTACCATGAATATTTCCCAGAGGTGTTAAGCACGAAGTAAAAGAACGATAATGCACTTCATCGTTTTGTAGTTCACCAATTAAAACAGTGCATGCACCGCAGTCACCTTCGCGGCAGCCAATTTTTGTTCCTGTCAGGTTTTTATGATACCGCACAAAATCAAGCAATAACATGCCCGGTGGCATATCTAAACATTGTTCTTTATCATTAAGAATAAACCGTATCATATTGTGTATCTCTAAATAACTCCTTCGAATCACTCATTTACCAAACCTGGTTGCTGTAATCGTAAAAGCCTTGACAATTTAACGAAAAAACCGGGAACGAATTCAGTTTAATTATGCTCTGATAACAGTTCCTGTAATATATCCATAAGGCTCATCGGTTGCTATAAAAATATCGTTATTATTTTCCATGCTGAATTGTTCCAGGTTAAAAAGAATATGATGCTTATTGGGCATGATCAGACTTATTTCTTTAACTGCATCGTTCTCCTTCAGTACAGCTTCACCCATTGCATACAGCGTTTGTTGTACTGACAAACTCTTGTGAAACGCAAATGTTTTTAATAAGGTAGTACGTATATTGTCATAAAGCGAAGTGAAATGCTCATCCTGCGAAGCCCAAATCCAGTTAGCTTCGCATTCTGTAGCGAAGATCCTGTCAGAAGTTTCTTGCAATGTCGTAAACCTGTCTCTTGCAAAATGCTCAAAGCCCGAATCAGTTGTTTTTAATATCATGATGTGTTTAATGCCAGAACTAACTGTAATGCCTTCCGTATCCTGAACTATTGTAGTTGTATGTTTCTCATTACCCTTGCTGGTGTATGCGTGTGGATGGATGTTTCCATCTAATAACATACGATCCCATGCGTGTTCTGTTATGTCAATTGTAACCTGCGATACTTGTGGATTATTGCTAATAAAATAATTTGCAAGGTATAAGGCAAAATGCTCTATGGATGAACTAAAATGTTCTTTAGACAAAGCATATACTGTATTCTTTTGTGTGTCTGTCGCTACTATTTTGCTGTTGTCTCCATCAATGTGAACGCTCTCAAAATCTCCCTGCAAAGAAATATCTACAGAAATTTGCCTGAATTCATGATAATCTTTATGCCGAATAATCTTTGAAAGATTTATTGCATTTTTACCATAGGCATTTTTTCCTAAAACAATTGCCATATTATTTAAGTTCTTTAAAATTTTTGTGTTAATGTGCTATTCTTTTTCAGCTTGTTTATAATCATCCACTGTGTCTATATCTTTTAAAATATTTTCACACTTCATTTCCACATTATACACATTTAGTTTGTTTGTGCTTATTATTTCTTTGCAGCCTTCCATGTCAGTATGTGTCAATATTGCTTCTTTATAAAAGGATGAAAAAATTACAGGATTACCTCTTTTATTTTTATGGGTTGCAATACAAATACAGGCTTCATTTAACTGTCTTTGCTTTTTAAAAAAAATGCTGATCTGTAAATAGTCCTCATGAGTGACGAAGGGCATGTCTCCCAGACAAATCATAAAACTATCGCCTTGTGCAATTGAAACACTCTTTTGAATTGAAGAGGTCATACCTTTTTTAAAGTCATCATTATAAATAATTTTAACGGGCAGATGTTTTATGAGATTTTGTACCTTGTCAGCATTATTGCCAGTTACCACAATTACTTCTTCAATACCCGAATTAATAATATTTTCAACAACTGTAACAATAACTGTTTTGCCTTTAAAGGGAAGCAATAATTTATTTACGCCTCCCATTCTTGTTGATAAACCCGCTGCTAAAACTATTGCGCTTATCATAAAAATTGATCTTCATCATTCTTTTTGTGCCAAACCGAATTTCCATTAGTTATTGTAAATTGTTCCCTGCCTATATTTTAACGACATTCCCTTTCGGTTTGCAAAATGCGCACGTATTTCTGCTGCTATTGACAGTGCGATCTCTTCAGGATTTTCAGCGCCGATATCCAAGCCGCAAGGTGCATAAATCCTTTCCATACAAGCTTCTGAAAGTTTGATATTTTCATTTAAAAGTTCGGCATACATTTTTTCACTTCTTTTGCGGGGACCAAGTAATCCAATATAAGAAGCTTCGGTTTGTAAAGCCTTTTTAAAGTTATTGAGGTCAGTTTTATAATCATGTGCCATTAAAACTATGGCGGTGTGATCATCAATTACAGGCTCCTGCCCGCTTTTATTATCAATTATATGCGTTGCTGTTTCTAATAATAATTTGCTTGCTTTGGCAATATTCATCACTACTGTTACATTCCAGCCAAGTTCTCTGCCAATAGTTGCAGCAGGAAGTATATCATAATTGCTTCCATAAATAATCAAATGTATGGGCGGAACAATTACTTCAATAAAAATTTTTATTGATCCTTCTAACGTATCGTAGGTAATAGTCTCTGAAGTTTTATTTTCAAGAGCGTTTTTAGCATCTTTTAAAACCGGTACCGAAATATCCGTAACCGGAAATGACGAAAAAAATTGTTCGTCGCTTTCTAATAAAATTGTCTTTCCCTGTAAACCCAATGTTTCTTTGCATTCAATTATGCAAACAAGTACCCGTGGTTCTCTGATTTCTGAAATTGCAGCTAATAAGTGAACCGGATCTTCTTCATCATTATGTAGCGGTGTTATCAACACATCTATAATACCGTTACAACCTAAGCCCACGCCCACCTCAGAATTGTCCTCCTGTGTAGTATCGTAAGTAATAATAGAAGGCTTGTTTTTAAACATTGCCTTTTGCGCTCTTCGTAATGCATCGCCTTCCAAACATCCACCACTTATACCTCCAAAGTAAGTTCCATTGCACAATACCAACATGCGTGCACCGGTTCTGCGATAGGAGGAGCCTTGTATTCCTACAATCGTTACTAATGCAGCTTTGGTGGTTGAAAAATCAATTTTTTTATATGCATTTATTATAGACTTTATCTCTTTCATAATCTAATAGCTATTCCTATTAAATATAAATATTAGTATGCTAAGTAAGGCAATAAACAAGCATAATGGAGAAAAAATTTGTGTGTCATTTATTCCAAACCGTGTCTATTTTACTGTCTTAAAAAAACCGATAAATCTAAAATCTCCAATTGCTCTTGAAAGAAACAGAATCACAATAGTTAAAGCGCCATAGCGGAAATACTTCCTCTTAATATATCCGTCAAAAAAGCCTAAATTGACTACCATTACTAAAGCCAAAATAGCAACCAAAAGCAATAATTAAACAGGCTGTCGTACCCGGGTTCAGTTTGTTCAGCCCGTTTGAACTTGTCGGTAAAACATCGTCATACCAACTTTACCGCCAAAAGCCCAATAAAAATGTAATATTGAGAGTAGGATAAAAATAACGGTGCTGATAATAACAGGAAGAATCCACATTCTCCGTTTGAAAGCATGGTTCTTCATTCTTTTAAGTGTCTCTGTTATTTCTGTTTATTATAGCGTACGATAAAGTAGCACCTACGCTTAATTTGAAGCTTTTTTTATAATAGTAAACTAATTTAATCGGCCTCTTCTATCCTTGCCACTTTATTTAAAGGTATTGTGTGCGGTTCATCCAACGTATAGCTTGTTGAGTCCCTCATATAAACATGTATCTTAGATAATGAAGGTTGCCCGCTTTGCTTACGCAAAACTTCCGGGTTGTTAACATTACGCTTGCTAAGTGAATCTACTTTATCAAGGTGTACGGTCATATTTTTTTTTGCTTTGTCAACTTCAACTGAAGTGATCGTATAGATGTCAACCCCGGAGTGCATAAAAAAAGACCGTTTATCCTTCTTTGCCTTTTCTATAAGCCGGGGAAATGCAGAAGTTTGTGTAACAGGATTAGTATTATAATGGTTAACGCAACCCCATAAAGCACCTATAAAAATAAAGGTAGAAATTGCAGTATTCCAATGCTTGAAAATCTTCATAACTTTTTTTTATTAGGTAAATGTTTAGGCTTTTGAAATAGTAATATAGAGTTTTTAGAATTTGTAAACTTAGCAATAGTTTGTCATGTTGCTCTTCTACTCTTAACCTTGCATCCTACGTGTACTTTCCACAAGAGCAAAGAATATTGTTTTCTATTCAAATCTTTTAACTTTTACTGGAAAAAGCAGTAAAGAAAAACGGGCTGAAAGTAAATTGTTGTTTTTTGTTATAAAACCAAAAACTATTTTGCTTATTTTTATTACTAAATTATATTCAAATAATCTTATGGCTAAATATAATCTTCAGGTAAACGGTAAAAAGTATGAGGCGGATGTTGCGGAAGATACGCCTTTATTATGGGTGCTTAGGGATCATTTAGGCCTGGTTGGAACAAAGTATGGCTGCGGAATAGCCCAATGTGGTGCCTGTACTGTTCACCTCGATGGTGTTGCTACAAGGTCTTGTATGTTACCTGTCTCTGCTATAGCATCATCTAAAATCACAACTATCGAAGGGTTATCAGAAAACGGCGATCATCCATTACAATTGGCATGGGATGAAGTTGATGTACCCCAATGCGGGTATTGCCAGGCAGGGCAGATCATGACTGCTGCAACCCTTTTAAAACAGAACCCTCATCCTACTTACGAACAAATTGACGGAACCATGCAGGCGCATATTTGCCGTTGCGGCGCTTACCATCGTATTCGTGAAGCAATAAAATTAGCCAGTACTAAAATTTGATTATGTCAACCTTAAATAAAAGCAGAAGAGAGTTTCTAAAATTATCTACAGTTACCGGGGGGGGATTGATACTTGGCTTTAACTGGTTTAGTGCTGAAGCCAAAGCACCTGTAATTGTTGAAGAAGCAGGTGCGGCAGCCACCCTTGGCTTTAATAGTTATCTATCTATCGCAACAGATGGAACTATTACGATTCTTTCTCCCAACCCGGAGCTTGGACAAAATATCCTCACTTCTTTCCCAATGATAGTAGCGGAAGAATTAGATGCAGACTGGGCTAAAGTAAAAGTGTTGCAGGCTACTTTAGACAGTAAGAATTTTGAAAGACAAACTACCGGTGGAAGTGGCGCCGTTCCACATTCTTGGGTTCGATTGAGGAATGCCGGAGCTACTGCCCGTTTTATGTTAATAGAGGCTGCAGCTAAAAAATGGAATGTTGCTGCAGAAGAATGTTCTACCAATTATGGTTTTGTAATTCATTCTAAGTCCGACAAAAAACTTAGTTATGGAGAACTTGCTGAAGAAGCCTCAAAAGTTCCCGTTCCTGAAAAAGTAAATTTGAAAGACAGGAAAGATTTCAAACTGATCGGTAAAGAAATTAGGAATGTTGCCAACAAGGATATTGTAACAGGTAAAGGTCTTTTTGGTTTAGACTTTCACCGGGAGGGAATGTTGTATGCAATGCTTCAGCGTCCACCTGCATTTGGTACAAAAATTAAATCGGTGAATGCAGATGCAGCTAAAGCAATGCCCGGAATTGTTGATGTGGTTACTTTTAAGAACAATGTGGCGGTTGTTGGTAAATCAACCTGGGAAGTAATGAAGGCGAGGAAAGTTTTGAAAATTGAATACGAGAAAGATGGCAATATCGAAAGCACTGCAGACCACAACAAAATATTTAAGTCATTAATAGATACCGGAACGCCGACTGTACGCAGAAAGGACGGGGACACAGAAACTGCATTTAAAAATGCAGCTAAAATTGTAAAGAGCGAGTACCAATGTCCTTTTTTGTCGCATAGCCCCATGGAGCCAATGAACTTTTTTGCCCATGTTCGTGAAGATGGTGTAGAATTAGTTGGACCAACCCAAACACCCGCAAGTGCACGTACTGCAACCTCAAAATTATTAGGCGTGCCCGAAGATAAAATAACTGTAAATATTACCCGGTTAGGCGGAGGTTTTGGAAGACGCCTTAAAACAGATTACGTTACCGAAGCTGCTGAATTATCCAGTCTTATAAAAGCACCTGTAAAAGTGATATGGTCACGCGAAGATGATATGACCGGAGGCAGTTACCGCCCTGCTGTACGTTATCGTTTTGAAGCTGCTTTAGATGCTGCCGGAAATATGATCGGATATAAGTTACGAGGTGTTGGCATTAATTCGGGCAACCCAACACGTGAAGATAATTTTCCTTCAGGTGCTGTAGATAACTTATTAATTGATACAGTTGAACATGCATCGCCTATAACCACAGGTGCATGGCGTGCGCCTATCACTAATTTCTTGGCGTATGCAGAACAGGCTTTTATAGACGAGGTTGCTCATGCAGCCGGTAAAGACCCGGTACAATTTAGATTAGAGCTTCTTGAAAAAGCAAAGAGGACTCCGGTAGGTGCTATTAAATATGATATTGACCGAATGATAGGGGTAACAAAACTTGTGGCTGAAAAATCTGGCTGGGGAACTAAAAAAGGAGTTTCCCAAGGTTTTAGTGTTTATTTTTCTCATCGCTCTTATGTGGCGCAGGTTGGTGAAGTGATTATGAAAAATAACAAACCTGTTGTTAAAAAGATTTATGCTGCTTCTGATTGCGGACAGGTAGTTAATTTAAGTGGAGCACGCCAACAGGTAATGGGAGGTATTGTTGACGGTTTGGGTCATGCGATGTACAGCAAACTTTCTTTTAAGGATGGAGTTGCAGAACAAAAGAATTTCGATACTTATCGCCTGATAAGAATAAAGGAAATTCCTGAAATTGAAACTTACTTTGTTGATAACGGGATTGACCCGACAGGATTAGGTGAGCCTGCCCTTCCGCCAACCGGGGGAGCAGTAGCTAATGCTATCTTTAAAGCAACCGGAAAACGTTTAAGAAGCCAGCCTTTTACTGATGATGATATTTTTAAGACTATTAAAACCAATAAATCTGCACCTGGTAAAAGTAAACTTCCGCCAAGCAGCTTTAAAAAACAAAAAATCTCGTAACGAAAGATTACCAACCCAAAAATACTATTCCTGCACCGCATACAAATATGGTTGCACCTCCAATGGCATGAACATATCGTTCAAGCTTTTCTGTTTTAAGAAAAGCAATTCCGTAATAGCCGAGTACAACCATTAGCAGCATGGTAGCTAAAGTAAAAAAAGTATATACCATTACAAGAAGCACCATTCCCCACCACGAGCTTTTTGCAGCAGGAAAATAAAGTAAGGGTATCATCGGCTCGCATGGACCTAATACGAAGATTAAAAACATAACCCAGGGCGTTACCGCATGCCTTTCTGATGGTGCAACAACTTCTCCATCTTTGTGCTCATATACATACATTGATCCATCCTCATAAACATCAAAATGCTTATGCCTTTTACCCCTTGTTGCGTTAACTAATCCCCAAGTGCAGTATATTAATCCAAAACCAATCAAAGCCCATCCTGCAATTCCTCCCCTTATGTTTTCGAACCAGCTAACTTTAGATAGCGACCATCCTATAGCTGCACCTCCCAATCCCAGTAAAACAGAACTCTATACATGTCCGCATCCGCATACAACCGTCCAAAACAATGTTCGTGAAAAAGACCATCCTCTTGCTTTTGATAAGGCAATAAAAGGTAAGTAGTGATCAGGGCCTGTAACAGTATGCACGCATGAAATGGTTATTGCTGCAATCATAAGTACTTCTATCTCAGCTTGCATATATTTTCATTTTATCAACCTTGATATTATCGCTTGTGCCGATAGTTTAAAGATTCTAAATGAATATTATCATCCAACTTAATAAGAATTTAGAACTTCCCTTTTATAAAAAGAAACCCGGGCTACTTGAAATAATGCGGAACAAACCGGGATGTATTATTTGTTATAAGCTTCGAACCTTCACGGATGCCCATGCCGGCGGGAACACCGCCGATGAGCCAACTTCCGATAATTGGAACATTCCCGGAAAAATCCGGCAGCTCATTATACTGCTGGTAAATGAAACCTTCTTCTCCATATTCTCCACCAGTTTCATCCACAACTACGCCATTCTTTACAATGGTAACATTTGCACCTTCACGCGAAAAGACGGGTTTGCGTACATAACTTCCTGTAAGCTGTTGATTAAAACGTGCGGGCAATATATATGGAGAATTTGGGAAAAGTTCATGAAGAATAACCAGCATCATTTTGTTTGAAAGGATTGCTTTCCAGGCAGGTTCCACCCAATTTATTTCAACATTATTGCTTACCCCTAAGAAGCTGTCTAAAATTAGTAAGAATTGATATTTGATGTGGATAAGAGTGTAAAGTAATATTACTTATAAAGAAGCTATCACTTAC
>JAABUN010007741.1_pt1 | contig 11366 bp, 6 predicted proteins | sample 5559311 | NCBI WGS metagenome assembly JAABUN01 (sample SAMN10711877, study PRJNA513370) | rock metagenome | isolation source: Antarctica rocks | place: Antarctica: Victoria Land, Siegfried Peak sud | reverse complement strand
CGCCATACGAGGAGTAGAGGGCGATCGGGGCGAGGCGGATCACGTTCGGCGGGCGGAAGTCCGGCACCACGCCACGCGCCTTCAACGCCTTCGCGATCTGCGGGCTCTCGGCGTGCTCAATGGCGACGTGTCCCCCGCGGCGCGCATCGTCCAGCGGCGTGCCGATGGTGTAGTTATACGGCGCGGCGGTGAGGCCGGTCTGCTCGACCAGATCGATCAGGTAGCGGGTCAGGCGCAGCGATTTCTCGCGTACCGCCCCGATCCCCGCCTCGGCAAAGATCGCCAGCGAGCCCTGCAACGGCGCGGCGCTGAGTGTCTGGATAGTGCTGATCTGCCAGGCTCCCGCATCGGGCGCGGCGTCGAAGCCGGTCGCCATATCGAACTGGCGCTCCTTGTGGCTGCCCCACCACCCGGCCAGGCCGGGCGTGCGCGCAAAATGCCGCCGATTGACGTAGAGCCCCGCCGTACCACCCGGCCCATTGTTGAGGTATTTGTAGTTGCACCAGCAGGCGAAATCGACCTCCCAGGCGTCGAACTCGTGCGGGATGACGCCGATCGAGTGACAGCAATCGAAGCCGACCAGGATCCCGCGCTCGTGTGCCGCCGTCGTCAGGCGGGCGATGTCGAACAGTTGCCCGCTGCGATAGAGAACGGCAGGCAGGACGAGCAACGCCGTCGTCTCGTCGAGCGCGGCGATCACGTCGGCCTCATCGACCGTACGCCCGTCGCGGCTCCCCACTAGCACGAGATCGGCTTCGGGGTCGCCGCCACGTAGGGAAATTTGACTCCGCAACGCATAGAGGTCCGAGGGGAAATCGAGCGCGGTGGCGACGATCTTCCGCCGCGCGTCGGTTGGCTGGTAGAAGGTGGCAACGAGGGCGTGCAGATTGGTCGTCGTCGTGCCGGTGACCACCACCTCGTCCGGCTCCGCGCCGATCAGCGGCGCACTCAGTTTCCCGAGCGATTCGCCGAGGTAATACCAGGGATTCGGCGCACTGAGCCAGCCCTCGATCCCCAACGTCTTCCACTCATCGAGGGTCCGCAAAACCGCCGCCTCCGCATCGCGCGAGAGGAGGCCGAGGGAATTCCCGTCAAAGTAGAGCCCGCCTTCCGGCAAGTAGAACCGGTCCCGGAACCGCGCCAGCGGGTCGTCACGGTCCAGTTCAGCGGCATAGCTCGCGTCAGTTCGCATCGCGCTTCTCCCATCCTCACCCAACATCGCCAGCAGTTGCGGCAAGTATAACGCGGGAAGAGCGCCCCCCTGCCCCCAATTCTGGGGGGTACTGCTGTTACGAAATGGTGGCCTCGCGGAAAACCTCCATCCTTACTAGCGGCTATACCCCCCAGAATTGGGGGGCAGGGGGGCGTTCCCGTCACTCGCACCACTCGCCCACTCGCCCACTCGCTATACTACCCCTGCGCCGTGTTCACGGTGTTGTGGAAGGAGTGCAAGATGGATGAGTTGATTCAGTACGAGGAGATGACCCGCACCGATCGGGTGCGCGCGACCCTGCGGGGCGAGGAGGTCGACCGGATCCCCGTTGCGTTCTGGCACCACTTCAAACCGGAGGGGTCGGGCAGACGACAGGCGGAATTGACACTCGATTTCTTCGATCGGGCGTTTGATCTCGATATCTGTAAGGTGATGCCCGACATCCCGTACCCCTTCCCGCGCAAGTCGATCAGCGAGGTCGATGGCTGGCGATTGCTCGAGCCGCTCGATCTCAAGCGGTCGCCGTTCATCCAGCAGCGCCTCCGCACAATCGAGTTCCTGCGCGACGAATTGGGCGACGATACGCCGGTGATCATGACGGTCTTCAGCCCGCTCACCGAGGCGCTGTACCTCGCCGCCGACCACGACACCTTCCTGCGGCATAGCGAGGAGGCACCAGCGGTCGTCCACGCGGCGCTCGACACGATCGCCCAGAATCTCTTCGACGCGATCGAGCTTTACATGGCGGCGGGTGCCGATGGGGTCTTCTTCTCGTTGCAGGGGGCGATGTCCGCCGAGCAACCGGGTGGCCTGGGCGAGGCACGCTACCGCGAGTTCGGCAAGCCGTACGACCTGAAGGCGCTGCGCGGCGCGGCCGATGGCTGGCTCAACGTCCTGCACGTCCACGGCGATGGCGGGTTGCTGATGGACACGGTCCTCGACTACCCGTTCCACGTCCTCAACTGGAGCGACCGCCTCACCGGGATCAGCCTGCGCGAGATGCGCGCGAAAACGACGAAGTGCCTGATGGGCGGCTGGCACGAGTTCGGCGCGCTGTCGAATGGGCCGATCGAGGGAATCCGTGCCGAGGCGGAAGATGCCATCGCCCAGACCGGTGGCCGCAACTTCATCCTCGCCAACGGCTGCTCCGTCCCGGACGAAACCCCAGAACAATGGCTCGAAGCCGCCCGCGACATCGCCGAGCAGTTGGCACTTGAGTAGGGCTGGGGATGGGACGCAATAGCATTGTAGAGAAGGCGGGCGGTAGAGACGGCGGGCGGTTGAAACCGCGCCTGGGGGCTGCGGCCACGAAACCGCCCTGCGGCGGTTAGAATTATTGCGGGGCGGTGACTCATTATCAGGCAACACGCCTATAACGGACCTAACCGGCGCAGGCCGGTTTCGTGGCCGCAGCCCCCAGGCGCGGTTTCAACCGCCCGCCCCCATACGGGTAGCCGCAGCGATCAGCCCCCCCCCCATATGGGCGGCCATCGGGATACTCTTGCGGCAACACGGCGGGCCATTCCAGGACAAAGCCGAGGGTATTCGTGATCATGCCTTGAAACTCAGATCGCAGCGAGGGAGAAGCATATACATCTTGCGGTGTAGTAGTGCCAAGAGTTGCGCTCTTCGTTAGGCAGAATGCCGCCAGCGCCCCTGCCGCCTCGCCGATATTCCACTCCACCGGATGCAGCCGATAGCAACCATTCGTGATATGGGTCGTACCGATATTCTTGCAGGCGGGCAACAAGTTCTTCACGCGAATCGGTACCAGCGCCCCGAGCGGGATCTGGAAGCGGTAGCTCGGCACATCGATGTATGTTCGACCATCTACAGTCGTTGTATTGCCGACTATAGTCTTACCTGTACTCGGGTGGAGGTCGATACGGTAATAGCCGATCCCAACACTATCAGTGAAGACTTGCGCGCTTGGGGAGAGGTTTCGCTCCTGCCGCTCTTTCACACCGACATACTTCTCATAGATCGTGAACTTCGCCTTGATCCGGCGACTTTCACGGATGTATGGCGTCTTTGCCAAACCATCGGTTGTGCCAACGAGATCGGGGCGCAGTCGCACACCGGGAAAGCCCGCCTTGCCCCCATCGATATGCGGAGCCTCGGTCTGTACCCAATAGAGCATCGAGAGGCTCAACTGCTTGGCCTCGCTCAAGGCCGTAGCACGATCGGCGGCGGTCACACCGGGACCGACGAGCGGTTTGCCAACCTTCGCGACAGGGTCCGCCCAATAGTCGATCTGCGGCCAGTTCGCCAGCGTGAAGTCGCTGGGATAAACACCGGACAGGCACTGTGAATGCCAGAAAATCCGGCGAAAATGCCAGAGATCGTCGCCATACTGGTCACTCGGGTTCCCCTCGAAGAGGTAGCGCGTGCGCGGCTGTAAAGTTTCTGGATGACGGTCGGTCCAACTCAGCAGCGGTCCGGTCCAAAAGCTTGGCTGAAACGCCTTCCAGTCATCGTAACGAGCGGGCTTGCTGATGGTGAAATCTTTACCAGGGATATATTCGAGCGGGAAGCACCAACTGATCGCCTGCTGATCGAGCGGCTGCGCGGCAGTGCTGAGTGCGTGCAACTCTTTGCTATCGGCTGGTTGATCGTTGCGACTCTCCGCTCCAGTGACATACTCGACATTCGCCAGCTCAAGCAAATCGCCCAGCTCTGTCGCATCGAGAATATACGGTGCCGGAATCGTCTCCGTGCCGCCCGGTGTGGCAAACGTTACCGCCGTCACATTGTCGCCATTCGTCGTGGCGGCGGTAGGCGTGTGGTTCAGCAGAATCGTCAGTTTGCCGTTCGCCACGAACGGCTTCAGCATCCCGCCGAGCACTTTCAGCGCGACCGGAGCCTCGTGGCAGATAGCGCTGACATTGCCCGCGCCGGGATTACAGCAGTTTTCATTGAGACTGACCCGAATTCTGCTTGAGGCAGGGTAATACGCTGCGAAGTAGATGGGCCAATGTTTATGAAATTCGCTGTAAAGTATTGGTAGCCGTACGGGCCTTTTCGCAGCGCGTAGTTGGACTTGTAATACTGGCGTACGCCGTTACGGAACTCGCGATAACTGCGCGTGCAGCCCGTCGCTTCGATCCACGGATTCTCGTCCGGCGGCACCGCTTGCGCGGTCAGTTGGCCGCCGATCCAGTCGGTCTCCTCGGTCAGGATGACAGTCTTGCCGAGCCGTAGCGCCGCCAGCGCCGCCGCCACACCGCCGACACCGCCGCCGACGACCAGCACATCAGCCGAGGCCGCCTCCGCACGTCGTGTCGCAGCGCCGAGCCCGAGCCCGAGCCCGAGTACCGCCGCCATCCCCACCGCCGAACCGGCAACGAAGCGGCGGCGTGTCCATTCCCGTCGTACCATCGGCTGCTATCCATCTTGCATCAGCGCGTCATTCACAAAAGGCGCACACAATCGCTATAGCTGCGCGTCAAGATACCAGTAAAACGCACGATCGGGGCCGTGGTCGCACCAATCGGTTGCCGCATGACTTGACCAACGCGGAAAACCGTGTAACCTTCATAATGGATCAGGTTTGGAGCAGGATACGATTGCGCCGCATATGGGGGGTAGGGGAGATGATCGGTCAACCGTTCGATATGAAGCACAAGAGTCGCACACTGTTCGAGGGGCGCGACCGCGCCGCCGCACGCTCTTACCTCAAGGGGATGGGCTATACCGACGAGGATCTGGCGAAGCCGATCATCGGCGTCGCCAACACCTGGACCGAGACGATGCCCTGCAATCTCAACCTCCGTCGGCTCGCCGGGTACGTCAAGCAGGGGATCCGGGCCGCTGGCGGCACACCGATGGAATTCAACACGATCGCCATCTCCGATGGGATTACGATGGGCACCGAGGGGATGAAAACCTCCCTGGTCAGCCGCGAGATCATCGCCGACTCGATCGAGTTGGTCGGGCGCGGGCACATGTTCGATGCGGTCGTCGCCCTCGCCGCCTGCGATAAGACGATGCCCGGCGCGGCGATGGGGATCATCCGCCTCGACGTGCCGAGTATGGTCGTCTACGGTGGCACGATCATGCCGGGCAAATTCCGGGGCAAAGATGTCACCGTCGTCGATATCTTCGAGATGATCGGCGCGGTCGCCGCTGGCCGCGCCACCGATGCCGACCTCAACGAGTTAGAGTCGGTCGCCTGCCCCGGTGCGGGCGCGTGCGGCGGCCAGTTCACCGCCAACACGATGGCGACCGTCTTCGAGATGATGGGGCTCTCACCCCTCGGCACCGCCTCCGTCCCGGCGATCGATCCGCGCAAGGACAAGGTCGGCGAGCGAGTCGGCCACCTGATCATGGATATGCTGCGCGAGGGGATCCGCCCGAGCGACATCCTCACCCGCGCCTCGTTCGAGAACGGGATCGCCGCCGCCGCCGCGACCGGTGGCTCGACCAACGTGGTCCTGCACCTCCTAGCCCTGGCGCACGAGGCCAATATCCCGCTGAACATCGACGACTTCGACCGCGTCAGCAGGCGCACCCCGCTGATCGCCGACCTCAAGCCGGGCGGTCGTTACACCGCCGCCGATGTCGACCGAGTCGGCGGGATCCAGGTTGTCGTCGAGCGACTCGTTGCGGCGGGGCTCGTCGATGGCTCCCAGCGCACCGTCACCGGGCACACCCTCGCCGAAGACTCGGCGGGCGCGGTGGCTATCGCCAATCAGGATGTGATCGCCCCGGTCTCCGACCCGCTGAAGGAAACCGGGGGGCTGGTGATCCTCAAGGGGAACATCGCCCCCGAAGGCTGCGTCGTCAAAGTCGCCGGCCACGAGCGCCCGTACCACAGCGGACCGGCACGCTGCTTCGACCGCGAGGAAGACGCGATGACGGCCGTCACCAGCGGTTCGATCAAGCCAGGCGACACGATAGTGATCCGCTACGAAGGGCCGAAGGGTGGCCCAGGTATGCGCGAGATGCTCGGCGTCACCTCCGCCGTGGTCGGCGCGGGGCTCGGCGAGACGGTCGCCCTGCTGACCGACGGGCGCTTTTCCGGTGCCTCGCGCGGCCTGATGATCGGCCACATCGCGCCCGAAGCGGCCCTCGGCGGGATCATCGCCGCGATCCGCGACGGGGATATCATCGAGATCGACATCGACAATCGTGGCATTAACGTCAAGGTTGCCGAAGAAGAACTGACCGCGCGCCTCGCCGATTGGACCCCGCCCGCGCCGAAGTACACCAGCGGCGTCTTCGCCAAGTACGTCGCGCTGGTCTCGTCCGCATCTGAGGGCGCGATCACCCGCCCGCCGCAGACGGTCTAAAGCCGCACGCGGCAAGTGGTGGTTATGACAAAACAAGGAGGCCCCGGCATGGTGCCGGGGCCTCCTTGCGTCAGTATCAGGGAATGTCAGCGCGGCGATCAGTCTCCGCTTGCGACGGTGGAGACAGCCAGGGCACGCTGCTCACTCGCCCCACGCCCGATCTCCGTAACCCGAAGCCGAGGATCAGCAGCGTCGCGAAGATGATCACCCCGACCCAAAGCCGCGACAGATCGAGCGCGAAGGCGGTGCTACCAACCATCGTGCTCTGCACCTCGAATGACGCCGCGATCATCGCGGTATAGTGCATACTGGCGACACCCAGGCCCATCAGGATCGCCGCAGTGAAAAGGTCACTGCCGCTGGTCACGTCATCTTTCATCGTCTGCGAAGCGAACCAGAGTGCCATCGTCGCCACGACGACCGCCACGGCGACCGAGAGCAAGAAGATGCGCGGATTGTATGCGGTGTGCGCTTCCATCCGCATCGCGTACATCCCGGTGTAATGCATCACCCCGATCCCCGCGCCCATCAGGGTACCGCCGAGGATAAGCCGCAACCAGGTAATGCCCTCGCGATAGATCACGTTCAGCGCCACCGCCGCCGCACCGATCGCCGCTATCAGGGAGACCAGTACCGTCGGCAAATCATACCGCACCAGCATACCCAGGTCGTAGGCCAACATCCCGGTGAAGTGCATCGCCCAGATCCCAAAACCCATCGCGCAGGCCCCGCCGAGCGTCCAGCGAAATCGCTCCTGTTTGGTGGCCGAACGTAAACGACTGGCAAGCGTAAGAGCAACCGAGGAAGAGATAGCCGCGATGATAATCGAGAGTGCGACCAGACCGAAATTATAAGAACCGATAACCGTCATACCTTGCGAGTGATTCATCCTTCGCCGTCCTTTTCCACGAACAACATTGTTGGTGGGCACTGCCGGTGAGAACACTCTCACCGACAAAAGGCGGGGCCGGCGTGCGACACGCAAATACAACCGGCCCCTATGAAGGATGGCCGGTTGTCCCAATTGCTCCACGCCGGCCAAGGACCCGGATACAGCCGGACGCTTCAACGCCTCCATCTTCTATTGTAAAAAATGCATTTCTGCTGTCTGCCCTCCTGACCGTCAAGCCGACCGCCGTTGCGATCGTCGGTGCTCGTCCAATACCTTGAGTGTATGGTGGCAGGGGGCCAGTGCTAATCACCAAGAAGGACACTCGATAGTCCCATATCAGGGTCCCCATAAATCGAGCAAAAGGTACCGCGCCTACTATTTAGGCAAGGAGTAACGTATCGTCATTCTGGCTCGATGACTCCGGCACAAATGTATGAGCAGTCGAATCGCTGGCGAAATGTGCATCTTGTCCTCGTCACAAACGATTATCCCTGGAAATTCGGTACGGATGACTCTCCCTTTCGCGCCGGGGCCGGTGGTATCCTGCAAAAACAATCATGCGATGCCGTTTGACGGTATTGCCAACGTATGAGGATGCGATGAAACCCCGCGTCGTAACTGGGCGCCTGACGGGGGTGGAGCGAGTGGCGCAACCGGCCAGATTAATCGTGGCCGGTTGTTTCCGTGCGCCTGAACCAACCGGTTGGGACACAGGGAGATGTTGCAGATGGTTCGCAGCTCGCGTTGGCAGACACCGCTCCGCCTGATCCTCCTCTCGATCTTCCTCTGCGTCGGCTCGCTGCAAGGGGTGCGAACCTTCGTCACACCGCCAACAGCGGAGGCGACCGCCCAGAACTGCGCCCCGCCACCCCTCTTCGCCCGCCAGCTGCCAACGCCGAACGCCGCAGAGTGCCAGGTACGCGCCGCAGAAGCCACCACACTCCCGGCCGGTTTCAGCGAATCGCTGATCTTCAGTAACTTGGAAACGCCCACCTCCGTGCACTTCGCTTCGGACGGTCGGGTCTTCATCGCCGAGAAGAGTGGCCTGATCAAAGTCTTCGCCAGCCTGAACGCCACCACTCCGACGGTTGTGGTCGATCTCCGCGACAAGGTGATGGATTATTACGATCGCGGCCTGCTCAGTATCGCCCTTGACCCGAACTTCCCCGCCACCCCCGATCTGTACGCGCTCTACACCTACGATGCGCCGCTCGGTGGCACCGCCCCGGTCTGGCACGACGCCTGCAACGACCCCTTCGCCGCGACAACCGAGGGTTGCGTCGTTTCGGGGCACCTCTCGCGCTTCCACTTGAACCCCGATGGTTCGGCAGGGTCGGAGCAACTCCTGATCGAAGCCTGGTGTCAGCAATTCCCTAGCCATTCGGTCGGCGATATGGCGTTCGGATCCGATGGCGCGCTGTATGTCAGCGTCGGCGAAGGGGCGAACTTTAAAGGCGTCGACGCCGGACAGTATGGCGTGCCGAATCCGAATCCCTGTGGCGATCCTTTCGACCCATCCCAAAACCTGAAAGAAGGCGGCGCATTGCGGGCGCAGGATGCTCGCACAAGCAGTGATCCACTTGGCTATTCGGGCTCGGTATTGCGTGTCAACACAGCGGACCCGACCGACCGCCGAATGGTCGCCTACGGTTTCCGCAATAACTTCCGCATGACGACCCGTCCGGGAACGAAAGAACTCTGGGTCGGCAATGTCGGCTGGGATACCTGGGAGACGATCGACCGTATTTCTGATCCTATCAATAGCTCGGTGACAAACTTCGGCTGGCCGTGCTACGAGGGCGCATTCGCGCAGGAAGCTTACAAGGCGGCCCAATTGCCGGTGTGTAATGCCCTCTATCAGAATACCGGCGCGGTCACGCCGCCACATTTCGCCTATCAGCATTATCAGCCGTTGGTCACAGACGATGGTTGTATCACCACCGACTCATCGATCACCGGGTTGGCGTTTTATACCGGCAGCAAATATCCCGCCGCATACAATGGTGCGCTCTTTTTCGGCGATTACACCCGCAGTTGTATCTGGGTCATGCCGCTAGGGTCGAATGGTGCGCCCGATCCCTCCAAGATCACCCTATTCGCGGGCGGTGCTTCCGGGCCGGTCGATATTGTCACCGGGCCGGATGGCGACCTCTTCTATCTGGACATCTACCAGGGTACCTTGCGGCGCATCCGCTATCTCGCGCCGACCGCCGACATCCGCGCCGATCAGACGAGCGGTGCGGCACCGCTCACCGTCCATTTCGATGGGAGTGGTTCATCTAATACCAGCGGCGGCGCACTCACCTACTCCTGGGATCTCAACGGTGACGGCACCTATGGCGACGCGACGACGCCGACTGCGGAGCACACCTACCCAACCGGTAGTTATTCGGTCGGCCTGCGCGTGACCAACAACCAGGGTGGCGTCGATACCAAGACGATCGCGATTATGTCCGGTTCGCCGCCAACTGCTGCAATTACCAGTCCCACCGCCGATACCCTCTGGCAGGTTAGCACCGTCGTCAACTTCTCCGGGAGCGCCAGCAGTCCGCGTGATGGCCCGCTTCCGGCATCGGCCTACACCTGGACGCTGATCCTTTACCACTGCCCCTCGGGGTATGCCTGCCATACCCATACCCTGCAACGATTCGATGGGGTCACTAGTGGCACCTTCACCGCGCCGGATCACGATTACCCCGCCTCACTGGAACTTCGCCTGACCGTGCGCGATGCGGCAGGGCTCACCACTAGGCAAAGCGTCCGTATCTACCCGCAAACGGTCAATCTCAACGTCACTAGCGAGCCAGCGGGCCAGTCCGTCACGGTCAACTCGGGCGAAGGGAGCGCCCCATTCACGCGCACCGTGATCCGTGGCTCGTCCAACGTCCTCAGCCCGCCGACGGAGAGCGCCGATAGCCCGATGATTTTTACCGGCTGGGTGGTGGACGGTCAGGCGATCGGCTGGGCGAACCCGTTGGTCCTCACCGTCCCGAACGATCGCTTCGTGAAGGCCGTCTTCGCGCCCCGCCCGCACTACGGCGATGTCGGTGCCGACCATCCCGCCGCCACCGCGATCACGCAACTCGGCGCGCGCGGGATCATCCGTGGGTATAGCGATGGCAACTTCGGCCCCGACGACACGATCCTCCGCACGCAGATGGCCGGCCTGATCGCCCGCGCGATGGGCTGGGGCGACCAGCGCTGGCCCAACCCGTTCCCCGATCAGGGCGAGGTCGATGGGGAACTGTGGCAAGCGGTCGGCACGCTGAATCATTTCGATGTGGCGCGCGGCTTTCCCGATGGTACCTACAACCCGACCGATCCGGTGCTACGCGCCCAGGCGATCTCGTTCATCGCCCGCGCGATGGTGGCGCGCGGCTACTGGCAACCGCAACCGGACAACCCGGCGCTCTATCCGGAAGTCCCCGTAGGGTCCGGCCACCGGGGCGACATCGCCACCTATGTCCACTATGCTGGCGCGCTCCCGGGCTTCCCGCAAGGGCAACCATTGGTCGGCTGGGACGGCGCGGGCAATCGCGCCTGGTTCGCCCAGGCGCTCTGGCAGGCGCTCGATAGCTACTTCCGCTAACAGACACCAGACGCAGAATTATCATCTGACGACAGTACCGGGGGCGGGGGGCGGCATGGCCGATTCGGGCTAGAGCCGCCGCCCGCCCTGTCTGATGCGGGGCCGACACGCTATACTGGCTTCGCGATATGATGAGATGGCGCGGGGATAGTGGTCGCCCGGAGACAAGGGCAGGAATGTGGGCGGGCCAATGGGCGCGAGGATTGCGCCTGTTCGCGCTCGGGGTACTCTTGCTGCTGACGCTGCCGGGGCTGATGGGTTTCGCCGCACCGCACACCGCGAACGATCCGGGCCTCCGGCCCGCCGGGCCGGAGGCGGCACCGTTCACCCTCAGCGACCTCGCACTTTTGCGTAGTCAACCGGCCCCACCGGCGATCGGGG
>JAABUN010007740.1_pt1 | contig 11366 bp, 13 predicted proteins | sample 5559311 | NCBI WGS metagenome assembly JAABUN01 (sample SAMN10711877, study PRJNA513370) | rock metagenome | isolation source: Antarctica rocks | place: Antarctica: Victoria Land, Siegfried Peak sud | reverse complement strand
GGGGTCGGCCCTGAGGCCGCTCGTGCTGGCGCAGCTGGCCCGGCTGGATCGCGCCTACGGCACACCGACAGCAGCACCTGGGCGTGGGGGAGGGTCCACCGGGAGGGCGCACGTGTAGACCACGACCCGTTTGGCCTGCGGGTTGCCCTGACCGACTCGTCGATATCGTTCGAGCACCTCTACCAGCTCAGCCCGAAGCGCCGTGAGCTGCTCGGCGCTGACCTGCACGAGATGGTCCTCCAACCCGGCCACCTGCCATGCCTGCGGCCACTGCTCGCGGTGCTGCACCCACCCTCGGGCGCGGTCCCCGAAGTGCGCCACGTAGTCCAGTGCCAACCACTGCGCAGCGCTGGCATCGTCCGCGGTCTGGGGCCGCTCATCCGGGTCGGGTCGCGGGCCGCGCTCAGGACTGGCCTCCCAGATTCTGCGGCGTCCACGTCCGGTGCCGGTGTCGTGAACGAGGCCAACCTCCTCGAGGCGGCGCAGGTGGTAGCTGGTCGCCCCGGTGTGCGTGTCGAGTGCCGCCGCCAGCTCGGTGGCGGTGGCGTTGCCGTGCACGCGCAGCTCGGCCAGCACCCGGGAGCGCACTGGGTGGGCCAGCACCCGCAGGGCCGAGCGGTCCGCGACCGTGGTGCGTGACGACATACTGAGGACCTCCAGAGACAGATGTGTGCACAAACATTGTGCACACATCCGGTCCACTCCGCTGACCAGCCTCATCGCTGACCTGCTGACCTGCGCTGATGTCGGTTTAGGACTCTCCCGGCAGAGTCCGTAGACTAGGTCGCTGTTGCCATCCGAACCACTCACGAAGGTTGTACCGTGCGTACGTACTCACCCAAGGCCGGCGAGATCACTCGCTCCTGGCACATCATCGACGCTACCGACGTCGTGCTGGGTCGTCTGGCGTCCCAGACCGCGATCCTGCTCCGGGGCAAGCACAAGACCACCTATGCGCCGCACCTGGACACCGGTGACTTCGTCATCATCGTCAACGCGGAGAAGGTGGCGCTGACCGGCTCCAAGCTGGCCGAGAAGAAGTCCTACCGGCACTCCGGCTATCCCGGTGGCCTGAAGACCATGGGGTATGAGGAGATGCTGGCCAAGCACCCGACCCGTGCGGTCGAGAAGGCCATCCGCGGGATGGTCCCCAAGAATTCGCTGGGTCGTCAGCAGATGTCCAAGCTCAAGGTCTACGCCGGTTCTGACCATCCCCACACGGCACAGCAGCCGGTCCCGTACGAGATCTCCCAGGTCGCGCAGTAAGGATTCATGAGATGACCGTCAACACCACTGACACCGAGGCTCAGCCCGACGACGTCGAGCTGACCGAGTACACCAGCGAGTCCGAGGCCTCCTCGGCCGACTCCGAGCAGCGCCGCAGCAGCGCCTCGGTCCCCGGAGCGGCGACCGGCCGCCGCAAGCAGGCCGTGGCCCGCGTGCGGATCGTCCCCGGCAGCGGAGGCTGGACAATCAACGGCAAGACGCTCGAGGACTTCTTCCCCAACAAGGTGCACCAGCAGATTGTTAACGAGCCGTTTGCGGTGTTGGAGCTGCAGGACGCGTATGACGTGCTGGTGCGGGTGCACGGCGGTGGTCCCTCGGGCCAGGCCGGTGCGGTTCGCCTGGGCGTGGCTCGCTCGCTCAACGGGATCGACGAGGAGCTCAACCGGCCGGCGCTGAAGAAGGCCGGGCTGCTCACTCGCGACGCCCGGGTGCCCGAGCGCAAGAAGGCCGGTCTGAAGAAGGCCCGCAAGGCTCCGCAGTACAGCAAGCGCTGAGTCCGACCTCGACGAGCATGGGACGACTTTTCGGCACCGACGGGGTGCGCGGCCTGGCCAACCGGGACATCACCGCTGAGCTGGCGCTCAACCTGTCGGTGGCGGTTGCGCATGAGCTTGGTGGACGCGGCGCCTTCGGCGGGCGTCGGGCCACCGCGGTCGTCGGCCGTGACCCGAGGGCCTCCGGTGAGTTCCTCGGGTCGGCGGTCATGGCGGGGCTGGCCTCCGCGGGCGTCGACGTGTTGGACGCCGGGGTGCTGCCCACGCCGGCGATCGCGTACTTGACCAAACGCCTGTCCGCCGAGATGGGTGCGATGCTGTCCGCCTCGCACAACGAGATGCCGGACAACGGGTTGAAGTACTTCGCCTCTGGTGGGCACAAGCTGGCGGACTCGCTGGAGGACCGGATCACCGAGCGGATGGGCGCCGACTGGGAGCGGCCCACCGGAGCCGAGGTCGGGCGCATCCGACCGTTCCCGCAGGGCGCGGAGTTCTATATCTCGCACCTGCTGGAGGCGGTGCCGGTGCGGCTCGACGGGCTACGCGTGGTGATCGACGCTGCCCACGGCGCAGCGAGTGTCGTCGGTCCCGAGGCCTTCCGCCGCGCCGGGGCGACGGTCGACGTGATCGGCGGGGATCCCAGCGGGCTCAACATCAACGACGGCTACGGCTCCACCTTCTTGCCGCAGCTGCAGCAGGCCGTGCTTGACCGGGGTGCGGACCTCGGGATGGCCCTGGACGGCGACGCTGACCGCTGCTTGGCCGTCGACGCCGACGGGCAGGTCGTCGACGGCGACCAGATCATGGCGATCCTGGCCATCGACCTGCACCAGCGTGGTGAGCTGCGCGAGGACACCCTGGTCGCCACCGTGATGAGCAACCTCGGCCTGCTGCGGGCCATGGCGGGGCACGGCATCCACGTCGTGCAGACGGCGGTGGGGGACCGCTACGTGCTGGAGGAGATGCGCCGTCGCGGGCTGTCCCTGGGCGGGGAGCAGTCGGGGCACGTCATCATGCTGGACCACGGCACGACCGGCGACGGGATGCTGACGGCCCTGTCCCTGGCGGCCGGCGTCGTGTCCTCCGGCCGGCCGCTGTCGCAGCTGGCGGCAGTGATGACCCGGATGCCACAGGTGCTGGTCAACGTCAAGGACGTCGACAAGGCCGCTGTGGACACGCACGAGGGGGTACGGGCCGAGGTCCGCGCGGTCGAGGCCGAGCTCGGCGAGCAGGGCCGGGTGCTGCTCCGCAAGTCGGGCACCGAGCCGTTGGTGCGGGTGATGGTCGAGGCCGACTCCGCCGAGCGGGCCCAGCAGTGTGCCGACCGGCTTGCCGACGTCGTCCGCCACCACCTCTCCCTCACCCCCAGCCAGAAGGTGTGACCTCCAGCGCCCTATACGGCGCTGGAGGTCAGCTTTGCGGCTGGGGGTAGCGGAATGAGCATCGAGGCAACCCTGTTGCCGCTTGCGACAGCAGTCCCCGACGGAAGGACAAACATGGAACAGGTCACCAAGGTCGCCTACACGACCGCAGCCACCGCCAGCGGAGGCCGTGGCGGCCGCACCACCAGCGAAGACGGCACAGTCGATGTTGAGCTCGGCAAGCCGGGCAGCGGCAAGGCCAACCCCGAGACGGTGTTCGCCGCAGGCTATGCGGCGTGCTTCGGCGGTGCCCTGAGCGCCGTGTCCTCGAAGGAGGGTGTGGACGCCTCGGCATCCACCGTTACCGCTGAGGTCACGTTCGGTGAGACCGAGTCCGGCTTCGGCCTGGCCGTCGACCTGGTCGCCACCATCCCCGGTGTGGACGAGTCGACCGCGCAGCGGCTGACCGAGCAGGCGCACGAGATGTGTCCCTACAGCAAGGCCACCAGGGGCAACATCGAGGTGTCGGTCACGGGCAAGGCCGCCTGAGCAGGATCTGACCAGCGACGCCGGTCTGGGAGATCTTCCGGACCGGCGCCTGCTCAGAGCAGGCGCTCCAGCAGGCCGGTGTCGACGTCGTAGAGGAATCCGCCGACCTGTGCCCGTTCCAAGACGAGCGGATGGGTGCGCACCCGGGCCACGTCCTCGGCCAGTGCCCCTCGCTGGTCGTCCACGACGTGGAAGCGCTGCCAGGTGGTGTCTGCGCCAACGGACTCACCGACCCGACGGTGCAGCTCCTCCTCGCTGGAGCTGGCCATCGCGCATCGCGTATGCGGTGCGATGACCACCCGTCGCACCCCCAGCAGGTGCACGCCCAGCACGATGGCCTCCAGCGCGGAATCGGTCACCCGGCCCCCGGGGTTGCGGAAGATCTTAGCGTCGCCGTGCTGCAGGCCAAGCATGAGCAGCGGGTCGATGCGACTGTCCATGCAGGTCACGACGGCTACTCCGGCGTGCGCGATGCCGTCGAAGCCGCCCTTGGTGAAGGATTGGGCGTAGCTGCGGTTGGCCTCAAGGAGGTCGTCGAACGGGGTGGCGTCGGTCGTGCTCATGAGGCGGAGTCCATATCGGGTCGGCGGCTGATGGTCATGGCGATGGGCTGCATCACGTCGGCGAAGAAGTCGTTGCCCTTGTCGTCGACCACGATGAAGGCGGGGAAGTCCTCGACCTCGATACGCCAGACCGCCTCCATGCCGAGCTCCTCGTACTCCAGCACGTCGACCGAGCGGATGCAGTCCTGGGCCAGCCGAGCCGCCGGTCCGCCGATGGAGCCGAGGTAGAACCCTCCGTGGGTGCGGCAGGCGTCGGTGACCTGTTGACTCCGGTTGCCCTTGGCCAGCATCACCAGCGACCCACCGGCGGCCTGGAACTGCTCGACGTAGGAGTCCATCCGCCCCGCGGTGGTCGGGCCGAACGAGCCGGACGGCATACCGGGTGGTGTCTTGGCCGGACCCGCGTAGTAGACGGGGTGCTCCCGCAGGTATGCTGGCATCTCCTCTCCGGCGTCCAGGCGTTCCTTGATCTTGGCGTGCGCCAGGTCTCGGGCGACCACCAGCGGCCCGGTGAGCGAGACGCGGGTCTTGACCGGGTGCTTGGACAGCTCTGCCAGCACGTGCTCCATCGGCTGGTGCAGGTCGATCGGGACCGCCGCCCGCTGCCCTGTGCCGGAGACGCCCACGGACTCCTCGTCGAGGTCGGCGTCGACCTGGTCGGGCAGGAAGCGCGCCGGATCGGTCTCCAGCTGTTCGAGGAAGATCCCTTCGGGGGTGATCTTGGCCAGCGCCTGCCGGTCGGCCGAGCAGGAGACCGCAATGGCGACCGGCAGCGACGCTCCGTGCCGGGGCAGCCGAATGACGCGCACGTCGTGACAGAAGTACTTGCCGCCGAACTGGGCGCCGATGCCGAAGCCCCGGGTCAGCTCGTGCACCCGCTCCTCGAGCTCGGGGTCGCGGATGGCGTGGCCGGCTAAGGAGCCCTGCGTCGGCAGCGTGTCCAGGTAGCGGGCCGAGGCGTACTTCGCGGTTTTCAGGGCGAACTCCGCCGAAGTCCCCCCGAGCACGATCGCCAGGTGGTAGGGCGGGCAGGCGGAGGTGCCCAGCGCCCGCAGCTTCTCGTCCAGCCACTCCATCAGCCGGTCCGGGTCGAGCAGCGCCTTGGTCTCCTGGAACAGGAACGACTTGTTGGCCGAGCCGCCGCCCTTGGCCATGAACAGCAGCTTGTATGTCGTGTCGTGCCCGGCGCTCGTGTCGGCGTAGAGCTCGACCTGAGCGGGCAGGTTGGAGCCGGTGTTGTGCTCCTCCCAGGTCGTGATCGGCGCCATCTGGGAGTAGCGCAGGTTGAGCCGGGTGTAGGCGTCGAAGACGCCGCGGGAGATGGCCTCCTCGTCGCAGGTCTCGCCCGAGGTCAGCACTCTTTGCCCGCGCTTGCCCATCACGATCGCGGTGCCGGTGTCCTGGCACATCGGCAGCACGCCGCCGGCGGCGATGTTGGCGTTCTTGAGCAGGTCGAGCGCGACGAATTTGTCGTTCGTGCTGGCCTCGGGGTCATCCAGGATGGTGGCCAGCTGAGCAAGGTGCCCGGGCCGCAGGTAGTGCGCAATGTCGTGCATCGCCGTCTCGGTGAGCAGCCGCAGCGCCTCGGGGTCCACCTCCAGGAACGTCCCACCGGGACCCTCGAGCGTGCGGACTCCCTCAGTGCTCAGCAGACGGTATGCCGTGTCGTCCGCAGCGATCGGCAACAGGTCGGCGTAGCGGAACTCGGCCATGTCCTCACCCTAACCGTCGTCGGGCAGCCCCAGGTCGGCCCGGGTGGGCGAGGCTGCACCGGCCCGGACGACGGTGTAGGACGCGGTAGCGACACCGCGGGCGACCGCCCGCTGCACGGCGGTCATCTCGGTCGTTGCCAGACGAGCCCGCGCGTCGGTCGAGCCGAGCAGCCCCTCGTCGAGCAGGCCCGAGATCAGCCCGGCCATGAAGGAGTCGCCGGCGCCCACGGTGTCCTTGACGTCCACGCGCCTGGCCGGCACCGTGGCGGTCTCTCCCGACTCCGACAGGTGCACTATGGCCCCGTCCCCACCCTGGGTGACGATGACCAGACCCGGCCCTAGCCGACCCCACTCCCGGACCACCTCATGCACCGGTGCTCCGTCATACAGCCAGTCGACGTCCTCGGTGCTGCACTTGACCACGTCGCTGCGCCCGATGCAGTCCTCGATCCGCTGTCGTGCATCTCGCACGCTGCCCATGATGGAAGGCCGGGCGTTGGGGTCGTAGGAGACGGTGGCGCCGACTCGGGCCCGCTCGATGAGATCGACCACCTGCTGCCCACCGGGGTCCAGGGTGGCCGCGATCGACCCGGTGTGCACGTGGCCGATCTCGTCGAGGTCCACCTGCGGGAGCTGCCACTGCAGGTCGAACTCGTAGGTGGCCACGCCGTCCGCGTCGACGGTCGCTTCAGCGGTGGGGGTGTGGTGTGCGCCGTCGCTGCCCTCGGTGAGGGTCACCCCCCGCTGCGACAGGTATGCCGTGATCCGCTCACCGCGCTCATCCCGGCCGATGTGGGTGGCCAGCCGGGTGGGGTGGTCCAGCCGCGACAGACCCACGGCGACGTTGGCCGGGCTTCCGCCGACATGCTCGCTGGACTCCCCGTCGACCGGGTGGACGATGTCGATGAGCGCCTCACCGGCGACCAGGACCTGGGTCCGCTCCTGCTCAGGCATGGGGAGCGAAGGCGTCGGCGATGGCGGCGACCTTGTCGAGCCGGTGGTGCGACTCGATCATCCGGATGGTGCCGGACTTGCTGCGCATGACCAAGGAGTTGGTGATGGCGGTCCCGGACCCGTAACGCACCCCCTTGAGCAGCTCGCCGCTGGTGATGCCGGTCGCGACGAAGAAGCAGTTGTCCCCTGTGACCAGGTCGTCGGTCGTGAGCACCCGGTCCAGGTCGTGGCCGGCGTCGATCGCCCGCTGGCGTTCGTCGTCGTCATTGGGCCACAGCTTGCCCTGGATCACCCCGCCCATCGCCTTGACCGCGCACGCGGTGATGATCCCCTCGGGGGTGCCACCGATGCCCAGCAGCATGTCGACGCCGCTCTCCTCCTGGCACGCGGCAATGCCACCGGCGACGTCGCCGTCGGTGATGAACCGCAGTCGGGCGCCCGCCGCCCGAACCTCCTGAGCCAGCTCCTGGTGCCGCGGGCGGTCCAGCATGATGACCGTGATGTCCTCGGGGTAGCGATGTCGCGCGCGGGCCACCCGACGGACGTTCTCAGCGATCGGAAGCCGGATGTCCACCCGGTCGGCGCAGTCGGCGCCCACGACGAGCTTGTCCATGTAGAACACCGCGCTCGGGTCGTACATCGTGCCGCGCTCGGAGACGGCCATCACCGCGATGGCGTTGTCCATCCCCTTGGCGGTCAGTGTGGTGCCGTCGATGGGGTCGACGGCGACGTCCACCTGTGGCCCGGTGCCGTCTCCGACGTGCTCGCCGTTGTAGAGCATGGGCGCCTCGTCCTTCTCGCCCTCGCCGATGACGACGACACCGTCCATAGACACCGACGAGATCACCTTGCGCATGGCCTCCACGGCGGCGTTGTCGGCGAGGTTCTTCTCGCCGAGGCCGACCCAGCGTCCCCCGGCAAGCGCGGCGGCCTCGGTCACCCGGACGAGCTCGAGGGCAAGGTTGCGATCGGGGAGCACTCCCTCACGGCGGGTGCGTACGTCTTCGGCCATGTCGGACTCCTTCGTCGCGCCGTCGGGTGGTCGTCCCGACCCTATCGCCGTCGCGGCTGCTGCGGCAGTGCGACCATAGGGGGGTGAGTGACAAGCGGCGCGACAGGTTGTTGTCCTACTCGGGCAAGAACATGGTCTACTCCATGCTCGCCGTGCTGGGGCTGGCGTTCGCCTGGTGGGCGATCGCGCCCAACCCCGACGGCTCGCAGCGCCCGCAGGTGCAGGTCGCGCCAGCCGCCGGCTTCGCCGCTCGCGAGGTCGACTGGCCGGTATGGAGTCCGGCCGACCTCGGCGAGGGCTGGCGGACCAACACGGTGGAGTATGCCGACCTCGACGGGGTACCCACCTGGGCTATGGGGTGGACCTCATCCGAGACCACCTACGTGGCCATGCGGCAGGCGGTGGACCCCAGCAGCGCGTGGCGGCAGGAGGTGCTGGGGGGAATGCAGCAGCAGGACAGGGTTGTCCTGACCGGACCGTCGGGTGAGCACGAGTGGCAGGTCTGGACCGGCGTCAGCGACAACGACGAGAACGAGGTCGCCCTGGTGCTGCCTTCGGACACCGAGCAACCGGCGGAGACGATCGTGCACGGCACTGCCGACATACCGGAGATGACGACGTTCATCGAGTCCCTCGAGGTCGTCGACGGCGAGTGAGCCGAGCTCGACAACTGTCAGGAGTCAGTCTCATGGAGTTGGGGACCTGCAGGCCAAGGCCCGCGAGGTACGCCGCCAATATGCCGATGTCGAGAGGTCCACCTACGGCCGCTCCTGGACCACCGAAGAGATTATTCCTCGGCTTCCTCGGAGACGTAGGCGACCTCGCGAAACTCGTGCAGGGCAAGGCCGGCGTACGACCTCGCGAAGACCTCGACGAAGCTCTGGCCCACGAGCTTGCCGACTGCCTGTGGTGCGTGGTGACTCTTGCCGACGCGTACGACGTCGACCTCGCGACTGCCTTCGTCTCCACCATGGACCAGTTGTCCGAACACCTCTCTCAGCCATGACTCGTTTTGATTCGGCGACGTCATTCAGCGATGCGAGGTCCTACATGGCGAGGTGTGGCTTACGCATCCGGTGCGTGTGGTCCACGACGACGGCGAGCACCTGGCGGTTCGACTGGACCCAGGCTCTGCCTTCACGTTCCCGCCGCACACGTTCGGTCTTCATCCCTGGGCACAACAGTCGGCTTGGGGAGACTCGTTTGTGCTGCAGCTGTACCGCACCAGTTACCTTTACAGCGCCTGGAAGATCGTCGAACACGACGGCACCCTTCCGGCAGTGGTACATCAACTTCGAAGCTGCTGTTGTCCGAGGGTCCGGGCACATCGACACCGAGGACTACGGCCTCGACCTCATCAGCAAAGGCGACGGAAGACGCGAGTGGAAGGAAGTCCCTGACCTCCACCACCAGCAAGTGGAGGGCCGGACCTCCGCACAGACTGCCCTCACGGTCTTGGCCGCCGCGGCCGAAGTCGAAGCCGATCTCAATGCAGGTGACTTGTGGTGGGCCCGGTGGAATGATTGGACCCCTTTCTAGGGCGACCAAACCAGGTGATACCAGAGCTAGCGCATCTCCTCTCTGCCTTCCGTCGTCGGAAATGCAACCAGTCCTTCGCGATGCAAGCGGACTTGCAGGCAACGGAGATGGTGATCGTCGGGTCTAAGGTCGGCGGCATGGCCACCGAGACGTCCTACACGATCTCTCCGCTCGGCACGGAGACCTGGCCGGCGTTCGATGAGTTGGTCCAGCGGCACAACGGCATCTTCGGCGGCTGCTGGTGCATCTGGTTCCACCCCGACAGCCCCGAGCGCGGCCAGAGCGCTGAGGGCAACCGCGCACTGAAGAAGGCCTACATCGAGCAGGGCAAGGCGCACGCCGCGCTGGTCATGGACGGCGACGAGGCGATCGCGTGGGCGGAGTACGGCACGCCCGTCGAACTACCGACCATCCATCACCGCAAGCAGTACGACGCCACCAAGTCTGCGGACCCCGACTACCGGATCACCTGCGTGTTCGTCGACAAGCGCCACCGGCGGCAGGGCGTGACCGAACTGGCGATCACCGGCGCGCTCGACCTGATCGCTCAGGCGGGCGGCGGGCGGGTCGAGAGCTATCCGCACGACCTGACCAACCAGACCAAGAAGATGTCGTCGTCGTTCCTCTACAACGGCACCCGTCGCCTCTACGAGCGGCTGGGCTTCACCTACGACCGGCCCAAGGGGCTCAAGAACTGCGTCATGGTGAAGACGGTCGAGTCTGCCTGAAGCCATTCACTACCAACCGTGGCCTTCCTTGGAGCTCGATGCGCTGGTGGTTGAGCGCCTGCGGGATGCCGTACGCCGACCAAGTGGGATTGTCGGCATGGATCCGCCAGTTGGACTCGCTGACGTGGCACGATCTCAGGACGAGAGACCATCCCCGGTGGCCGATCCCAGTTGCCCCTCCGGAGACCGCCCCGGGACACGTCCGCCTCGCGGGGACATTCACCCGGGGCATGGACCGAGGCGCAGCCGACTCCGACCCGATCGGGGCCGACAGTCGGGGCAACCGTCCCCGAAGCAGGGTTGTCGACACGAGTGCCCCATCCCCCACCGCTGCAAGCCGCGCTCACTAGCTGGTGCCAGACGACTCCGGAGGTGAGGGTGTCGACGTCGCGGACTCCCCGCCCGGAGCCGCCTTGCCCGCCTCAGCATCGCTGCTCTCGTCGCCGCTCGCGGTGGCGTCGTCGAGCCGGGCCTGGGCCTGGTCGAGCTTGGCCTGACAGTGCGCGGCGAGCGCTTCACCCCGCTCCCACAGCACCATCGACTCCTCCAACGGTGCCTCGCCCGACTCGATCCGCGCCACCAGGCGCACGAGCTCGTCGCGGGCCTGCTCATAGCTCAGGTCGCTCACGGGGGTCTGGGTGTCGCCGGCCATCGCTCCAGCCTAACCAGCCGCCGCGGCGGGTGGCCCGGTAACCGGGGTTACGGCGAAGTCGCCTCGAGCGACCGTCACCCGCAGGACCTCCTCCGGGTCGACCTGCTCCCGGTCACGCACGATCTGACCGCCGGAGTGCCGGACCACGGCATACCCGCGTTCGAGGGTGTGCTGCGGGGAGACGGCGCGCAGGTGGCTGCGCAGGTGGCCCACCCGGTCGTGCTCGCGCTCCACGTGGGCGCCGATCCGCGCCCGCCCCTCGCGCCGGGCGGCAGTGACGTCGTCACGGTGCCGCGCCACGATGGCCTGCCGGTCGCGCATCACCGGTCGCCCCATCAGTTCGGCCAGCACCGAGCGCTGCCGGGTGAGCCGGGTGGCCAGGGCACGCCGGGCACGGCCGGTGACGGTATGCAGCCCGCTCAGCTCGTCCTGCCGGTCCGGCACGATCCGGGTTGCGGCGTGGGTCGGCGTCGAGACCCGCAGGTCGGCGACGAAGTCGAGCAACGGCGTATCGC
>JAABUN010007739.1_pt1 | contig 11368 bp, 7 predicted proteins | sample 5559311 | NCBI WGS metagenome assembly JAABUN01 (sample SAMN10711877, study PRJNA513370) | rock metagenome | isolation source: Antarctica rocks | place: Antarctica: Victoria Land, Siegfried Peak sud | reverse complement strand
ACGCGCAGGTCAGCTGGCTCGTCCCCATCCTCGGGCTCTCCGTCCTCGCCGCCGCCATCGCCTACGTCACCGGCATCGTCGGAGCCCGGCTGCTGGGTGCGAAGGTGGCGTCCTTCGTCGGGCTCACAGAGGTGCTGTTCGCGGTGGTCTTCGCCTGGGTGCTGCTCGGGCAGTCGCTCGGTGCGATGCAGCTCGCGGGTGCCGCTCTCGTCGTGGTCGGCATCGCCCTGGTGCGGCTCGACGAGCTGCGCACCCCTGCCCTCACGCCGGTCCTCACGCCCGACGAGGACGTCGTCACGGCGGTGCGGTCGACCGCCCCGCCGCCGACGACCTCTTCCTGACGCCGTCGGTCAGGCCAGCCCACGTCCCGGCGCGGCGCGGCGACGTGTTCTCACGGCTGACGCAGCGCCCGCCGTCCGCCGGCCAGCACCACCTCGCTCAGCCGCTCGAGCGAGGGCGAGCGGACCTTCCACCGCTGCCAGTGCAGCGTCACGTCGACGGTGGCGCGCGGGTCCAGCAGCACGACCGCCGATCGCAGGGCCGGCTCGGCGAGCTGGAGGTCGCTGAGCATGCCCCAGCCCAGCCCGGCCAGCACCGCCTGGACGAACCCCTCGGTCGAGGGCACGTGGTGCGCCGGCGGGTCGGCCCTGCCTCGGGTGCGGCGCCGCAGCCAGCCGCGCTGCAGGTCGTCGTCGCGGTCGAAGTGCACCACCGGCGCCCGGCCGAGCGCTTGTGCCGTCGGGCCGTCGGGGAACCACTGCTGCGCGAACGCCGGCACGGCTGCCGGCCGGTAGCGCAGGATGCCCAACGGCGTCGAGGTGCAGCCGGGCACAGGAGCCGCCGCCGCGGTGACGGCGGCGACGACGGTGCCGTCGCGCAGCAGCGCCGCCGTGACGTCCTGGTCGGCCCGGTGCAGGTCGAGCACCACCTCGTCGCGCAGCGGCGCGAGGGCCGGCAGCAGCCAGGTCCCCAACGAGTCGGCGTTGACCGCCACCGGCAGCACGACGGGGCCCTCGGCGTCGGCGAGCTCGCGCGCGGTGTCAGCGGCCAGCAGGTCGAGCTCTCGGGCCAGCCGCAGCACGGCCCGGCCCGGCTCGGTGACCTGGACCGGTCGCGACCGCACGAGCAGCACGCGCCCGGGCGCCTGCTCGAGCGCCTTGAGCCGCTGGCTGATCGCCGACGGCGTGACGTGCAGGTCGCGCGCGGCAGCCTCCAGCGTCCCGGCGTCGACGGCCGCGCGCAGCGCCCTCAGCTGCGCGAGGTCGAGGTCCATGAAGCCACGCTAACCGTGATGCAGGATCCCGCGCTGGGCTTCACCGTCCTCAGCACCCAGGCTCGACCTGTGACCCCCGCTCTGCTCGCTGCTGTCTCCGGCCTCGGCCTCGGCCTCGCCCTCATCGTCGCCATCGGGGCGCAGAACGCCTTCGTGCTGCGCCAAGGGCTGCGGGGGGAGCACGTCGTCGCTGTCGTCGCGGTGTGCGCGGTGTCCGACCTCGTGCTCATCACCGCGGGTGTCGCGGGGACCGGGGCGCTGCTCGACCGGGTGCCGGCGGCCGTCACGGCGATCCGCTGGGCAGGTGCGGCCTTCCTCATCGGGTACGGCGCTCTCGCGGCCCGCCGTGCGCTGCGACCTGCTGGGGCGCTGCTCCCCGAGGCCGCCCAGCGCACGCCGCTGCTGCCGACCGTGCTCACCGCATCGGCACTGACCTGGCTCAACCCGCACGTCTACCTCGACACCCTCGTCCTGCTCGGCTCGGTGGCCGCTGCTCAGGGCGACCTGCGCTGGCACTTCGGCGCGGGTGCGGCCGTCGCGAGCCTCCTGTGGTTCTCGGCGCTGGGTGCGGGTGCCCGCCTGCTGCGGCCGGTGTTCGCGCGGCCGTACGCCTGGCGAGTCCTCGACGCCGGGATCGCGCTGGTGATGGCCGCGCTCGCTGTGAGCTTGGTGGTCGGCGGCTGAGGCTCGGTCTCCCGGTCGTCCGGCGGTCGGCGACGGGCGTCCGATCGCTGTGGCGCTGGCAGGTGCGGTGCTCCGATCAGCTCAGAGCCATCGCGGCAAGGACGGCTTCGAGGCCGCGCGCCAGGTCGCGCGCCAGGCCGCGCGACGGGCCTCGCCGCGCACCTCTTCCAGCCCGTGCAGTCGCCCGAAGGTGAAGCCGTTCTGCCCGGCGCGGTTCGAGGCCGTGCCCATCTCGCGCAGCACCTCTCGACTCACCACGCTGTCCTGATGGTCGCCGAGCACCTCCTGCAGCTCGGTGGCCGCGCGCGCCAGCCGCTTGGCCGGACGTCCCAGCACGGGCTGGACCGCCTCGCAGGCGTAGCGAAGCTGCTTGGCCAGCTTGCGGACCTCGTGCAGTGCCTCGTCCGGGGCGCCGTCCGCCTCCGCAGCGCGCACGGCGCGCCGGAGCTTGCGGTCAGCGCGGGCGACCAGCGGGGGCAGCACGTCCCGGGCCCGGCCTTCCGCCGCCGGCTTCCAGGGCGGGTCCTTCACGAGAGCGTCGAGGGCGTCGAGCAGGTCGAGGTAGCGCTCGCCGTCGAGCTCGTCGTGCACGCTGGCCAGCGCTCGTCGGTAGCGGCCGAACAGCAGGTCGTCGGCCTTCTGCCGAACCGGGCCGAGCACCAGCTCGGGCGGCTCCTCGTCGAGCAGCCCCAGCAGCCGCTCCCGCAGCACCTCGGCGTCGCGGGCGACGCCGAGGACGCCTGCCAGCCAGCGCAGCTCGTCCCGGAGCGGGTCGGTGACCTCTCGGTCCAGCAGCGGTCGGAAGGTGCGTAGTGCACTGCGCAACCGGCGGGTCGCCACCCTCATCTTGTGCACCGCGTCAGGCTGGTCGCGGCGCACGTCCGGGTCCCGCGACGCCAGGTCGAGGACGTGCTCGGCGAGGTGCGCGCGGACGGCCTCGGCCGCGCTCGAGCGCTTGTCGACCGCGTCGGGCTGCGCCGCGGGAGCGCGTCCGGACAGCACCCGGCCCACCTTGGAGCTGGAGCTCGACGGGACCGCGCCGGCCGCCAGCAGGCGCTCTTCGACAGCGTCGAGCAGGGCCTCGTCACCGGCGACCAGCTCGGCCTCCCACTCCCGCCACACCACCGGCTCCCCGCCTGCGGGCACGCCCGTGACGAGGTCGTCGACGACCTCGAGCAGGATCCGCCCGGAGGCGTCCTGCAGCGGATGCACGGTGCGGGTCGTGCGGAGCTCCGCGACGGGAGCCAGGGTGGCGCGGCGCACGACAGACCGCACCAGCTGCAGCAGCGTCGCCGGCACGGCGGCGGGTGGGGGCTTGGCAGTGCTGTGCACCTCGCGGCGCGCGATGCCGGCCGGCAGCTTGAGGTGCCAGCCGCCGTCCGAGCCGCCGGTGCGGTGCCGAAGCGTGGTGCGGGCCGACCGCAGCCGCAGGTCCTCGGTGTCGAAGTAGGTGGCGACGAGGGTCTGCTCGTGCGGCGTGCCCACGATCGCGCCGAGGACACCGCCGAGGTCCGGCACCGTCCGTCCGGCGTCGACGTCGTACTTGCGCTCGACCTCGAGGTGCTCCGTCGTCATGGGCAGTTCTACCGCGACGGGGTTGAACGCGGAGGTGGCCGAGCCCGTCCGGCGTACCCGGGGTGTTCACCTGCTGGCCCGCTCGGGGTGGCGGAGCAGGCGAAAACGGCTCATAGCGTCGCCCGCGTTGCTGGTCCGCCCCGGACGTGGGGCGGGCTCTCGCCCTGCCCCCAAGGACCCTTCATGGCCTTCCGCCGCCCCGTCGGCACCGTCGCACTCACCGCGATGGTTGCCCCCCTCCTCGCCCTCGCCAGTCCGGCCGCCGCCCAGGCACCACCCGGGTCGACGGTCTTCATCAACGAGATCCACTACGACAACACCGGGACCGACGCCGGCGAGTTCGTGGAGATCGCCGGCCCGGTCGGGACCGACCTGTCCGGCTGGTCCGTCGTCCTCTACAACGGCGGCACGACGGCGGCTGCAGCGGCAGCGGCGGTGACGTACGACACCGACTTCCTGTCCGGTCGGGTGCCCACCTCGGGAGCCGTCACGGTGCAGTACGTCCCGAACGGCATCCAGAACGGTGCTCCTGACGGTGTCGCTCTGGTCGACGCAGCAGGCCGCGTCGTGCAGTTCCTCTCCTACGAGGGGGTGCTCACCGCCGCGAACGGTTCGGCGGCGGGCACCACCAGCACCGACATCGGCGTGGTCGAGACCGGGAGCGAGCCCGTCGGGCGGTCCCTGCAGCTGATCGGTACCGGCTCGACCTACGGCGACTTCACCTGGTCGGGCCCGGCCACCGCGACGCCGGGGGCAGCCAACGGCGGGCAGGTCTTCGAGGCCTCCGCCGAGCCCGGAAGCCCGGTCCTCACCTGCCCGGCAGGGCTCAGCGCGCCCGCGGGCACGGCAGCCAGCGCGGCGGTGTCCGCGCAGGACACGGACAGCCTCGTGCGCTTCGCGGCCATCACCTCCGCACCGACAGCCGGCATCGCGCTGGAGGGCTTCGAGGCGTCCACGTCGACGACGCCCGCATCCGCGACCCTGACGGTCGCCGGTGAGGTCGCGGCGGGCACCTACCCGGTCGAGATCACCTTCACCACCGACGACGAGCGGACCGGCTCCTGCGCGGTGGACGTCACCGTCACCGCGCCCGCGGGCGAGCCCGTCGTCACGCCGATCTCGCAGGTCCAGGGCAGCGGGGCCACCAGCCCGCTCGCCGGCCAGCAGGTCACCGTCGAGGGCGTCGTCGTCGGCGACTACCAGGACGCCGGCCAGCTCCGCGGCTTCTACGTGCAGGACCTGGCGCCCGACGACGACCCGCTCACCAGCGAGGGCATCCGCGTCTTCACCGACACCACGCCGGTGACCGTGGGCGATCGGGTGCGGGTCACGGGGGCCGTGCGCGAGTTCGCCAGCCGGAGCGGCCTGTACTCGGGTAGCGAGACGCAGCTCGACCCGGTCAGCTCGGTGACGGTGCTCGGCGCCGCCCCGGTGCCGGAGCCGACCCCGGTGACGCTCCCCTTCGCCACGACGAGCGCCGGCGTGGCCGGCCAGGAGCGCTTCGAGGGCATGCTGGCGAGGCTCGTCAACGACGACCTCGTCGCCACCGACCTGTTCACCCTCGGTCGCTTCGGCGAGGTCTCCCTCACCACGGGCGAGGTGCTCTACATCCCCACCTCTGCGGAGCAGGACGCCGCCAACAACGCCGACCGCATCACGCTCGATGACGGTCTCTCGGGCCAGAACCTCAGCGTCCTCCCGTACACGGTCGGCGGCGACGGGGTGACCCTGCCCCGCGCCGGCGACGCGCCGGTCGACCCGGTCACCGGCGTGCTCACGTACTCCTTCGGCGAGTGGCGCATCCAGCCCGCCGTCGGCACGACGATCGACTTCGCGCGGACGAACCCGCGCGAGCCGGCCCCGACCGAGGTCGGCGGTGACGTCCAGATCGCCAGCTTCAACGTCCTGAACTACTTCGTCGCGTTCGGCGGTGCCAATCGCGGCGCTGACGACGCGACCGAGCTCCAGCGCCAGCAGGACAAGCTCGTCGCGGCGATCACCGGCCTCGATGCCGACGTCGTCGGGCTCATCGAGATCGCCAACGACGACGGAGCGGTGCTCAACACGCTCGTCGGCGCCGTCAACGCCGCGCAGCCCGATGCGGCCGACGACTACACGGCCGTCGTGGCCCCGGCGCTCAACGCCTCGACCTCGCTCGGCGGGACGTACGGCACCGACGCCATCCGGCAGGCGATCATCTACCGCGCCGCGATGGTGAGCCCGGTCGGGACACCGCCGTCCGATCCCGCAGTGCTGAACCCTTCCGACCCCGCCTTTCCCGACGAGCCGGTCTTCGACCGCCCGCCGGCAGTGCAGGCATTCGTGCCCGTGGATGGCGATCGCGAGTTCACCGTCGTGGTGGACCACTTCAAGTCCAAGGGCTCGTCCAACGTGCAGTGCGGCACGCCGGACCCGTTCGGCGGCAACTGCGACGACCTGCGCGAGCGGCAGTCCGCTGCGCTGGTGGACCTGGTCGAGGACCTCGGCGGCCAGGACGTCGCCCTGCTCGGTGACTTCAACGCCTACGAGGCCGAGGCGCCGATCCGAGTGCTCGAGACCGCGGGCTACGTCAGCTCGGTGGCCGACCAGCCGCGTGCTGACCGGTCGAGCTACAGCTTCGACGGTGAGTTCGGCAGCCTGGACTACATCTTCCTGTCGCCCTCGCTCGCTCCGGCCCAGACCGGTGCTGACATCTGGCAGATCAACAGCCCCGAGGCGGTCGCGCTGGACTACAACATCTTCAACCAGCCTCAGCTGTACCAGCCGGGGCCCTTCGGGTCCTCCGACCACGACCCCGTGCTCGTCGGCCTCGACCTCGTCGCGGACCCGGCCGCGGACTTCCGGCTGACGCTGCTGCACAACAACGACGGTGAGTCGGCGCTGCTGCCGGTGGCCCCGCGCGGAGGCATCGCCCGCTTCGGCACCCTGGTGCAGGAGCTCCGCGCCGAGGCCGACGCGGAGGGAGGCAGCCTGCTGCTGTCCTCCGGTGACAACTTCCTGGCCGGTCCGCAGCTGCAGGCGTCGCTCGAGAACTACGACGGGGACACCGACTACTCCGACGACGGCCCGTTCTACGACGCCCGCGCGCTGGACTACCTGGACTACGACGCGTCGGCCGTCGGGAACCACGAGTTCGACTTCGGGCCGGAGGGCCTGGGCTACTTCATCAGCCAGTTCGAGGACTCGCAGATCCGCTTCGTGTCGTCCAACCTGGACGTGACCGGCGAGCAGGCACTCGAGCAGTTCGTCAGTCCGCCGCCTGGTGGGCCGGGAACGCTGGTCGAGTGGACCCGTACGCAGGTGGACGGCCGGTCGGTCGCCATCGTCGGAGCCACCACGCCGCGCCTGTCGTCGATCTCGTCGCCGGGCCCGGACGTCGAGGCGCGGGAGGACGTCCGCGCAGCCGTGCAGGGCGCGATCGACGCCGCGACGGCGGACGGCACCGACGTCGTGGTGCTCATCGCTCACCTGCAGAACATCACCGAGGACCGTGCCCTCGTCGGTCAGCTCTCCGGGCTGGACGCTGTCGTCGCCGGTGGTGGCGACGAGCTGCTCGCCAACCCGGACGACGTGCTGCTGCCTGGAGCCGGCGCCCCCTTCGGCGCCTACCCGCTGCTCGCCATCGGCGCTGACCAGGCGCAGGTCCCGATCGTGACCACTCAGGGCAGCTACGGCTACCTCGGCCGCCTGATCCTGGACATCGATGCTGACGGCGACGTCGTCGCCATCAGCGACCGCTCCGGGCCGGTCAGGAACGTGTTCAACGCGACGACGCCGCCCGCCGACCAGAAGGCACCCGATCCGTTCCTGCTGGCGAACGTCGAGCAGCCGGTGGCGGCTTTCGTCGCCGAGCTGCGCGCCGAGACGGTTGCGCAGACCGATGTCGTGCTGGACGCCCGCACGGTCGTCAACCGGCGCGAGGAGACCAACCTCGGCTCGCTGTTCGCGGATGCCCTGCGGGCGACGGCCGAGCAGGGGGCGCCCGGCGTCTTCGGTGCCCAGAACCCGACCGTCGCCCTCCAGAACAGCGGGGGCATCCGGAGTGACAGCACGTACGGTCCCGGTCCGGTCACCCGGTTCGACACCTTCCAGATCGCGCCGTTCTCGAACGTCGTGGGCTACACGCTCGACGTGTCGCCCGCGAAGCTCAAGGAGCTCCTCGAGCGCAGCGTGTCGGCGACGACCACGGACGGGGTGCTGCAGAGCGAGGGACGGTTCGGTCAGCTGTCGGGCATCGAGCTGGTCTACGACCCGGCTCGCACGGCCCAGCAGGTCACCCGCAACCCCGACGGGACGGTCACCATCACCACCGCTGGTGACCGCGTCCGGCAGGTCAGCTTGACGAACAACACGGCCACGCCGGACGACGACGTGGTCGTGGTCCGCAACGGCGTGGTCGTGGCCGGCGCGCCCGCCGTCGACCTGGCGTCGAACTCCTTCACGGTCGGCCAGAACGGCGACAACTACCCGTTCAACCTGTCCGAGGGCCAGTTCGTCAACCTGCCGACGACCTACCAGGACTCGCTCGAGGACTACCTGCGCTCGCTGGGCACGGTCACCGCGGCGAACTACCCGGTCGGCGGCCTCGGTCGCATCGTCGTGGGCGGCGACGTGGTGGTCCAGCCCGAGCCCGAGCCTGTCCGTCCCGGACGTCCGGAGAACCCGGGTCGACCGGACAACCCCGGCCGTCCTGACGGTGCGGGTCGACCGGACAACCCCGGGCGACCTGACGGTGCGGGTCGCCCGGTGACCCCCGGCCGCCCCGACGGTCCCGGCCGCCCCGGCGGCAGGGGTGGGAGACAGCTGACCGGCGTGTGAGCACGGACCTCAGGGGCGGCCTCCGGGTCGCCCCTGAGGCGTGCCCCCGCGCCCTTCCCGAGGGCCGAGTCCGACTGGTCAGTCGTCCTGCGTGAGCCCTGCTGCTCGGCAGCTGGACTCGGACCCGAATCGACTAGCCGGCTGCGGCAACTGCCGCGTCGATCGCGTCGGCACCGGAGCAGAGCTCGAGCACCATCCCGGCGGTGGCCGGGGTGTGCAGCAGCGCGGCGATCACGTCTGCGACGTCGTCGCGGGGCACCTCGCCGCGTGGGACGTCCGGGGCCAGCTGCACCTGTCCGGTGCCCGCGTCGTCGGTGAGCGCCCCGGGCCGCAGCACCGTCCAGTCGAAGGGCCGGGCCCGCACGTCGTCCTCAGCGGCCAGCTTGGCGCTGAGGTAGGTGACGAACGCGTCCTCCATGCCATCCGGGATGGCTCCGTCGCGTACCTGTTCCACGCCCATCGACGACAGGAGCACGTAGCGACCTACCCCGGCCGCCTCGGCGGCATCGGCCAGCAGCACCGCGCCGGCCCGGTCGACGCTGTCCTTGCGCTCGGCGTCGCTTCCCGGACCTGCTCCAGCGGCGAACACGACCGCGTCGACTCCGCGCAACGCAGCGGCGACCTCGTCGACTGAGGCCGACTCGAGGTCGATGACCGCCGGTTCGACGTCGGCCTCGCGCAGGTCGTCCTGCTGCTTCGGCGTGCGGATCAGACCGACGACGGTGTCACCCCTCTCGCTGAGACGGCGGCCGAGGGTGAGACCGATCTGACCGTGGGCTCCTGCAATCGCAATCCGCATGCCCGGGCCCCTGCCCGGTCTCGGCCGCGGGACACGTCAGCCGGTCGCCACTGCCCGCGCTACCGCCGGGTGGCCCCCGCACACCAGCGGCCGGCTGCTTCCTGCCATCCCACGCGCTGGGCCGCCCGTCGCAGGCGGTCTCGCTCGGCCGCTACCGCACAACGCCCTGACCTCCGTCAGAGGAGCTGCGGGGTCGCTGCACCGCGGCTGAGCTCCGCTTCTCACACAGCTGGCACAGACGCGTCTCCTGACGGGCAGGCCGGTAGTCCTCGAGCACCCGGCCGCATGCCGACCTGCCGCTGGGATCGAGCAGGTGCGCGATCTTGTCGTTGGCAGTGACGCGCGCCCGCCCCCCGACGGGACTCGAGTCTGCTCGCCTGAGTCGGGGTGGTCTGCTCGCCGCGGCGACAAGCGGTGCGGCGGGAGGTGGCGCACCCGCGACGAACAGGGGCAACTGATCCGCGATGTCCGAGTAGTCCTCCGTGCCGTGTGACGGGAGCAGGTTCGCCACGGCCCAGCCCGCGAGGAACGCTGCAGCCGCAGCCGATGCCTCCACCAGGGGACCGCGAAGCAAGACCCAGAAGAAGCCCAGCACGCTGTCGGGACAGTCGCTGCCTGGGGCGTAGCAGTCTGCGGCGTTCTGCGGCAGCGCCCCGACGATCCAGCTGAGACCGAGGGCGGCCCAGCCGCAGAGCTCGGTGGCCAAGGCGATGCCGCGGTGACCGGGACGGCGGTCGTGCAGCAGGAACGAGCCGACCCCGGCCAGGACCACACCGACCACCGTCAGAGCCGTCAGCATCGCGGTCATGGCTGCACCCGGGATGTGAGGTCCCGACCATGCCGGCCGAGACAGGGACCGCACCACTACCACCCCGGGCCCGCCCCGCACAAGAGGCAGAGCTGCTCGCGGCACCCTCGCCGTGGCCGAGTACACCGACTGGTCCCACCACCGACGTCTTCACGGCGTGATCGGCACGATCCCGCCACCGGGTACGAGGCGCACCACTTCGGTCGCCACCACGCCCCAGGACCCGCCGAGACGTCAGCGGGGTAGGTGCGCTCGAGGTCGAACGACAGGTGCGGGGGTGGCGGTCACGTGTCCTCCAAGAGGGTGCCGAGAGCGTCCAGCCGGGTCGACCAGAGCCCCTGCTGCTGGGCGGTCCACGTGGCCACGGCCACGAGGGCGTCGTCGCGCAGCCGGCACTCGCGCACGCGGCCGCGCTTGACGGTCGTCACCAGGCCCGCCTGCTCGAGCACGCGGACGTGCTTGAGCACGGCGGGCAGCGAGAGCGTCGTCGGCGCCGCGAGCACCGGCGGACGTCGGCCCGCGGGCGAGCCGTTCGACGATGGCCAGGCGCGTCGGATCGCCCAGGGCCGCGAACTGACGGTGAACCACAGGGTTCGCTGTGGCGTGTCGGGCGCCTGCGTCAACCGACTCGCCTGCTGTCCAGGGGGATTGGGACGCGGGCCTGTGGCACATTGAGCCGTCCGAAGTTCGGTTGAACCCGCTCTCCGGCTGATCTTCTCACGTGACGGCTCTCGCGCCACCGCGGTGACGGTTCGACGTGGGTTCGGCGTCTCTCAGGTGCGAGGCCGACGATGGACGGGCGAACTCAGTGGGGTCGCATACACGGGGGGCAATGATCTGTCATGACTTTTCCGACGTTCAGCCGAACTACGCGAACCAACGGTGCGTGGCGGGCTCCTCATGTCTTGTCCGGCGTCGTGGTTCTTCCTTGCACCCTGGGGGCATGCTCGCAACGATCCCCTCTTGACAACTGCGCCGATCCAGCGTCCGTCCAACTGGCTCGCACGGCGGGCACGAGTTCTCTCATTCAAGAACTACCTCCCCCGTGGGACGATGCCTCGGTCGAGTTCGGGTGTGACGGTTCGACGCAGGCCGTGGGCGCTGCTCGTCATTTCTCGAGTGAGGCCGGGCGCGACAGCATCGCAGAGGCCTTCGCTCACTACCTGACAAATGCGGGCGTCGAGGTCGACATGGCGGAGGGGATTGATGGCCCTCGGCGTCAAGAGGACCAGGAGCGACTTGTGGGCTCTTCGCACTTGACCGGGGTGGCGTCCTGATTTGAGGCTCGTGGCCTCGACAGGCTGGTGGTTCCTACGCCGTCAGCCGAAGAGAGCCACGAGCCATGTCAGACCGTACGACGTTGTTGTTCGCCTTGCCCGACTTTCGGGTCCTGGATGTCACGCTCGAGCCC
>JAABUN010007738.1_pt1 | contig 11369 bp, 16 predicted proteins | sample 5559311 | NCBI WGS metagenome assembly JAABUN01 (sample SAMN10711877, study PRJNA513370) | rock metagenome | isolation source: Antarctica rocks | place: Antarctica: Victoria Land, Siegfried Peak sud | reverse complement strand
AAGGCGGCTCTTGCAATCCGAACTGTTTCTGCGGGAACGTACCGGGGATCCGTGGACTGGAGTGACATGGCTTTGCCTCCTTCAGCCTAGCTTAGACACCCCTTGCTGAATTCGGAAACAGTATCTCGGCAAGAGTGTTGCAGCCTTGATGGACTTGCTCAGTTTCCTTATGGTGCATATGTCGAGTTCTATACTAACGCATGGCAAATAGACGCGTTCTTGGGATATACCGTCTCTGCTTCGCTTTCCTTACCCTGAGCGCACTCGTTATCCAGTTCAGCAATGACTCTCAAGCTGCTAACTTCAGGCCGATCTTCTTTTTCAGCTTTTTCACCATCGAGAGCAATTGTCTTGCCGCTGTCGTCTTTTTGATTACAGGTATCGCCGCGTTACAGGGTCAACCACAAGAGCGCTTCACCCTCCTTCGCGGCGCGGTGACGCTCTACATGACTACGACCGGACTGATTTTCTTTCTACTCTTGCGGGATATGGCAGAGGCGCTTGGGATGACGATCCCTTGGATTAATATCGTGCTTCATTACGTCATGCCGGTGGCGGTGCTGCTCGACTGGCTTCTAGCTCCGCCACACAAACCCTTGGGCTTTGGCCGGGCTTGGTTGTGGTTGCTGTTTCCAGCGGCCTACGTGATGTATACGCTTATACGCGGGTCGATGATTAACTGGTATCCGTACCCTTTTTTGAATCCGGCTGGGCAAGGTTACGCGGGCGTTGCCATCAACTGCCTGGTCATAGGTTTAGGTCTTGCAGTCTTGACTTTGCTCCTATCTATGAGAACTGGCTTTAATCCAAAGCGGTAGCAAAAGACGCTATCAGCCAGAGTGTCTTCGTGTGCCGCAGAACCCATAGTGGGCAGCTTCGCAGCACATAAAGCGGGGTGTCGTAGTGAGCCAGTCAAGTACCAAACGGTTTACCTTAGCGACCAAGCGGCCCGTCGTGCTTACCCTCTAAACCAGCACCTTTAGCGCTTTTGGACGTGCCTTAAACGTAACGGGGGCGCGCAAAACGAGGCGATCGTCACAGTGTATATGGATTCCTGCGGGTGCCTCTAAGCAGACCTCCTGGGCTGTAAAAACGTGGACTTTAGGCAGCGTTTGCAGCATCTGGATCCAGGTCGCCTGAGCGTAACGCCACCACTCCTTGCGCGTCAGCGCCTCTACCAGCACGACGTTTAACCGCCCGTCGGTCATCCGTGCTCCCGCCGCGACCGAGATAGCCATGCCAACTCTATACGAGTTGGCGACTAAGCAGAGGCTCAAATCTTTGTCGTAGCGCTCGCCATCAATGATGAGTCGCATCGGGTAGGTGCGGTTGGTTAAGAACAGCCGTGAGGTGGCGTAAAGGGTACGCAATGCTCTTTTGCGTCCGTCGGTGCTGGTAAAGGCCACGAAATCCGCCAACAGCCCCGCTCCGGCAGCCTCGGTGTAATAGTGACCGTTCACCGCCCCGAGGTCGACCTCGCTCACGGAGCCCTCCCAAAGAAGTCGCAACGCCGCGTGCAGGTCGCGCGGGATATTAAGCGCTGCGGCGAAGTTGTTAAAGGTGCCCAGGGGGAGAATGGCAAGGGCCGTTTCTGTGTAAGCGAGCTCGGGTACCGCGCGGGCGACGGTACCGTCACCTCCTGCAACGGCGACGCGGCGGGCACCGGCGCGTACCAGGCGGCGCAGATGGCCGCGCATCTCCGTCTCGCTGCGCGTAATGATAATTTCAGCCTGATGCCCCAACAACTCGACGAGATGGTGGAGCTGCTCCACGCGGGCGCGGGGTTGCGGCGCACCGGCCCGACCATTGACCAAAATGGTTACGGGCTGGGCTACCGGGCTGCGCTTCGGTTGCCACGCCAGCGGGACAAGGTGTTCGTCACGGTACGGCACACCGACCAGCTTAGCGCCCCACCATGAAGCCTGCCCACGTCTACTAGACAGCCAGATCGCTCTCTTTGCCGTAGATTTACTACCTTATCGGCAAGAGTATTTCACGAGAAAGTCGCCCAGTTGGAGACGGCTCACAGGTGAGGCTATTCTTTCAGTGCCGAAAGCAGCTCACGGCAGCGGGTCTCACAGTTGCGGCACGCTTCCATGCAGATACGGCAGTGCTCGTGCATGTCTTTATGCTGCTCGCACGAGTCGCCACAGGCTTGGCAGGCCGCCGCGCACGCCTCGAGCTGCGCCCGCAAGATAGCCGTATTCGTCTCGGCCTGTCGAGCTACAAGGTTAGCGGTTGCGGCGCAGACATCGGCGCAGTCCAGATCGCTGCGTCAGCCTCCACAAAACAAGCGGAGCGATGTCTCGCTGCCGTTAGTGGCTGCTATGACCACCTGCTGCGGTGTCCCCAAACCATGCCTCAAGGTAGCCCTGCATCTCGATGATTTCGGCCTCCTGAGCGCTGCGAATCTCTTGCGCTAGAGTGCGTACCGCGTCGTGTTCCACAAGATTCTGGCTGAGCAGGGAGTCCACCATCTGAATCGCCATCTGGTGGTGCATGGTCATCCCTTCAAGGAAAGCCTGATCGAATGCGTCCCCGGAAAGGTCTAGGTCGGGCATACCCATGTCCATCATGGCCTGATTCATCTTAGTGGCGACTTGCTGCCGGTCGCCTTCAGGATACCATTCGGCTAACCACCCTTCCATCTGCGCGATCTCAGCTTCCTGTGCGTCAATGATCTGTTGAGCCAGTTGTTGCACTTCGGGGCGTTCGCTACGTTCGAGAGCAATTTGGGCGTCATCCGAAGCTTGCCGGTGATGCGGCACCATCCCGGCTAGAAACTCGAATTCGCTGCTGACTAACATCCCCATCGCCATACCGGACATACCGCCGGACATCCCTACTGACATCGGTGCGGCGAGTACAAGAGCGGCGAACAGAGTGAACATTAAAAGACTGAACGTGACCCGTTTTTTCATGCAAACCTTCTCCATTACTTTTCTACCCTATCCCTCTGGGGGTGCAGGTCTACAGTAGACTGTAGACCACTCGCTGCAAGAGTGTTGCACAGAAAAACCTCTATCCACCCCGTTATAGCGGATGGAATGCACTTGCACGAGTAACGGATACATAGTATCTGTCTATGCGGATATTAGAATGCTCAGATGAAGCGCCATAGCATAGACACAAGTCCCTCTTCCGGTGATCTGACCAGAGTCACTGAGGTTTTCAAAGCCCTATCCGAGCCGGTGCGCTTGCAACTTGTGCTGCTGCTGAGCAAAGGCGAATGCAATGTAACCGAGTTGGTAACAGCTCTGGCATTGCCTCAAAGCACCGTTTCCCGGCACCTTTCCATACTGCGTGCGGCGACGCTGGTTCGTGCTGAACGGCAGGGCACGAGCGTTATCTACCGACTTGCTGATGCTCACCTTAGCGCCCTGCTGATCGAAGCCTTTTCCCACGCGCAGCACGAGCGGCTACAACTGGCCGACCACTCAACCGAGGACATGGCCGGGGCCAAGCTGTGAACCTTCTGGCTCCCTTTAGCGCCCTGCAAAATGGCCGGTTTGCTCGGCTGTACGCGGCCCAAACGGTTAGCCAGATCGGGGACGCATTCACATGGGTCGCGCTGGCACTGCTTGCTTTCGAGCTGTCCGGGGAAAATGCCGCTATCGTTCTGGGCGGAGCGTTGACGCTGCGCGTCACGGCCTTTGTGCTGCTGTCTCCGCTCGCCGGGGTGCTGGCTGATCGGTTTGAACGCCGGAGAATTTTGCTCATCACCCACTTTGGCCGTGCTGTCGTCATCGGCCTGATGCCCTTAGTAACAAGCGTGTGGCAAGTCTATGTCGTGATGTTTGCGCTGAATGCGCTCACGGCGTTTTTTACCCCTACCAATCAAGCAACGGTCCCCCTTGTGGTGGGTCGAGACGATTCCGGTAAGGCGTTTGCGCTCTCAAGCGCGACAACGGAGTTGCTCGGCATTATCGGACCTGGGTTCGCAGGAATTACCGCCGCGTTTATCGGTGGTCGCAATTTGTTCTTTTTCGATGCTGTGACCTTTGCGCTCGCGGGGCTGCTGGTGTTGACGCTCCCAAGTCTTAAAGCAACAACGAAAGCCGGTGTGCAGGTCAGCCGGTGGCGTGACGTGCGCGACGGGACGGCGCGGCTCTGGCGTGACCCGCCGGTACGCTTTGCACTGCTCATGGAATTGGTCGCCTCTATCGCCGGGGCGTTGATTCTGGTGGTAACAGTGGTACGGGTACAGGGCGGTCTAAACCTCGGTGAAGCCCAATATGGCTGGGTGATGGCGCTATATGGCTTGGGAGCAACCGTCGCCTCGCTGGCGGTCGGCTCTGCCGGTAAACGCATTCCGCGCACCACCTTTATTCTGATCGGTGCGCTGCTTACCTCGCTGGCTATCCTGCCCGGTGATGTCGTCACCCTGGCACCACTGATGGTGCTGTGGCTGGTCGCCGGGGTCGGGCAAAACTGGGTCAACCTGCCGACGGAAACGCTGCTGGCCGAACGTACCGACGAAAGCGCTCAGGGGCGCGTGTATGGGGCGCACTTCGCCTGGAGTCACCTATGGTGGGCGTTCGCCTATCCGCTCGCCGGATGGCTCAGCACCGCGTTTGCTGACCGGGCGTTTCTCTATGGTGGGTTGATTGCTCTAAGCGTGTTGCTGGTGGTGTGGGTTTCGTCGCGTCGTGCGGGTAGCCCCGTTAGCAGTGGAGCGCAACAGAACGCTTAGAGCGATCTTCCGCCTACTCTAAAGCCCTTATCACCCAGCGCACAACAACCCATAGGGCAATGAGCCAGAGCAGCACGATAAATCCGGCGGCGGTATAGCTAACCGGCTTGCTAGCTGCTTCTTTTGCCTGTGCTCGTGCTGTTTCTAAAACTTCTGCCGGGGTCAACTTGACAACAAGCGCAAGCCCGAGCGGAATCAGTAACAGGTCGTCCAGATAGCCGAGCACCGGGATAAAATCCGGGATGAGGTCAATCGGGCTAAGGGCATAAGCAGCCACTAGAAAAGCGAGCACCCGCACAGACAGAGGCGTGCGGCGGTCGCGGGCAGCGTAATAAACCGTCAAGGTTTGCTGCTTGAGCTGCTTGGCGCGAGCCTTCAAGGACGCAATGAGATTCATAGGGCAGTTATAGCCGGTCTTGGGCACCGGCACAGCGGTATCGGCTAGTCTAGCGATTTAATTTCGATGTCACGGTAGAACACCTCCGCCCCTTCAGCTTGGAATAGAATCCGCCCCTCGTTTAGGGGAATCATTTTATCGGGGTCGTTCGGGTCGGGCTGCATGAAATTACTGCCCCGATTGTTGACCTTGCCGTTGACGATGTGGACAGCCTCATTCTCGGTAACGATTACCTCAACCTTGTTCCAGCCGGTTTTCGTGTCATAGGTATGGCTCTTGGCTAGGCGCACGAACGAACCGGGTTCCGTGGTGTATGGTTCACCACCCTCTTGATATTCAGGTGAATCAGCAGATGTAGACATTACTGTTGTCGTTGTCGTCGTTCCACCTACCAGCCAGAAATCGCCGGTATCCCCCTCTTGAATCTGAAATTCGATGCTGCGCGGCCACACCTTGTCAGGGCCGACGACGTTGTAGAGCAAGCCACTGTCGCGTTTGGTGGCATTTCGCGGGTTGAAGCGCTTACTGCCCCATTTGTACTCGAAGCGAAGACGATAGTTTTTGAAGGTCTCGCTTCTGGCAACGTAGCCAAACTCTTGCTTTTGACCTGTAACGGGAATATCTAAAATGTGCAGCAGTCCGTTCTCAGCCTTGAATACCCCTTTGGGGTCGTCGTTCTTGCCTGTGGAGGGTAGCCATGTATACCAACCGTCTAGATTTTTCCCGTTAAAAAGCGGTGTCCAGCCGTCGTTATCGGCTGCAAGGTTGTCACTCGCTCCTTGACTCGTCTCCCCGTACAGTCCCACCTCAACAGCGCCGCGCTCTGGGTTGTCGCCAGTAATGTGTAATGCGGCGCTGAAAGCGTCTTGCTCTGCCTGTGGGATAAACCGTACCTTCATGGTCATGTCCTGATCGGGAGCGATAACTACCGGGAAATTAGGCGTGTTCGCCAGTGCGAACGATGAAGCATCCGTCCCCGTAACGCTTACTCCAGTGACCTCGACCGGACCAGCATCGTCGTTGTGCAGGGTAAGTTCTCGCACAGTAACACCTTGAGCACTGGTGAAGGTAAGCTCACCAGGCGTTAAGTCAGCCACGTCCAGCTCTGACACACTCTTACTTGCCAGTTGATTGCACGCAGTCAACACAGCTAGCAGCAACAGCACGATTGAGAATTTCCAAAGTGGTATTTTGAAGCGTCCCGGCTGGGGGATGGCTTTGCCCTGTGATTGCGCCATATGAATCATAAGAGCTATGGTGCGCGCTGCTTCTTGCGGCTAGGTTGCGAACGAATTGCGCTAGTAAAGGCAGTAATGCACCCAAGGACGCAACCGAATCAGCAAGAGGGTTTCAATTGAAAAGATCGCTGTGCGTTCCCGTTCTGGCTAGCATCACCGCTTCATCCGTCACGCGGTAGATCAGTAGCCAGTCCGGCTCTATGTGTAAATCCCATAGCGGTTTCCAGTTCCCGGTCAACGGGTGAGGGACATGCCGGGGTTCCAGCGCCTTACCCGCTGCCAGGAGTTCAACGACCGCCTCTAGGCGCGCAAGGTCTTTGCCACGGCGGCGCATCCGCTTCACATCTTTACGAAAAGCTGTGGTAGTAACAACTTCACGCAAGGCTTAGTGTTCTTGCAACGAGTGTTTGAAGCTTTCCAGGGTGCTATGCCGCTCTAGATCGCGGCCTGATTCCAGGTCATCGATAGCTTGCAAGGTTTCGGCGTTAGGGACGCGCAGCGCAAAGGGGATGCCTTGGTTAAGTTCGACCTGGTGATAGAACAGCCTCACCGCGTCGCTGGGTTTAATGCCCAGCCTAGAAAACACGGCCTCGGCAGCCGCCTTTGTTTCAGGATTGATGCGTACTTGAATTTGGTCGGTCTTGCTCATCGGTCAAGTGTACTACACCTGCATTACATCATCAAGTGTTTTAACAATCCGTAGGTTCTCAGGACGCTTTGAGTAAGGGTGTTTCAAAGAAAAATCCGGTCCACAATGGCGTAACCGGGTTTTTCTTTCTTTTCCGCTTATTTTATTTACGTCAACCAGCAGGTGGGGTCGGCGCAGGCGCAGCGCCGTCAGCGGGCGGAACGGGGGTTGGTTCGCTTGGAGCTGTTGGCGCTGCGGGCAGGGTTCCTGGATTCGAAACGGGCGGATTACCGGGCTGTTCCGGTTCCACCGGCGCACAGGGGATGGGAAGCGGTGCAGGTTGACCGGGTTCTGCTGGCGGTGGAGGCGGCGTGGGAGCCGCAGAGTCTGCCGGAGCTACCGGGTCACAGGGCGGAAGCGGCTCAGCCGGAATGGGGGCTGCTTCACCGGGTAGGGCAGGCGGGACAGGCTGATCCTCAGCAGGGGGCGGTGCAGATTGACCTGGGCCGGGGGGTGGGCCGGGTGGTGGTGGAACCGGCTGACCGTTTGCAGGGGGCGGCGGAACGGGCTGGCCGGGAGGTGGGGCAGGCGGCACCGGCTGTGCCTGCCCTGGCGGCGTGGCTGGGGGTGGGGGTGGTGGAGCAGGCTGCCCATAGGCAGAGGTGACAAGGAACAACCCGGCAAATAACCAACTTAGAATGTGTTTATTCATTTGAAACAAGAACTCCCTTCGGGCATTGCAGCGTCAGCGTAGAAGCTCTAGGTAAGTATGAGATAAGTCGTCACATAGAATTGCTCATGACTACCCTGTTGCTACTCGTCGTCTCCAATATATTCATGACCCTAGCTTGGTATGGACACCTGAAATATCTTCCCGAAGGCCGTTTTTCGCTGCTAATCGTTATTTTGCTGAGTTGGGGTGTCGCCTTTTTTGAGTACGTCTTTCAGGTTCCCGCCAACCGGATCGGCTACCGTCATTTCAGCGCTACACAACTGAAGGTGTTTCAGGAGATTATCTCACTCAGCGTGTTCGCGCTATTTGCAGTGTTCGTCTTGGGAGAACGGCTTAACTGGAACCATCTGCTCGCGTTTTTGTTGATGGTAGGGGCCGCCTACCTGGTGGTACGACCTCAATAAGAACCGACTTTTTGGTTCTCGGGTTGGCACTCGGCTTTTTTGCGTTCTCCATGCTGACGGATCAGGGCTTCTTGCACGCTTTGGTCAGTCTGCCTGTAGGGGCTTCTCTGCTCCTTGAGGACTTGACGAAGATGCTCGGCATCGTCTGCTGGCTCGTCTTCTCGCTACGAACCTCTGCCTACCTGTTGGTGCGTGACGTCCGAACCTGAGCGTTCATGCTTATATGCCGCAGAACCCGTAACGGGCAGCTTTGCGGTACACAGAGCGGGGTACCGCTTACGGGGTCAGGCACAACGCTACAAGCAAGCCCGAACACGGCGCTGACGAGCCCCGCGTCGATGATCTCGCACGGACTCCCTTGTGCGATGATCTCACCTTCCTTGAGCGCAATAAGGTGATGCGCGTAGCGGCAGGCTTGGTTGATGTCGTGGAGCACCATGACGATGGTCCGCCCTTCACGTTCGTTGAGTTCATCTAGAAGCGACAGCACCTCGACCTGGTGAGCCATGTCCAGAAATGTCGTGGGCTCGTCCAGCAGCAAAATAGGTGTCGCTTGAGCCAACGTCATAGCGATCCAGGCACGCTGCCTTTGACCGCCCGAGAGCGCGTCGAGAGGTCGGTCGGCGAGGTCGAGCATACGGGTGGTCGTAAGTGCCCAAACTCCGCAACCTGCTGGCCGAGCGCGGGCTCGACGTGTCTCGGCAGACGGTAGCCGACTGGGTGCAGAAGTTCGGCGTACTCCTGGCAGAAGCTGGGCGACGCTATGCTAAACGGGTCGGTTCGCGCTGGTACGTGGACGAGACCTACGTGCGTGTCGGTAAGAAGTGGGCTTACCTCTACCGCGCTGTGGACGAGTCGGGACAAGTTGTGGATGTGTTGTTACGTGAAAAGCGTGACCTGGAGAGCGCCAAAGCGTTTTTCGAGCAGGCGATCAAACGACGCGGGGTCGTTCCCGGCGAGGTCATCACCGACAAGCACCGGGCGTACCTGCGAGCCGTTAGGCAACACCTTCCAAACGCCAAGCATCGCCGTACGGGATTGCATCGTGAGCGGGCGCTGACCACTAAGCCAATCGAACGCTCGCACGTTCCCATCAAGGACCGCGTGCGAGTGATGCGCTCTCTTGGGTCTGTTCCAACTGGACGGCGATTACTGGAGGGCATCGAGCTGGCTCAGGCGGTGCAGCGCGGCGACGTCTGTCTACCTAATCAGCCTGAGCCCAATTCAGTTCACGAGCGCGCGAGGTTAGCGGTGGCGACGTTTTCTTGGCTGGCTTCGGGACTACGAACCGCCGCTTGAGCAGCGCGGGGCATAAAACTTGACGCGTCAGCGTTTCAGGATTCACCATATCCCAGCACAACTTTACAGTCTCAGAGAAAGAGTTATACGACCTCAAACGTGACCCGTTCGAGCTTGACAACATCGTTGGTAGGGCTGACGCTCAGCTCTTAAATAGGTTATCGGTAAAACTAGACAAATTACAAAGGTGTAAGGCAGCCTCGTGTCGCCGTGAAGAAGATAACCCACTTTCAAAGGTACGGGCTATGTGACAGATAGATTGTGGTCTTGGGGTGCCCTTTTAGGAAGGTAGCCGTGAGCTTTGGGTCTAGGCGGACGCTGCGTTGAGACACGCAGTGAGTCAGTCTGACTCACATTCCTCCCAGCTCAGGTTTTTAGGGTCGCGTCGAACGTCCATTAAAACGCCAGCAGGACGGTGAAGCACTCGAGCATGAGTAGCCATGACAAGGATACCCGGTGTAAAGATGAATGAGACGATTATGTAACCGCCTCATTCGTAAAGGTTGGAACGAAAAATCTAGTTACTTAGTGCAGGAAAATCTGCCATCAGGTGGGCAAAGGTTACCCCCCCCATCTCACCAGGCACCTCGCCGTGGGTCATGTCGTCCGCGTGATAGGCCACTACCAGATCCCGGTAGTCGTTGTCTACAGGGACCTCAAGCTCAAACACGGCGTTGCCATCGGCGTCCGCGCGAAACTCGTTAGGCAGACCGCCTGCAGGCTTAACCTCTTGACCAATAGCTGAACCGGCAACGCCGGGGATGACATACCAGGTGGTATAAAGTCCGTCCGGCACGAGACCCTTTGCCTCGAGGCGGACCGTGTACTGCTCGGCAGATTGCGCGACGATGGTAGCCGCGCCGCTCGCCTGTTGCCAGCGGTCCTCAGTAAAGGCTTCGGGTACGCCGCTATCTACCACAGCGGACAGCTCGGAGGTGCTCGCCGCGCCGCCCGACATACTCTTAGCGCCCGTACCTTGAGCTAGGGCTAGACTTGAAGTGACCATCATGATCAAAACTAATACTGCAAAAATTCTTCGCATTTCCAACTCCTTTCTTGAGTTACTAGTTATTACACCAGTTATGAGCGCTACCCACCGTCAACTGTTTGACTGACGTGGTACTGCTCCAGAAATCACTTCAAGCGGCGATGCGAGGGTTTGCTACTGTGGTCAGTGTAACCCAAGGGGTGCCGTAGTTCAGCGCCGAGTGCCGCCGCGTCTTGGACAAAGCGGCATGTTCGGCTCGCGCCTCCACCGGGCCTGTCCGCCATACCACCTTTCTGACTGACTTTGCACCTGACCCACACGCCATAGCGCAGGCAAGCGTTTTGGAAGACCTCACCGGTAAAGTCCGAACCACCGTCGCTTTGCACCACGACGGTGTCGTGGATACCGAGCGAGCGCAGCACCGCGACGCCTTCATCGAGCGCGGCCCTGGCCAACTGCATCGACAAACTCCTAATCGCCTTGCTCGCCAGCACCACCCGGGATTCAACGTCGAGTACGTGATAAACCCAGCACACCCCGTCAGCCAGCGATAAACGAGTGGCGTCGATTTGTACTCGGCGACCGGTAGGCCAGTCGGGTGATGCCACCACGTCGGGTGAAGGCTTCCTGGTCTTACGTGGCTGCGGCGGGTTCAGCTCGAGTTCTCCCAGCAATTCTCTAACACGGTGTAAACCCACCTGCTTACCCTGAGCACGCAACTCCTGATAAAGGAACCGGTAGCCGAAGGTTGGGCGCAAAAGCGCTACCTGCTTGACCTGCTTGCGTAACGCATCACCTTCCTGAGCACGTTTCTGACGCGTAGGAAAGCTTTTCTCATAGTCACGCAGTTGCCAGTAAGGCACCCCAGCGTAGCAGGCAAAACGTCTGAGGCTCAGCTAGAACGGGCAAAGCCCGGCCCTGTGGGCCTAGTTCCTCAGGTCGGCTCTGACGTAGCTTGTAAAGTTCAGCCACACTCAAAGCCGTCGTAA
>JAABUN010007737.1_pt1 | contig 11370 bp, 12 predicted proteins | sample 5559311 | NCBI WGS metagenome assembly JAABUN01 (sample SAMN10711877, study PRJNA513370) | rock metagenome | isolation source: Antarctica rocks | place: Antarctica: Victoria Land, Siegfried Peak sud | reverse complement strand
GACAGCGACGAGGGCGCAGGAGGCGAAGTCGCGGGCGCGGGAGGCGCGGCTGGCGCTGCTGGCTGAGCGCAACGCACAGGACGAGCGGATCGAGGACGCGGTGGCAGCGGCGCTGCTGGCAGCGGAGAACCGGGCGGCGGGACTAGCGCAGGTCGAGCAGGCCGAACGGGACGCGGCGGCCGCGCTGCTGCGGTTGAGCCGCGAGAAGGTGCCCATGCGGGACATGGCGTCGCTGACCGGGATGGCGGAGCCGGTCTGCGCCAGACTGCTGAAGCTGCCGGTCGACGCCAAGCACGACGCGACGGACCGCAGGTCCGACGACGCCACGGACACCGCGTCGGAAGGTGAGGGGGGCCGCGTCGATGCCGCTGGCTGAGGCTCCGATGGCGGTCCTGGCCACGGCGCTGCGGGACCCGAACGTGGTGATCCGGTACCCGGCCAAGATCGTGACGGTGCCCGGCTCGGACTGCCTGTGGTGGCAGGCGGTGTCCGGGCGGGGGCATGGCCGGTTCTACGTGGCCACCGTGGTCGCTGACTTGGGTGGGGGTGACCGGGACCTGTGCGTCATCGCGCACCGGTTCGGGTACGCCTTGATCTATGGGTCGGCGGCGTTGAACGCGGTCCGGGTGCTGGGCCACGGCTGCGCAATCCCTTGTGTCAGCGGATCGGCCCTGGCCACGTCAAGCCGTCCTCGCACGCGCAGAACCGCCGCGCCTACCTGGCGCGGCGGTCCTTGGCGGGCAACGGCCTCGGCGGTGGCCTCGGCGGGTGGGGTCAGCACGAGCTGCTCGACGTCGGAGGGCTTGTACCCCCACTGGACCAGGGTGGCGAGGTAGCGGCGGTCCCGTTCGCCGGGCCGCCGCCACGTGTCGCGGCTGGTTCGGGATTCCCACTCACACACCAGCAGCGCCAGCGCGAGCATCAGCGCCTGTCGGGGGGGGTGCCTGCTTCGGCGCGGCTGGCCAAAGCAGCGGTGGCCTGGTAGCCGCTCTGGGCCTTGGTGAGGGTGGTGTAGAGGCTGTTGTAGTCCTCGGTGCGTTCCCCGTGGATCACGGCCAGGGCGACGAAGGTCTCGGCGTCCTTCGGCGGGCTGGTGCGGGTCAGGAACGCGTCCGCGAGCCAGGAACGTCGGACCTTCTCAGCGGAGTCCCAGTTCCGGTTATCGGCTACGACGGTTCGCCGTTCGGCTTTCTGTTCCTCGCTCATCGGCCCGCTGGTCGGCTGCCCGGTGAGACTGACGCTGCTGCTGTAGGAGTACAGGTGGTGACTCCAGCCGAGCGCGAGGCGGCCGCGGCCGCAGCCAAGGCCCGGCTCGAGGTCCTCCAAGACCGGCTCACTCGGCAGGTTCAGGCCATCCGCGACGGGGACCAGTGGAAAGGCTGGCTGTGGTGCGCCGCGAAGTTCCACTCCTACAGCTTCAACAACACGATGCTGATCATGCTCCAGCAGCCGGGGGCGACCCAAGTCGCCGGCTACCAGACCTGGCTGTCGGTGGGCCGACAGGTCCTCAAGGGGGAACGGGGAATCGCGATCCTCGCGCCGGTCGTGCGCCGGGCGAAGGACGAGAGCGCCAAGGCCGGCCCAGCTGCCGAAACGACGAAGGTCGACGCCCAAGAGGCGCCGCGGCGCGTCGCCGGGTTCACCCAGGCGCACGTCTTCGACGTCTCGCAGACCGAGGGTGCCCCGCTGCCGCAGCGGCCGGAGCCGCAACTGCTCACCGGGTAGGCACCGGACGGACTGCGGGATGCCCTCGCCGGCCAGGTCGCGGCCGCAGGGTTCGAGCTGCGCCGCGGCGACTGTGGTGGAGCCAACGGGATCACGAGCTTCGCGACCCGCACCGTGACGGTGCGCGCGGACGTCGACGACGTCCAGGCCTGCAAGACGCTGGCTCAGGAGCTCGGGCACGTCATGCTCCACCACCGTGACGCCGATGACGAGCGTGACGTCTGCCGGGACAACGCCGAGGTGGAGGCCGAGTTGGTGGCGTTCCTCGTCGCGGCCGCGCATGGGCTGAGCACGGACGACTACTCGTTCGCCTACGTCGCCGGCTGGGTTGGTCTGCGCGACCACGCCGAGGTGGTCGAGGCGACTGGGCGTCGTGTCCTGACGACGGCGCACACGATCTTGGACCGTGTCCAGAACCGCGACACCGCCGCGATCGCCGAGGACCTTGTGCAGCTGCGTGACCGGGCCGCGGCCGCCGTCGAACGCAGCGCCGCTCTCGTCGCCGAGGTCCGCAACCCGGCGCCACGCGATGACGACCAGGTCGCGGCCGTGCGCGCCGTTCTGGTCGACGCGCACGAGTTCTTCATCAACTCGTACCGGGACTCGTGGGCCTCGCTCTACGTCGAGAGCCGGTTCGGCCTCGACGTGGCCACCGATCCCAGCTGGGGGTTCGGGATGGCGCCCGCTAGGTGGACGGGCATAACCGACGCGCTCCGGTCTCGCGGCCATGCCGACGAGGTCCTCGAGGCCGCCGGCGTGTGCCTGCGGACGAAGAAGGACACTCTCGTCGACCAGTTCCGGGACCGCGTCATCCTACCGATCCACGACGAGGATGGTCAGCTCGTCTCCTTCGTCGGCCGGCGCAACCCGGCCAGTGAGGACGAGCGGGCCCCGAAGTACCTCAACGGGCCGGCGACGGTCGTCTACCGCAAGGGAGACCACCTCTACGGCGCGAACGCCGGCCCCGGCCGAGACGCCGCCATGGCTGGCGCCCGGCCGACCCTCGTCGAGGGACCGTTCGACGCGATCGCCGTCACCGTGGGCACCGACCGGCGCTCCGTCGGCGTCGGGACCTGCGGGACCGCCCTGACCGACGCGCAGGCCGACGAGCTCGTCCGCCTGGCCATCGCGGCGGCCCAACAGCCAGCCGTGGCCACCGACGCCGACAAGGCCGGATATGACGCTGCGGACCGCGCGCACTTCGCACTCCAGGCCCGGAACATGCCGGCTCGATCGGCCTCGCTGCCACCCGGTGCAGACCCGGCCCAGGTCCTCGAGACCGTTGGCGGGTTCTCCCTCGTCGACGCGATCGAGAACGGCCGTCCGCTCGTCGACGACGTCGTCGACCGCCGGCTCGACTCGCGCGAGCCCATGCGGAGCATCCCGGAGCGGGTCGCAGCCGCGCGGTTCGCCGGCCAGTCCGCCGCCGGCCTGCCCGCGGTACTGGCCAGAGCGCATCGCGACCATCGCCGAGCGAGTGGATCTCGACCCCAAGACGGTCCACGAGATCTTCGTCGAGGCGGCCGTCACGGCAGGTGATGCCTGGGGGCGACTCAAGAGCCAAGACCAGCGGGACGACCTGGATCGTGGCCAGCACATCCCGGTGACGTCGGTCAGCCGCGCCGCCGAGGACTGTCGACCACGTGGCGGCCGCGCGGACCCCACCAGCCGGCACAGACCCTCACCGAGCCGGTCTCGTCGGCCCGGCATCACGAGAACGCCCCTGGCCGGCCACGGCATTAGCTCCGTGTATGGGCTCACGGCCGAGGTCTCTCCTCGCGGCCGTCAGACCGCAGCCCTACGCTGGTCCCAGAAATCCTCGAGGGGGGAAGCATGTCGGTAGTTGTGACACTTATCTTGGTCGGCTTGGGCGGGTGGCTCGTCCGGATCTCGCTCACCCGGTCACGGCGATCCAGGGCAGTCGCCTGTCTTGGAGGTGTCGCTGCAGTCTGGATGTGTGCGGCCGGCACACTCGCGACCGGGCCGCCGGGCGAGGCGGCGAACCCTGTCGCGCAGAAGCCGACCGAGGGGTTGAGTCTGGCGATCGCGCTGCTCATCCTGCTCTGGGTCTACCTCGACAAGGCCGAGTGGCGCGAGGGCATGATCGAGCGTGGCTCCCGTGGTCTCGCCACCAGACCTTCGCGTTGGTCACCGTGGGCTGTCACCGTCGTGTCCCTCGCGGTGATGTCGGCTGGGTTCATCGCTGAGATGCGCGTCATCGAAGAGTTCGAGGCTCGGTCAGGCGCCGGAGGCCCGGAAGTCGCCATGGTGACGATGATGGGGCTACTCGCGGGCCTGTTCTTGATGTTCGCCGTGCCGGCATATCTTGGATGGCGCCAGCACCGCATCATCCGGTACGAGATCGAGCAGTACGTCGACGACGTCCAGGACTGGAACCGCGCGCACCCCAACCATCGCGACGAGAGCTGGAAAGACCCCTACCTCGAGCTCTCCCTACTGTTGCCCTGGTCAGAGCAGACGGAGGCACGCTCTGCTCTACGGGAGGCTCCTGACCACCGGCGCGCCTGGTAGACGCACCAATCGGCGCCTCTTGCGATTGATGACCGTGAAACCCCAACTCTCGTAGAGCGCCATCGGAGTGTCGTCGGCCTTTCTGGATTGGTCCACGCACAAGCCGTTTCACGGCGCCTCTGCTCGATGTGTTGGGTAGCGAGTCCGCGCAGCCACTTGGGTGTGGGAGTGAGTGACATATGTACTCAAAGATGCCAAGCCGAGTCACGACTCGCGGCTCTCAGCCTTCACGGCTAATCTGGCGCACCACGGGCCGAGGCATATTGACGATGCCTCGGCCCGCAGTCAATGACCCGCCTGGGGGCTACTTGCCCTTCGGCTTCGGCAGGGTCTCCACCGTCGTCGTCTTCGGGTTCGCCTGGGCCTTCTTGACGGTAATGAACCGCCCGCTCCCGGCTTCGCGCCCGATCTTGGTCGAATTTGATGCCACGTGTCTCACCTCCTTCCGATCCGGGGGAAAGTACACCGCTGTAACTTCCTTCTACCCAAGAGTAACCCGCAGGGGTGTCAAGCCTCGGTGACTGTCCACAGGTGGAATCCGTCATCGGGCGACGCACGCTCGTGCCCTCGGATATGCCCTAACGGTGTCTTCTCACCTTCCGGCGCTGTGGCTCAGAGGATGCCGGCCGCCTCGCGTGGGCGGAGCTCGTCGACGAGGGTCGGATATCGCGGCTGGATGTCACGCACGTCACCTCTCGGCGGCTACGAAGAGACTCGGCAGATCCGGTATTCGGGGGCTACACCCCCTGGTGACACCCTCTCGGTATGAATCTCAACGTCAAGGGCGCTTGGAAAGGCTGGTCGGGAAGACAGTCGTGGAACTTACCGACGGTTCGAAGTGGCAGCAGGTCGAGTACCACTACGCCTATCGTCCGGAGGTCACTCTCGCCCACGACAAGATGCTCGTCGAAGGCATGAGTAGGGCGATCCAGGTGCGCAGGGTTCGATAACGCCAAACGGGCCGCCAGCCTCGCCATGTCTGCTGCGGTGGCGGACGACTAACGAGGAGCGGCCGTAGAGGATGATCAATCGCCCTTCAACATGACATTATCGGCGTTCCAGTTAAGCAACTGACCACGGCTCGGCGCGGCGTCCTATTCGACCTCGACGGGACGCTCACCGACACGACCTACCTGCACACGCCGTGCTGGTTGCAGGCGCTGCAGAGCGCCGGTCACGCCGTTGTCATGGCGCGGCTCCGCCGCGATCATCCAACCCGGGCGTTGAACGGTCGGATCTCGCCGGATCCCCGGGCGACCAGCGTGGGTGTGCTCACCAGACGCTTCGAGGGGGAACGGTCGCCCTCGATCCGGGTGAACAACAGCTCGGCGGCCCGCAGACCGATGGACTGCATGTCTTGGCGGATCACCGTAAGCGGCGGGTTCATGAGGTCGGCGAGCGGGAAGTCGTCGAAGCCCACGAGGGCGACACGGGTGCGAGAGGCCGAGGGAGTGCAAGGCGCGGATCGCGCCGATGCTGAGGATGTTGCGGCACGCGAAGACCGCCGTCGGCGGGTCCGCCGCGGTCATCAGGTCGGTCAGGGCGGCCTGCGCGTCCTCACTCGTGCGCAGGTCGGTGACGACCAACCGCGGGTCGAGCCGTATGCCTGCCGCGCGCAAGGCCGCCTCGTACCGGGCTTTGAGTAGCAACGCTGCAGGATCGTGCGCTAAGGACGTGGCGGGACCAGTCAGGTGTCGGATGCGGTGGGGTCGCGCAGCGGTCTGAGTTGCCCATCGGCGAGGTCGGTGCTGCTGACCTGGTAGCGGCCGAGGAAGTTGATGTGGTCGTGCTCGAGCGGTGAGAGCCGCCGGACATGCGTCGTTGTGCTCAAGTCTGCCGGCGACAGCGCGGTAGGCGGCGTCGAGATCGGCGCCGAGCACGGCGAGCTCCCGGTACGGGTCCAGGTCACGTTCCGAGGCTGACCGCGACGCCGTCCCGGGCGTCCTGCCATGCCTTCCCGTCCAACAGCCGGGCACGAGGATCGCCCCAGCGCCGGCTGTCCGGGCGCGTAGACGTCGCGCCGCCGCAGCGCCTCCCGCAGCCGCTCGAGGACGAGGAAGGTGTAGGCGGGGCGATACAGCCCTCCGTCCGGGCCGAGGACGCGCATAGCCCAGGCACCTGTGGCCAGCCCGAGCGGTACCTCCTCCGCGCGGGCCGTCCGGCAGCCCTCCAAGGAACGCAGCGCCTCCCGGGCGCGGCCTTCAGGTGAAGGGTGGTGAGCAGCGCGGGCAGGAACCGGCGGACCAGGCCGTAGCGGGCGAGCAGGTCGGCCAAGGTCAGCACCCACAACGACTACAAGAAGGCCTCTCAGGTCGTCGCTGGGCTGGAGGAGAAGTACGGGCTCGAGCCGGCAGCCGTCGCCGGCAGGGGAGCCGTTGCCGCGACCGCTGAACCCACGCACAGACCACGCCACGACCCGTGACGGGACCAACAGGGAAGGGGAGCGAGATGGCTCACGATGAAGACCCGGTGGACGAGCTCCGGTCGGTGGGATGCGTCGGCGGCAGCGATCAGCAGAGTGGCAGAGACGATGATCCGCGCCGCTCAGGACCGCAAGATGCGGGCCGCGCAGGAGGCGGCCCAGCAGGCTGAGGACGGGCGGCGCCGGTACGACGCGCAGGCCCAGGTCGCGGAGCGGTTCTACCGGGAGGCGATCGACAAGGACCTGATGACGACGTCGCCGGGTGCTGAACGCACGGTTCGAGGAACTCGACCTGGAAGCCACTCGGCGCGAGGAAGCAGGTCAGCAGCAGCGGACCACCGACGCCAAGCGGACCAAGGCCGAACGGGAGGACGACCCGGAGAAGGCGGAGGAGCACCGTCAAGCATCAGATGGCGCCGCCGCCAGGGCTGACGGGGCCAACCAAGAGGCCGACCGGCACGGCCAGGCCGCGAACGAGCTCGAAGCCGAGGAACCGTCCTACGACTCGGGCGGGCGCCATGAGGGGACTACCAAAGAGATGGCAGAGGCCGGCGTCCCGGAGTCTCAGCGGAACGCCAAGCTGACGGCGGACCACCTCAACGCCGAGCACCCGAAGACGGCCGCGCGCAGCGGCCAGGGGCGGCAGAAGACGGCCGCCAAGGGTCGCAGCGTCGAGCAGGCCAGGAAACGCACCAAGAGCATGGGACGCGGGCGGTGACTGCGCGCGGTGGCGCAAGTTGCGCGATGCCGGCCTCCTGGACGCCAAGACCTCGGCCAGGAAGGTCGGTCGGCGGACCGCGGAGCAGGCGTCTGACCAAGGGCCGTCTCACAACCAAGGAACCGAGACACCAAACGGTGCCCCACATGACGCCCCCGTGCGGGAATCATCACCGGGCGGGTCTACTGGGACACCCTCGCCGGTGCACCCCTGCTGGACTGCGACGTTCCCGCAAGGGGTTCGGCTTACGGACTGGCCGCACCGAACCGGCCGCGGGAGGAGATGTTGCGGGCGGCACCCAGGAAGCTGGGAGTCCGCGTCTGGTCGCGGTGTTCTCGGGTCTCGTCCCCGAGATGTTGGTTGCCATGCCTTAGGCATCGATCCGGACAGTGGACAACGCCTGCTCGTGCCCGACTCGGCAGGCGATAGCGGTCGCCGACTGCGGCTCGACGTGGGTGATGGTGGACCGTCGGCGAGGTGCAAGGCGGCTCGTTTTGCCCACGCGAGGAACGGAATGCTAGATATCGCCGTCGCCTACGGACGTGTCTCTGGTGAGCCTTACGGTTCGACCCACGGCAGCCGTGGCCAGGATGCTCATCGCCACGACAAAGGCGACGTACGGTGCCCAGGTTGTTACTCGAACGGACCACGTCACGAGTAGGCCACCGACAAAGAGGCCCATCTGCAGAGATGAGGAGTCGACGACGTCGATGAGAGTGAAGATCCGCACTACACCGTCCTGCTCGCCGACAAGGCGGTGTGCCATTTCCAGCAACGCCAGGCTGGTGTACATCATCCCGAATGTCATCGCGACCGTCACCACTAGCACCGTGGCGTGTTCGCCACTGCTCTCTGCGGCCTTTCCAACCCCGAGGAGGGCCATGCTGCCACCAAGGACCAGCAGCACCCCGACCATGGCCCGCCTCCCGAGATCGCCTTTGGTGGTCCGCCACGCGAGCAGCGCCGCGGCGACTGCGATCGTCTGGATCGCACCGACCGCACCCAGGTCGGCCGCCGGCCACATGACCTGCGAGAGGTAGACCAGCCACAGGGGCAGGGCGCCCAGGTTGATCACGATGAAGCTACCAAGGATCCACCGCATCGCAGACGTCAGGCGCTGAGACCGCGCGTTGGAGTGCGAGGTGGGGGCTGCCGGGGTGTTGACATCTGTGACGGTGATGCGCTTCAAGTTTGCGGCCACGCCGATGGCGACAAGGGAAAGCGCGACAAGCAGCAGGGACCTACCGGCGACGTCGGCCGCGGAAAAGACGACCAGCAGACCGGCCAGCAAGCCTCGACCCAAGGCGGTCCATCCTGCGTTGATCCGTTGCCGGTCACGGCTCCTGACACGCGTGGAGAGCAGGGGTTGCCACGCGGTCGCGAAGAGCACGGAGATAGCGACCTCGGCGGTCACGGTCACGACGAGGGCCATCGCAGCAAGCCCCCCGGTGGCCCCAACTGCCAGAAGCCAGGCGAGCAGGGCACTTTGAATCGCGGCGAGCACGAGGAAGATCTGCAAGTTGCGCCTGGCCAGGTGGAGCGGCATCCGACCGGCCCATAGCTGCAGGGGTAGCGACATGAGACCTAGCCCGAAAGCCGTGCCGATGGCCGCCGGAGACAGCCCCAGATCCTCGACCGCGAGAATCTGGAAGATCGCCCCGCCATCGATCCCCAGCGCAGCTGCGAGCGCCGGCTTGGTCAGCGCCATTGGAACGAACCGACTCACCGGCTCCGGAGGCGAAGCCTCCGACCTGTGGGCGTACACGGGTCTCCTGGGTGTTCGAGCTCGGCAACGTGCTTGTCGCGTGCCAGCGAGACACGGAGCCGGGGCAAGATCAACACTGACAAAAACATTATGGTGGTTGCCAAACGGAAGATCAACCAGCATCCACGCTATGCTGGTGCTCCGGTGGCGGTGGCCACGAAAGCGACGAGGTGAGAGGTATCGCGAAGACGGACCCGCAGGGCACGACACCGGCGGCGCAGGCCGATCTACTGTGCGCCTTTGCCAACACGCTCGACGTGGATGTCGACGCCGACCCCCCCGAAGCATTCCCAGACGCGGCTGCGCTGACCGGCTGGCTGCGTGAGCGTGACCTAATCAATGCCGACGACCGGGCGGACAGTGGCGACCACGGCGTCGCGATCACCCTTCGGTCTGGATTGCGCGCCGCGATGATGCTTCACCACGTGCGGGACCACACGTCACCGGTTCCCGAGCTGGACGCCGCAGCCGCCGCCCTACCAGTCCAAATCGTCTTCGACGGCACCCGTCCTCGACTGGCCCCGGCGATCGGCGGCGCTCGGGGCGGCCTTGCCCGGCTGTTGGTCGCGATCGTCGAGGCCCAAGCCGACGACACCTGGGAACGCTTGAAGCTCTGCGCTGCGGCCGACTGCCTGCTGGCGTTCTACGACATCTCCAAGAACCGCTCACGCAACTGGTGCTCGATGGGCGTCTGCGGCAACCGACAGAAGACCCGCAGCTACCGCGCCCGCCAGCAAGGCAAGAAGTGAACCGGTACCGGCCCCTGCAGGACAACGCATCCGGGTACCGCGAGCCGACCATCGACGCCTGGCGCTCGCCGGGATCGAGCCAGTCATCGGGCCGGCTCAGGAGCTCGTCGTCTAGGCACGACGTTAAGCTCGGCCCCGTGAAGTGGTAGGGGACGTAGACGGGCCGGCGCGCGGCGACGTGATGCGACGACTGGCCGAGGATGACGCGAACGGCCCAACAACGAACCGCCTCGGCGACCACGCTGGCAAGGACGGACGAGCGCGGTTCTCCGCCTTCGGGAACTTTCCTTGTGCGCGCCTACGCGGTGGTAAGCGAACCAGTCGCGTGATCGGCGGGTGGTCGGCGATCGCCGGCTGAACCGGCGCGATCCGCGCTCCTCCTCGCCTACATCCTGCTCACCAACGGCCTCGTCCGAGGTCAAGACCAGACTTTCCATGGCTCAACCTGATCGGCGCACTGGGACTGATCGTCAACGGCACCGCGCTCAGTGCATGGCCCTCAGCAGCACTCAACAGCGTCTGGTCTGGCTCGTAGTCGGGCTCATCGCTCGAGCACACCGCCGCCGACAACTGGCCGTCCCGCCAGCCCACCCTGAAGGCCCGTGCGAAGTCATCTGACCCGGATTCCATTGCATCCTGGCCGGTGCCCGTTCCGGTAATGGATCCCTCACTGGTAAGCAGCCCGCCGCTCCGGGCAGGTCAGGCCGACTTGCGCCATACCGAGACGTGGCTTTCGCTGTCGCCTGTGAATGGGGCGCCGTTCCAGTCGGCCAGGCGGCGCTCGAGCGTCATGCCGGCCAGCTGCGCCATCAGGTCGCATTCGGCCGGCCAAATGTACCGGAAGTTGCTGGCGCCGTAGGTCACCATCCCGTCGGGGTGGCGACTGTAGTGATGTGAGGTGCCCTGCTGGGTCGCCATGTCGTACGTGTCAAAGCCGACATGACGCTCACCGATGTGAAACGGCACGGCGTCCTGTCCCGGCGGGAACCGCCTGATGCCGGGAATCCACAGCTCGATCACAAAGCGGCCGCCGGGTGCAAGGTGGCGTGCTGCGTTGCGGAAGCACGCAACTTGCTCAGCCTGGGTACGCAGATTGCCGATGCCATTCCAGACCAGGTAGACGAGTGAGAAATCGCCAGGCACTTTGCTCGTAGCCATGTCACCCACGACGACGGGGAGGTCTGACATCTTGCGGTGCAGCTGGTCAACCATCGGCTGAGACAGCTCGACGCCGGTCACTGAGACACCGCGTTCAGCGAGCGGTATGGCAACTCGTCCCGTGCCGATGGCCAACTCCAGGGCCGGGCCGTCGCCTGCAAGCTCGGCGAGGAAGGCGACCGCCGGATCCAGGACATCGGGCGCAAACATGAACGCCGAGCTGTCGTCATACCGCTCGGCCGTCTCGGCATCCCAGAGACCGCTGCTTGTCACGGCGACAGCGTTGCATCCGGTCCCCCGC
>JAABUN010007736.1_pt1 | contig 11372 bp, 9 predicted proteins | sample 5559311 | NCBI WGS metagenome assembly JAABUN01 (sample SAMN10711877, study PRJNA513370) | rock metagenome | isolation source: Antarctica rocks | place: Antarctica: Victoria Land, Siegfried Peak sud | reverse complement strand
CACCCGCTGTGGAAGGGTCGCGCGGCGCTCGGCGCGGCGCAGACCGGGCGCTTCCGCGAGGGGATCGGCGTCGGGGTCGGCGGCTGGCGCGGCGGGCTGGAACCGGCGGCGGCGCTCTGCCACGTCGATCCATCGGGGATCATCAACGTGGTCGTCGGCGCGGTCGATCTTAGCGGCACCTTCACCACCTTCCGGATGATCGTCGCGGAGACGATCGGCGTCGATTACGAACTGGTGCGCGTCGTCGGGTCGGACAGCACCAATGCGCCGTATGCCGGGGGCAGCGGCGGCAGCAAGATCGTCTACACCGTCGGGCAGGCGGTACAGCGCGCGGCGGCTGACGCCAAGGAGCAGATCCTCGATCTGGCGGGGCAAGTCCTGGAAGCCGCACCGCAAGACCTGGAGATCTCCGGCGACCGGGTGCGCGTCAAGGGGATGCCGGAAGGCTCGGAGTACGAGGTGACGATCGCCAAGATCGCGGCGCTGACGAGCGGCTTCGGCGCGCGGCACGCGCCGATCTCCGGTCGCGGCACCGGGGCGCAGACGGCGAACGCGCCCGGTTTCTCGGCCCATCTCGCCCATGTGCGCGTCGATCTCGACACCGGCGATGTGGCGGTCATCGGCTACGTGGCGTCGCAGGATGTCGGGCGGGCATTGAACCCGGCGGCGGTCGAGGGGCAGATCCTCGGCGCCGTGGTGCAGGGGTTCGGCTGGGGCCTCTACGAGCAGATCGTCCACGACGAGAACGGCCAGATGGTCACCGGCTCGCTGATGGACTATGCGCTGCCCCGCGCCGAGGTCGCGCCGCAGATCGAGACGGTGCTGATCGAGGTGCCGTCGCCCGAAGGCCCGTTCGGCGCGCGTGGCGTCGGTGAGCCGCCGATTATCCCGGTCGCGGCGGCGATTGCCAACGCGATCCACGATGCGACCGGCGTCCGCTCCGCCGCGATCCCGATCACGCCCGAGCGGCTGTGGCGGGCGATCAACGCGGGGTAAAGAGACGGGGCACGGTTGAACGCAGAGACGCGGAGGAAGAAGGAGCGACGCAGAGAGGGGAACGAGAGAAAATACTCGTCCTCTTTGCGGACTCCTTCTTGCCCCGCGTCTCCGCGTTCAACCCGTTTCTCTCGTCCTCTCTCTTTCGTCTCTGTGTCCTCTGTGCGCTCTGTGGTTAAATTTCGTCCCTCCTCCCGGCCCTCTCTGCGACGCTCTCTCTTCCTCCGCGTCTCTGCGTTCTATCTCCACGTTTCTCGTTCCCCCTCCCCGCCCCCCCCTCCGTCTCTCCGTGTCTCCTGTTCACCGTCTCCTACCCACGCACATCAGGCCGATAGACCGACCAGAAGGCGAGCCAGGGTGGGGCGAAGGCGGTGAGGTGGGGCCAGGTGCCCGGCTCGGCGTTGGCATCGGGGTGAAGGCTTTTGAACTCCGAAAAGTGTTGCAGGACGAAGCCTTGCCCGGCTAGGCCATTGAGCAGGGTGCCGAGTGTGTGGCGATACTCGCGCGGGCCGGGGATCGGCGCGGGCTGGTCTTTGTCGCGGTCGTAGACCCAGGATTCGTCGGTGTAGGTCGTCTCCGCGCCGTCGATGTACGGCTGCCGCAGGGTGTAGCCCGCGCCGTTCCAGTCCGGCGTACCGAGCCCGCTGAAAAAGGGATTGGCGGTTTGCAGATAGTAGCGCCCGCCCGGTCGCAGCACCCGCGCGACCTCGCGAAAGACGCTGCCGACCTCAGGCACGAAATTAATCGCGTAGGGCTGGTAGACGAGATCGAAGGCGTCCGCATCGAGCGCGGCGAGATCGCGCATGTCGGCCTGGATCGCCGTCACGGTCACGCCGTAGTGCGCCGCCGCCATGCGGTCCCGCGCCAGTTGCGCCTCCGACAGATCGACGACCGTCACCCGCGCCCCGAGCAGGGCGAAAGCGATTGCCTGTTGCCCGCCGCCCGCCGCGAGGCAGAGGACGTCCTTCCCGGCGAACTCGCCGAGCAACCGTTCGGGATCGACCAGTGCCCGCGCCGAGGTGGTATCAAAATCCAGGGCGGGGCGGGTGAAAAGGGCGTCGGCGTCGGCCAGCGCTTGCCAGCGCGCGATGTTGTAGCGGGCGGCTTCGTCCATTGTGGCGATCTCCTCTGTGTGGTGGTCTACATCCTCGATTATCGGGGCATGGTCGTGGTAGGGGCGGGTCTTGACCCGCCCGGCTGGTGGCGGCAACCACATTACCATCGATCACCACATGTCGGGGCTATCCCGCAACGCGCCGTGCCTTTGCCAACCAGGCGGGTCAAGATCCGCCCCTACCATTACTGCGCTGGTCCGTGTACCGATAGGGACTATAAGCGCCGCGCAAGGGCGCAGCATTGTCTGAACCATACACGCGATGGCTGATCGAACGATCAGTGGCGGAAGTCCTCAACCTTGCGATAGCTGCGGCTACGAGACATAACACTGAGGCCCACGCTGCTACTGGCGCGGGCCTCGCTGTTTCTTGTTATGCGGTGCCATGTTCTCAAGTGGTTGCGGTCGCCAATTCAGGCACTGCGGTGGCGAGGCCGAACGTTTCGGCCAGCAGTTCGTAGGAGCGGAGGCGCGGCGTGATTATGGATCGAGGACATGACCATCACCTCGTCGGCCCTGGTGCGCGCGACGATCTCCGCGATCTGTGGTCGCACGGTCGCCGGTGCGCCGATCAGGTGACGGACGCGATTGGCGTTGATCTGGGCGCGCTCGACCGGGGTATAGGGGTAGTCGCGCGCCTCCGCGACGCTGGGCAGGAGGCCCGGCTTGCCACTCCGCATCCGTAGGAAGGAGAGCCCGGATGAGGTCGCCAACTCATCGGCCTCGCCGTCGGTGTCGGCGCAGATGACGGAGGTCGCCAGGATCACGCGCGGCGCGGTTAGCGTGCTGGACGGCGTGAACTCCTCGCGGTAGCGGCCGATCGCCTCCTCCGCGCCGTCGGGGTTGATGTGGCGCGCGAACGCGAAGCCGACCCCGAGCATCCCCGCGACCTGGGCGCTGTAGTCGCTCGACCCGAGCAGCCAGAGCGGCGGCAGCGGCACATCGATCGGCGTCGCCTGGATCGCCCTGAACGGGTGATCATCCGGGAAGTTGCCATTCGAGAAGGCCAGCATCTCCGCGAGGTGCGCGGTGAAATCGTCGCTCGTCAGCGCCTCGCGGGAACGGCGCAGCGCTAGGGCGGTCAGTTGATCGGTACCCGGTGCGCGCCCGATCCCGAGGTCGATCCGGTCGGGGTAAAGGGCTTCGAGGGTGCGGAACCACTCCACGACCTTGAGGGGCGGGTGGTTCGGCAGCATCACGCCGTCGGAGCCGACGCGCAGGCGGGTCGTCTCACGCGCCGCCGCGCCGATCAGGATCTCTGGGGCGGCGGAGGCGACGCCGGGCATATTGTGGTGCTCGGCGTACCAGTGGCGGGTATAGCCGAGTCGGTCGGCCAGTCGCGCCAGATCGAGCGAGTTGCGGATCGCCTGCGCGGCGTTTGAGCCGCTGCCGATCGGCACGAGATCGAGGACCGAGAGGGGGAGTGTTGGCATAGCTGGTTCCTCCGTGTGGGGAGTGCGACGCGACGGTCTGCGCCGAAGGTGTGTAGGGTGAAGTATAACGCGCGGGGGGAAGCGGGCGGTTGAACCCTGTGACGCGGCACAGGACAAGACCGCGCCTCGGGGCGACTGCGGTCGCCACGAAACCCGCCTGCGTGGGTTAGGCTCTCTGAGAGGCATTGCCATACAATATGAGTAGGGTGCCAATAGCGAATCTAACCGACGCAGGTCGGTTTTGTGGCGCGCACGCCCCCAGGCGCGGTCTTGTCCTGTGCCGCGTCACAGGGTTCAACCGCCCGCCAATGCTGCATTGACATCCAGTCTTATTCACCCACCCCTCACCGCAGGAGTCCACCTTATGCGCCCGTCGCCTACGCTTGCTCACGTCGCGCTGCCCGGTCGCGCCCTCGCGGTGTGGGAGTGGGCGGGGGCGGGGCCGACGTTGTTCTTTGTCCACGCGAACGGGTTTCATGGGCGCTGCTGGGACGCGGCGATTGAACTGTTGCCGGATTATCGCTGCCTCGCGCTCGATCTGCGCGGTCATGGGCGCAGCGAGCGGGGGGAGCCGCCCGCCGACTGGCGACCGTTCGGCGAGGATGTCGCGGCGGTGGCCGAGGTGCTGGGGGTGCGCGGTGCGGTCGGGATCGGGCACTCGATCGGCGGGCACGCGCTGGCGTTGGCGGCGGCGCTCGCGCCGGAAGCGTTCGGGCGTCTGCTGCTGATCGACCCGACGATTTTTGCGCGGGAACGGTATCGCGGGGCACGACCGGGCGAGCATTTCGTCGCGCGGCGGCGGGCGCGGTGGGCGTCAGTCGAGGCGATGGTGGAGCGATTCGCCAGCCGACCGCCCTACGATACCTGGGCGCCGCGCGTCCTCCGCGACTATTGCCGGTATGGTCTCCTGCCCGCGCCGGATGGTGATGGGTTGGTGCTGGCCTGTGCGCCCGCGTTCGAGGGCGCGCTCTATCAGATCTCCACCGCCGAGGGCTCGGACATCTACCCCGAACTCGCGCGGATCGGGCAGCCCACGTTGATCGTCCGCGCGGGGGCGGTCGAGCCGGGGCCGGGGGCCGGGTTCGCCGCCTCGCCGACCGTGTCCGATCTGGTGACGCGGCTCGCCCACGCGCGTGACCACCTCGACCGCGACCACACCCACTTCCTGCCGATGGAGTCTCCCGCGCGGGTCGCCGCGTATGTCCGCGAACTCCTCGCCGCCGACCCGGCGACGTTCGGCTAGCGTGAGACGTTGCCAACGCTGGCGGGCGGTTGAATCCCCATAAAGGGGACAAAGTCCTGCTACCCGCGCAGGATGAAACCGCGCCTCGGGGCGACTGCGGTCGCCACGAAATACCCATGAAGGGCACAATGCCGGCCTGCGCGGGTTAGGTTTGTTGCAGTACGGTGCCTTGCATGACAGGCAACCCGCTCATGCCGGACCTCACCGTCGCAGGGCGGTTTCATCCTGCGCGGGTAGCAGGACTTTGTGCCCTTCAGGAGTATTCGTGGCGCGTGAGCGCCCCTAAACTGACGCGCCGAGGGGATCTCCATGGAGGGTCTCCTGGTGTAAGTCCAGCAACACGGCCACGACAGCCGGAGGAGACGGCAGCTCGTCCCACCTCTTGTTGGTGTCATCTCGTTGGTGGTATCCTCCAACCATGGGCATGAGGAATTATCTGATTGCAGGCGTTTCCGGCTCCGGCAAGACGTCGGTCTGCACCGAATTGCAGCGGCGCGGCTACCATGCCATTCATGGTGACCGGGAATTGGCCTATCAGGGCGATCCGGAAACCGGTACACCGACGGATGGCCGCACGCACGAGCGCTCGGCGACCTTCATTTCCGAGCACCACATTTGGCATGTAGATAAAGTACAGGCCTGCGTCGCCAACCGGGATGAGGCGGTCACGTTTTTCTGCGGTGGCGCGAGGAATGCTGCAAAGTTCATCGATTTGTTTGACGGCGTTTTTATCCTTGAAGTTGACTTTGACACAATGAACCGGCGGATTGCTGAGCGGGTGGCAGTGGACCCCACTGACTGGGGCGGAAAACAAACGGAACGGGAAGTCACTGCGCGATTGTACCGAACGAAAGAAGGCATTCCGAAAAACGGTATGATCATCGACGCCACCGCACCGCTCGCGCGCGTCGTTGACGAGATTGTCCGTCAAAGCAACGCAAATAGAACACGTTAAACCGAAGCGCCGATGAAGCCGGCATGGCGATCGGGTATGCTCCGCATGCTGGCGTTGGGTAGGACGGGAGCGCTGGCCGAGGCCGTGACCGCGTTGCCGGAGTCGCATCAGGACGCCCCCCATGGAGATCCCCTCGGCGCTTCGGTTGAGGCGCGGTTTCATCCTGCACGGGTAGCAGGACTTTGTCCCCTTCATGGGGATTCAACCGCCAGCCATCGCTCATACATAAGCCCTGCGGCTAGGGCCGCACCGTTCGCGCGGGGGTGTTATCCTGTGTCCGCACGGGCTTTATGGACAATGAATGGCGCGATGAACGAGTAGCACGATGGAAGAGGGCAGACGATGACGGACGGGCGATTCGATCTCGCGGGGCAGCGGGCGGTAGTAACCGGCGCGGGGCGCGGGATCGGCAAGGCGATCGCGCTGGCGCTGGCGGAGTCGGGCGTGGACCTGGCGCTGCTGGCGCGCACGGCGAGCGAGTTGGCGGAGACGCAACGAGCGGTCGAGGCGCTGGGTCGCCGCGCCATCGCGGTGACGGTCGATGTGGGCAACGGCGCGAGTATCCGCAGCGCGGCGGCGCAGGCGCTCGACTTCTTCGGTGGCACCGCCGACATCCTGATCAACAATGCGGGCACGGTCGGCCGTCAGAGTATCTTGGAGATGACCGAGGATGAGTGGGATCGCGTCCTCGATGTCAACCTCAAAGGAACCTTTCTCTGCACCCAGGCGTTCGCCGCGCCGATGATCGCGCAGGGGCGGGGCAAGATCGTCAACATCGCCTCGACGTTCGGCTTCGTCGGCCACCCGAATCGCGCCTCTTACGCCGCTTCGAAGGGCGGGATCGTGCAACTGACGCGGCAGATGGCGGTCGAACTCGCGCCGCACAACATCAACGTCAATGGCGTCGGCCCCGCCGTGATCCGCACCGAACTGGTCGCTCCGCTGATCGCGCCGGGGATGGCCTACGGCGAGCAGAGTTTGCTCAAGACGCCGCTCGGGCGCTTCGGCGAGCCGGAGGATGTCGCCTGGCCGGTCGTCTTCCTCGCCTCTGCGGCGGCCTCGTACATCACCGGGCATACGCTGATGGTCGATGGGGGCTGGACGGCGATTTGATGAGTGAGTCGTACCCTGAAGGGCATAAATGAGTCGCGAGTCGTGAGCAGTCAGCAGCGCCCCCGGCCCATCAGAAAAGGGGCCGGGGGCGCTGCCTCGTGGGGCTTCCTGCTTCACCCTGGAATTGGGGCGGGGCCGAATCTCGTGTTGAGTGCGTTATGGGAAGAAATCTCCGATCGGGTGGTGAGCGCAGTAGTAATCTGTCTCACAAATAATGGTTGGGTGCGCCCAGGGGCGGACCTCTCCCCGCTGCGGGGAGGGTGGGGACGAACCCGACGAGCAAGAGTGAAACGCGGTACTTCATCTTCAGTCGGAACCCTTGGTGGTCCGAGCGGTGGTTCGCGGTTAAGCCAGGGTGGGGCTGTCTCCGGCCATATCCGTCATGCCGCGTGGCCCCAGTCGTCCGACTGATACGGCAGATGGGTGCTGGCAATTGGTGTCACCGTGCGCCGATTAGTGTTTTGCGGGGTGCCGCTGAGAGGCCCAATGTGGCGCTCTGTCGCGGCGCGGTGACATCCGAAACCAGCCTGGTGGTGTAGTATGGGACAGGGGACAGTCCGGGCCGCAGTTCTTGGCGGCGCGTGGCGGTTCCCGCGCGATCGTTGGATCGGGTCGGCGTGTTCGCAGCGAGTGAGGTGGTGGTTATGGGGGCGCTCCGTCGGCGTGTGGCGCGCGGTGTTGTGATCATCGTCGCCGCGACAGTCATCTTCTGCCTCACCGCTTCGACCAGCGTCGCGGATCACGAGAGCGCGAATCTGCTGATCTTCGCGCCGGTGGCGGGCTCGACCGCGCCCGGTGCGAGCGGCGGCGGGACGCTCGAATTCCGTGGCGGGGGCGAGCCGCAGTCGCGGTGGACGATGAGTCTTCAGTTCGCGGGCCTCGGCGCGCGAACGACCTACACGGTCCTGGTGCAGGGGCGCTTCGGGGCGGATCAGACGCCGGAAGCGGGGATCTTCACGCCGCTCTGCTCGTTCCAGACGAACGAGCGTGGCGAGGGGCGGTGCTGGAACTATTTCCTTGGGCTGAAGCACGCCTCGATCTTCCAAGTGCGCGAGGGCCAGGTGCGCGAGGATGCCGATGGCGGGCCGGTGGTGGCCCAGGCGAGTCGTAGCGGCGGGCCGGGCGCTGTCACCAGCCAGCCGAATCGCTTTACCCCGCGCTGATCGTTAGGCTACCTCGCCTTGCGGGATCGCGGTCGCGGTCGCACTCATGGTCGTGAGATATGGAAAAGCCTCTGAGCGCGCCATGTGAAGGTTACGGTGAGTTCTCTTAGCGACGACGAGCAACTAATCGGGCAGATCGCGCATGGTGATGAAGCGGCGCTCTCGGCGCTGTACGATCGCTATTCCGGCGCGGTCTTCACGTTGCTTATGCGGATCCTCGGTGAGCGCCCGGCTGCCGAAGATCTGCTGCAGGAGGCGTTCCTGCGGGTCTGGCAACATGCCAGCACCTATAAGGCGGCACGCGGGCGGGTCCACTCCTGGATGTTGGGGATCGCCCAGCATCTCGCGTTCGATGAACTACGGCGGCGGGGACGACGACCGCAGCAATTGCAGGATGCGGAGGCTGTCGAGCGCGAACTGGCGGTCGTGTCGCAGCCGGGCCCCGATCTGCCGGAGCTTTCCTGGCTGAGTGTGCAGCGGGCCGAACTCGCGCGGGCGCTCGATGATCTGCCCCAGGCGCAGCGGGTCGCCGTCGCGCTCTATGCGCGCGGCTATAGCCAGTCGGAGATCGCCAGCGGGCTTGGGGAGCCGCTGGGCACGGTTAAGACGCGGCTGCGGCGCGGCTTCGAGGGATTAAGGTCGTTGCTCGAACGGGCGGGGATCGACAGTCTATGAGCGCGAGCGATGGGTGCGCGAGCGGTGGGTGCGCGAGCGGTGGAGATAGGGCGACGAGTGATGATGCGGGCAACGCGCAACGTGTGCGAGAACTGAGACGGGTAGCGTGACAGACGACGTGGCGGATGGCGTGAATGAGAGAGCACACGAACAGGTACGCGAGGTGCTGCCGGATTACGTGCTCGGTGCCTTGTCGCTGGATCTCGCCGACGAGGTCGGGCAACATATCGCCTTCTGCCCGTCCTGCCAACAGTTGTTCGAGACGATGGTGGGATCACTGGTCCTGCTCGGCCCGCTGGAGATACCGGCGGCGGCGGTGAAAGAGCGACTCTTCGCGCGTATCGGCGATCACCGTTCCAACGGCGTCGCGACGTTGTCGCCCCCCGCCGCTCCGCCGCCCCCCGCCTCCACCGCGCCGTTGCCGGAGCCTGACCGCGCGTTGCCGCCGCGTGCGCCGGTCGCCCTACATCCAAGGCGGCCCCCGGCCTGGCAACTCGCCCTCGTCGCCACGCTGGTCGCGCTCCTCTGCGCGTCCGGGATCTGGAATTTTATCCAGCAGCGTCAACTCGCCAGTCAGGGGGAGATCGCCCGCCTGCTGGCCGATCCGCAGGCGGCGCACGCCCTCACCGATACCGATTTGCAGACCGGGGCGGCGGGGACGATCTACGCCGCCCCGACCGGTAATGTCGCTCTGGTCGTCGTGAGCCGCCTGCCGGCGTTGAACCCCGACCAGCGGTATCAGCTCTGGCTCTTCACCGAATCCGGCACCCGCGAGAGTGGCGGCCTCTTCACCGTCAGCGAGGAGGGGATCGGGCAGGTCGTCGTGCGGGCACCGCAGGCATTCGCGAATTACTGGGCGGTCGCCATCTCCGTCGAGCCCGCCGCTGGGAGCGCGGAGCCGACCTCGGCCCTGACGCTGGGCGGTTGGATTCGGTAGTGGGTGAAGTACGAGGTACGAAGTGGGTACGGGAACAGGAGATATAGAGACACGGCGGGGGCTGGGGGCGTCACCACGCTCGCACCACTGGCCCACTGGCCCGCTGACTACCGACTACTGACTACTCGCTGGAGAACGCAGTGACGACAACCGAGCGCGGGATGCTGACGGTCGAGGGGTTACGGGAGGCGGTCGTGACGGGCGCGATCGACACGGTGATCTGCGCGATCTGCGACATGCAGAGGCGGTTGCTGGGGAAGCGCGTCACCGGGGAGTTCTTCATGGAACACTGCCTGGAGGATGGGACGCACTTCTGCGTCTATCTGCTCGGGACCGACATGGAGATGGCGACGCCGGACGGTTTCCGCCTGATGAACTGGGAGAGCGGCTACGGCGACTGGCAGGCGCGGCCCGATTGGGGGACGCTGCGGGTCATCCCCTGGCTGGAAAAGACGGCGTTGGTCCTGGCCGACGCTTTCGACGAGGAGCGCGACGAGGCGGTGCAGATCGCGCCGCGCACGATCCTCCGTCGCCAGCTTGACCGCGCCGCCGCGCTCGGCCTGCACCCGCAGATGGCCTCGGAGTTGGAGTTCTATCTGCTGGCAGATACCTATGAGGGGGCGCACGCCAAGGGGTATCATGGACTCGCGCCGTCCGGCTACTACAACGAGGATTACCACCTCTTGCAGGGGACGAAAGCGGAGCCGTTCTACCGGCAGTTACGCAACGACCTCTCGGCGGCGGGGGTGCCGATCGAGTTCACCAAGGGCGAGGCGGGGATCGGGCAGCACGAGATCAACATCCACTACACCGCCGCCCTCGAAGCGGCCGATCGCCACGCCTTGCTGAAACACGGTGCGAAGGAGATCGCCCACGCACAGGGGCGCTCGATCACCTTCATGGCGAAGCCCGACCACGAGTGGACCGGCTCCAGCAGCCATATCCACCTCAGCCTGTGGGACGCCAACGGCGGCCGCAACCTCTTCCACGACCCCGACGCCACGCCCTATGGGATGTCCGCGACGATGCGTCACTTCCTCGGCGGCCTGATCGCCTGCGCGCCCGAACTGTCGCTGTTGGTCGCTAACAACATCAACTCGTATAAGCGGTACGCGGTCGCCAGTTGGGCACCGGTCCACGTCGCCTGGGGGCGCGATAACCGCACCTGCGGCTTCCGGGTCGTTGGGCGTGGGAGTTCGTTGCGGGTGGAGAACCGCTTCCCCGGTGCCGACGCGAACCCGTACCTCGCTTACGCCGCCTGCCTCGCCGCCGGGCTGCACGGGATCGCGCAGCAGATCGAGCCGCCCGCCGAGTACAAGGGCAACGCCTACGTCGCCACCGATCTGCCGCGCGTCCCCGGTGCGCTCTACGAGGCGATCGGCGCGTTCGAGCGGAGCGCGGTGGCGCGCGCGGCGTTCGGTGACGACGTGGTCGACCACTATCTCAACGCCGCCCGCGTCGAGCAGCAGACCTACGACGCCGCCGTGACAAGCTGGGAGCGGGCAAGATATTTCGAGCGGGGGTAGGGGGGAATGACGAATGACGAATGATTTATGCTCTTCAGGGTACGAATGGGGAGGAGGTGGCCTGCGGGCCAGACCGGGATTGAAATCCCGGCTAAGGGCTGCGGCCACGATGTCCGCCTGCGCGGACTGGGTTTATTGGGAGGTATTGTGCGTCCCGACAAACGCTGCGTTCGATCCAATCTAACCCGCGGAGGCGGGTTTTGTGGCCGCAGGCCCT
>JAABUN010007735.1_pt1 | contig 11374 bp, 8 predicted proteins | sample 5559311 | NCBI WGS metagenome assembly JAABUN01 (sample SAMN10711877, study PRJNA513370) | rock metagenome | isolation source: Antarctica rocks | place: Antarctica: Victoria Land, Siegfried Peak sud | reverse complement strand
CCACCTGCGCCGCCAGTGCGGGCAAATCCAGCCCGTCGAAGGTGCCCGACGACATCAGCAGCAAGTTGGTGTTGGCCCAGGCTTGCGCGTTTAGAAATTCGGCCAGCGCGTGGCTGTCGGTGATGACGCGCACATCGGGCCGCTGGAAGGCCGCCGCCACAGCCTGGGGCGGCAGCGGCGGCAGGCGCTTGTGCTCCAGCACGTGGGGGTTGAAGTACACCACCGCCACGTCGGGCGCGTCGAAGCAGTGCGCGTACTGCGGCAGGAAGTCCGGGTTGAGCGAGCTGAAGGTGTGCAGCTCCAGGCACGCCACCAGCCGCCGCTTTGGAAACTGCTGCTTCAGGGCCCCGGCGGTGGCGCGCAGCTTGCTGGGCGCGTGGGCAAAGTCCTTGTACACCGCCGACGTCGCCGCGCCGGGGAACGAGCCCACCGCCCGGTAAAAGTCCTTGCCCTTGATGCCCAGCTGCTTGCACACCTCGCGCGCCGCCGAGATGTTGCGCAGGTTGTGCTCGCCAAACACCTGGATGGGCACCTCCTCGTCCTTTTTGGTGAGCAAAAACGTCTGGCCGTCGCGCACCACGTTTTCGTGGGGGCCGTAGCCGATGTAGGTCACGTCGGGGCTGGTGGGCACGGCGATGAGCTGGGTTTGCTCGTCGTCGCGGTCGTAAATCAGCACGCCCGCCTTGGGCGTCATGTCGGCGAAGATGCGGAACTGCTCGCGGTAGATTTCCTCGGTCGGGAACACGTTGATGTGGTCCCAGCTGATGCCCGAAATCACGCCGATGTGGTGCTGGTAGAGGTGGAATTTGGGCCGCCTATCAACCGGCGACGACAGGTACTCGTCGCCCTCGATGATGATGACCGGCGCGTCGTCCGTCAACTGCACCATCAAATCGAAGCCCGCCAGCTGGGCCCCCACCGCATAATCGAACTGGCGGCCGTAAAACCGCAGCACGTGCAGAATCAGGGCCGTGATGCTGGTTTTGCCGTGCGAGCCGCCGATGACCACGCGCTGCTTGTCGCGGCTGGCCTCGTAGATGTACTCGGGGAAAGAATAAATTTTCAGCCCCAATTCCTGGGCCCGCAGCAGCTCGGGGTTGTCGGGGCGGGCGTGCATCCCCACAATCACGGCGTCGAGGCCGGGGGTGATGCGGGCGGCGTCCCACCCTTCGCGGGCGGGCAGCAGGCCCGCGGCGGCGAGGCGGGCGCGGGCGGGCTCAAAAATCTCGTCGTCGGAGCCCGTCACCAGGGCCCCCTGCCGGTGCAGGGCCAGCGCCAGGTTGTGCATGATGCTGCCGCCCACGGCGATGAGGTGGACGCGGCGCGGCGCGGGATGGGAAGAAGTCAAATCGGTCATGCGGGTAAGGTAAGCGGGAGGGGCCGGCCGCCGGGCCGGGGGCCGCGAAAGTACAAAAGCTGCCCCGCCGTTTCCCGCACCCGGCCCCTGCGAACGGGGTTTTGCCGCGCCGTTTTCCCCCGGCCAAGAGTTAGCTTTGTTATCCGGCCACCCCCCTGGTTTTTGCCGATTCCCCGCCGTTTATTTACAATTGCTTCATTATCATATGCCAGACCAGATGGACGACCGTGTCAAGCTATCCGCCGCCCGCGCCAAAGCCGCCTGGGCCGGGCGTGGGCCGGCCGGCCAGCCTTTCCCGGCCAACGCCGCCGGCAAGCTGCCGCCCCAGGCCCTGGAGCTGGAAGTGGCCGTGCTGGGGGCCCTGATGCTCGAAAAAGACGCCCTGACGTCGGTTATCGACATTCTGCGGCCCGAAAGCTTCTACAAAGACGCCCACCAGCGCGTTTTCAAGGCCATCCTCAACCTGTTCGACAAGTCGGAGCCCATCGACCAGCTCACCGTGGTACACGAGCTGCGCGAAATGGGCGAGCTGGAAGCCTGCGGCGGCCCGTTCTACGTGGCCGGCCTCACCATGAAGGTGAACTCGGCGGCCAACGTCGAGTTCCACGCCCGCATCATCACCGAGGCGGCCATCAAGCGCGAGCTGATTCGCATCGCCAGCGAGATTCAGCGCGACGCCTACGAGGACACGACCGACGTGTTCAACCTGCTCGACCAGACCGAGCAGGCCCTGTTCGAAGTGTCGGAGTCGAACATCCGCAAGAACTTCGACGACATGCGCAGCCTCATGGGCAAAGCCATCAAGGAGCTGGAGGAGAAGAAAAACCAGAAGGACGGCCTCACCGGCGTGCCCTCCGGCTTCACGGCTTTGGACCGCGTCACGAGTGGCTGGCAACCGTCTGATTTGGTGATTATTGCGGCCCGGCCCGGCATGGGAAAATGTTTGGGGAAAGGCACGAAAGTGCTGATGTTCGACGGCACGCTGCGCAACGTGGAAGACGTGCGCGCAGGCGAGCTGCTGATGGGCGACGACTCGACGCCGCGCCGGGTGAAAAGCATCGCCAGGGGCCGCGAAAACATGTACTGGGTGCGCCAAAACAAGGGCGACGACTACCGCGTGAACGAGAGCCACATCCTCTCGCTCAAGCGCAGCCGCAACGAGGGGCCCCACCGCCACGGCGACGTGCTGAACATCACGGTGCGCGATTATTTAGCCAAGGGCCCCAAGTTTCGCACCAGCTACAAAGGCTACAAAGTGGCCGTGGAGTTCGCGGAAAAAACGTTGCCCATCGGCCCGTATTTTCTGGGCGTGTGGCTCGGCGATGGCTCGGCCAACGACTGCCGCAGCACGGGGCAGGACGCGGAAATCATTGATTACTTGCACGAATACGCCGCCGACCTGGACCTGCCAGTGACGGTGGGCACGGCGGCCAACCGCAGCAACAGCTACGGCATCACGCGCGGACAGCAGGGCGGCAGCCCGGCCCAATTTTCAGTGCAAAACGAATTGCGGCAGCTGGACGTGCTCGGCCGCAAGCACATCCCGCAATGCTATTTAATTAATTCCACTGAAAACCGCCTGCGCCTGCTGGCCGGCTTGATTGACAGCGACGGGCATTTGAACGTGGTATCCAACGGCTACGAAATCACGCAGAAAAGTGAAGCCCTGGCCCGGCAAATCAAGTTCCTGTGCGACTCGCTGGGCTTCCGCACGTCGCTGACGAAAAAGCAAGCCGTCATTACCAGCATCGGCTACGTCTGCGACGTGTGGCGCGTGCGCTTCTACGGCGACATCGACCGGATTCCGGTGCGCGTGGCCCGCAAAAAGGCCAATCCACGGGCTTCGGCCGTCGATTGGCGCATGACGGGCGTTTCGGTCGAGTTCGATAAAGTAGACGATTACTACGGCTTTGAGATTGACGGCAACCGGCTGTTCCTGCTTCAGGACATGACGGTGACGCACAACACGGCCTTCGTGGTGTCGGCCATGCGCAACGCGGCGGTGGAGTTCAAGCGGCCGGTGGCGATTTTCTCGCTGGAGATGTCGTCGTTGCAGCTGGTTAATCGCCTGATTTCGGCCGAGGCGGAGCTGGATTCGGACAAGATTAAGAAAGGCACGCTGGCCGACTACGAGTGGCAGCAGCTCAACCACAAGATTACGGCCCTTTCGGCCGCCCCGATTTACATCGACGACACGCCGGCCCTGAGCATCCGCGAGCTGCGCACCAAGTGCCGCCGCCTGCGCTCGCAGAAGGACGTGCAGCTCATCATCGTCGACTACTTGCAGCTGATGAGCGGCAACACCGACGGCCGCGGCGGCAACCGCGAGCAGGAAATCGCCAGTATTTCCAGGGCCCTCAAGGGCATCGCCAAGGAGCTGAACGTGCCGGTGCTGGCGCTGTCGCAGCTCTCGCGCTCGGTGGAGACGCGGGGCGGCGACAAAAAGCCCCAACTGAGCGACCTGCGCGAGTCGGGCTCCATCGAGCAGGACGCCGACATGGTGATTTTCCTCTACCGCCCCGAATACTACGGCCTCGACCAGGACGCCGAGGGCAACCCCACGCAGGGCATGGGCGAGGTCATCATCGCCAAGCACCGCAACGGCTCGCTCGAAACCGTGCAGCTCAAGTTCATCGGCCGCTTCACCAAGTTTGCCGACCTCGACAGCGAAACCGGCGGCTTCGGCGGCGACGCAGGCGGCTACCAGCCCGCAGGCCTGCCCGCCAGCAACTTCGACGACGAGCCCAGCGGCAACGCCAACAGCTTCGCGCCCAACACCATCCGCCTGGGCTCGAAAATCAACGAGTCGCCGGTACCGTTCCCGAAGGGCAACGCCAGCAAGTACGAAGAGCCGCCGTTTTAAGCACGCCGTGAAGCAGCCTTAAGTTATTTCGCGCAAGGTTTCGCGAAGTGAAAATTAAGTTTCGCAGTATTTATTGGGCCATTAACCTTCGCGAAACCTGATTTTCACTTCGCGAAACCTTGCGCGAATGACGTTAGCTCTGCTGTGCCTGTTCGCCTTCCTGGCCGGTTTTATTGATGCGATGGTGGGCGGCGGGGGCCTCATCCAGCTGCCGGCGCTGCTGCTGCTGCTGCCCGACGTGCCGGTGCCCACGGTGCTGGGGACCGGCAAAGTGGCCAGTCTGGCGGGCACGGCGGCGGCGGCGCGGCGCTACCTCAGCGGCAGCGGCGCGGTGCCGCTGCGCTGGCGCACGGTGGCCGTCACGGCGCTGGTGGCGGGCGGGTTTGCGCTGCTGGGGGCCCGCGCGGTGAGTGGGCTGCACAAAGAAGCGGTGCGGCCCCTGGTGCTGGCCCTGCTGGTGCTGATGGCGGCCTACACCTTCTGGCGCAAAGATTTTGGCAGCCTCCACGCGCCGCGCTTGCACGGCCGCCGCGAGGTGCTCACCGGCGTGGTGCTGGGCGCATCCATCGGGTTCTACGACGGGTTTTTCGGGCCGGGCACGGGCAGCCTGCTGCTGTTTGCGTTCGTGGGGCTGTTCGGCTACGATTTCATCGCGGCGTCGGCGTCGGCCAAGCTCGTGAACGTCGCCACCAACATCACGGGCCTGGCCTACTTCGTGTACACCGGGCAGGTGCTCTACCAGGTGGCGCTGCCGATGGCCGCGTGCAACGTGCTGGGCTCCACGCTGGGGGCCCAGGTGGCGCTGAAGCGCGGCACGGGCTTCGTGCGGGTGCTGTTTCTGGTGGTGGTCAGCGCCTTTATCCTCAAGCTAGGCTGGGAGACATTAGCAGTGAACAGTTGACGGTGAGCAGTGAACAATTGCGTTTTTCTTGCTAATAACTGCTCACTGTTAACTGCTCACTGCTAACTGCGGCCGGCAGCGCGAAGGCTTCCGCCAGCAGCTCGTACGAGCGCCGCCGGTCCTGGAAGTCGGCCGTGATGGTTACGGCCACGATTTCATCGACGCCGTACGCCGCGGCCAGGCGCTCGAACTCGGCTTTCACCTGCTCGGGCGTGCCGCTCACCACGCGGCCGCGGTTTTGCGCCAGCTGGTACTGGTCGTCGGCCGTGAAGCAGTAGTTGTGCGCCTCTTCGGTGGTGGGAAAGGTGAGGCGCTCGCCTTTGTTGAAGCGCAGCAGCTGCAAGTCCATCGCGGCGCGCAGCTCCTGGGCTTTCGCCTCGGTGTCGGCGCAGAGCGTGAAAACGGCCACGTTGGCGGCGGGCGCGGCCAGCTCGGCCGACGGCCGGAACCGCTCGCGGTAGGTGCGCACCGCTTGGGGCCCGCCGTTGGGGTTGATGAACTGGGCAAACGAAAACGCCAGGCCCAGGTGCGCCGCGAACAGCCCGCTCTGCCCGCTCGAACTCAGTATCCACAGCGCGGGCTGGGTGGCGGCCTGCGGGATGGCCATCACCCGCGCGTGGATGGTGTCGGGGATTTTGTCGTCGCGCAGGTAGGCCTGCAAGTCCATCAGCTGCTCCACGAAATCCTGCTCGCTGAAGGTGTTGTGCGGGTTGAGGGCGTGGGCCGTGAGGCGGTCGGCGCCGGGGGCCCGGCCCAGGCCCAGGTCGATGCGGCCCGGGAATAAGGTTTCGAGCAGGCGGAAGTTCTCGGCCACTTTCAGGGCCGAGTAGTGGGGCAGCATCACGCCGCCCGAGCCCAGGCGGATGCGCTGGGTTTGGCCGCCGAGGTGGGCCAGCAGCACTTCCGGGGCCGAGCCGGCGAGCGTGCCGGTATTGTGGTGCTCGCTCACCCAGAAGCGGGTGTAGCCGAGGCGGTCGGCCAGCTGGGCCAGCTCGGTGGTTTCGAGCAGGGCCTGGCGCGGGGTGGCGCCGGGGCGGATGGGCGATTGGTCGAGGACGCTGAGGCGAAGGGCAGGGGCGGGCATGGCAAGGAAAGAAGGGCTAAACCAGCTAAACCGCCCAACCGGCCCCGTGGTTCGGCCGGGCTACTCGCCGGTGCCCAGGCCGGGCGGCGGGGTGCCCTGGGCGCCTTGCACGTTGGGCACGCCCATTTTCTCCTCGCGCTTGCGCTGGTACTTGTCGAACTGGGCGGGCGCGAACACGTCCTTGAGGGCTTCGAGGCGCGACTGCCCAATCCCCTCGACGAGGCCCTGGAGCTTGCGCGGGTCGGTGCGGTAGCGGGCGCGGGCGTTTTCTACGGCTGCTATGCCGCGTTGGTTGATGGCGCGCACCTTCTCGGTTTGCTGGGGCGAGAGGCCCAGGTTTTGCTGCATGTTGGCCGTGAGGGCATCGGCGCGGGCGTCGGCGCTGGCCGGGGTGGGTGCCGCCGGGGGCAGGGCCGAGGCGGTGAGGCCCTGGGCCTTGGTTTTAATGGCGGGCTGGCCGGGGGCCTTTGCTTTGGTTCTGGCTACTGCCGGGGCCTGGGCTTGAGCCTGGGCGGCCAGTGGGGCGGCAGCGGCCAGCGCAAGTATCATCAGTAAACGCTTCATAATAAAAATATAAGGCTAAACGAGCGCCCCGGTAAACCCCAGGGCTGGGCGCGAAAGTGTAAATATCGGGCCAAAAAACCTCGGCTGCCCGCGCTAACCTGGCCGTAACGGCGTATCAGGCAGCGCAGGGTTCCTGCATTCGGCGCTAAAATCGGCGCGGGACGTAACCTTTGGGCCGCGCTTTCCATACTAAGCCGCATGAACCACACGCCCGCTACCTCCGTTCCCGTTTCGTCCCGCCCGCCCAAAAGCAACTGGCTGCTGGCCGCCGGCCTGGGGGCCGCTGCCGTGGCCGCCACCCTGTGGGCCAACCGCCGCGGCTCCTACGAACTCAGCGGCCGGGTGGTGCTCATCACGGGCGGCTCGCGCGGGCTGGGCCTGGTGCTGGCCCGGCAGGCGGTGGTGGAAGGCGCGCGGGTGGCCATCTGCGCCCGCGACGCGGCCGAGCTGGAACGCGCCCGCCAGGACCTGCTGGCTTGCGGCGCCGCCGAAGCCGACGTGCTCGCCCTGGCCCACGACCTCACCGACGCCAACGAAGTGCGCACGATGGTGAGCGAGGTGGAAAGCCGCCTGGGGCCCATCGATGTGCTCGTCAACAACGCCGGCATCATCACCGCCGGCCCGCTCGACAACCTGGATCTGCGCGATTTTCAGGACTCAATGGACACGCACTTCTGGGCCCCGCTGCACGCCATGCAAGCCGTGCTGCCCAGTATGCGCCGGCGCGGCGAGGGCCGCATCGTGAACATTGCCAGCCTGGGCGGCAAGGTGGCCATCCCGCACATGGCCCCCTACAGCGCCAGCAAGTTTGCGCTCGTGGGCTTGTCGGAAGGCTTTCGGGCCGAGCTGCGGCAAGAAGGCATCCGCGTGACGACGGTGTGCCCCGGCCTGCTGCGCACGGGCAGCGCCGGCCATGCCCTCGTGAAAGGCCAGCAGCAGAAGGAATTCGCCTGGTTTGCCATTGCCGACTCGTTGCCCGGCCTCACGATGAGCGCCGGGCAGGCCGCCCGCCAAATCTGGAACGCCACCCGGCGCGGCGACGGCGAAATCATCCTTTCGCTGCCGGCCAAACTACTGGCCACGTTCCACGGCATTTTGCCCGGCGTCACCACCGACCTGCTGAGTTGGATGAACCGCGCCCTGCCCGCCACCGGCGAAAGCCCCGCCGCCAACGAGCGCCGCCGCGGCTACGAGAGCGAGTCGGCCCTCACCCGCTCGCCCCTTACCGTCCTCACCCGCAAGGCAGCCCGGAAAAACAACGAGGAATAGGGCAGGGCCCCCGTTCGGGAACCGACAACGCGGGCTGCCGGCGAATCGGGCCCCGACGCGTGCCGCTTTTACGCTCAACCCGTGCCACAAGCATAGCGCAACTTCAGGAACAGTGTACAGCGCCGGTAGAACGGAGTGGCACTCCGTTTTTCGGGCGACCAGCAACGGGGTGCCACCCCGTTCTACACGCGCGGTACACCGACAATGAAACCGCTGTAATGTGCGGGATGTGCGGGTTCAAGCAGTGCTTGGGAAGCCGGTAGCCCAGGGCGATTGATGGAATGCCGGGCCTGCGCTGCGGGAATGTCTGCTTGGTTACGGGATAGGCGCCAGCTGGCACTTGGAACAAACGTACGTGGCCCGGCCGCCCACGTAGTATTTGTCGATTTTCACCTCGGCATGGCGCGGGCAAAAGGTGTGCGCGTCGCTGCCCGGCGTAGCCGATTCGTCCCACTCGCGGGCGTGGATGAGGAACGACGCGGGGAAGTGCCGGTAGTTGGCTTCCTGGGCAATGGCGGTGGTCAGCACCAGCTGAATGGCGGCGTGCAGTTCCTCAAATTCCTGGTCCAGCAGCGAATTGCCCAGGCGCTCAGGGTGGATTTTTGCCTGGAACAGCACCTCGTCCACAATCCAGTTGCCGAGGCCGGCGGTGAGGCCCTGGTCGAGCAGCAGGGGCTTGACGAACACCTTGCGGCGGCTGATTTTCTGTTGCAGCTCGGTGGCGGAGATGGCCAGCGCGTCGGGGCCAATTTTCTTAGCTTGCTGGTACGCGGCCACGCTGTCGGCAATGCGGATGCGGCCGAACTTGCGCGGGTCGATGAAAGCCAAGTTGAGGCCGGAATCTGCCAGGTGCAGGGCCACGCGGGTGAAGCGCGGCGCATCGGCCGCATCGCGGAACGCGCCGATGTCACCCGTCATGCCGAAGTGCAGCACCAGCACACGGCCGTCATCCAGCTCCAAAAAGCAGTTTTTGCCCAAGCGGGCGGTGCCGGTGATGGTGCGGCCCACCAGGGCGGCGCGTAATTCGGCTTCGGGGGTGGCCAGCACGTGGGCGTCGCGCACGTCGAGGCCGGCAATGGCCTGGCCCACCGCCAGCTCGTCGATGAAACGGCGGTAGGTTTCGACTTCGGGAAGTTCGGGCATTATGGCAATTAACCGTTGGCTGATTACGCCGGGTCGTGCAGCTTGGCCACACGCTGGCCCTGCTGGTCGTACACGTCGCCGCGGGCGGTGATGAACAGGCGGTGCTGCCGGGCATCGACCAGCACGTAGGGGAAATCGGCGTTGGCGGTGCGGGTGAGGTGGCCCACCACTTCGGTGGTTTCGTCGGCGGCCACGCGCACCACGTTCAGGCCGGTGGTGAGGTAGTAGCGTTGGCGCGGGTTGTTGCGGAAGGTGAGCTGGCCCACCAGGCGCACGGGGGCGGCAGGCTCCGAAGCGTTGGCCGGGGCCCCGTCATCGGCGCTTTCATCCTCGGCAACGTCCGCTTGAACGCGGCGCTGGGCTGGTTCGGCGGGCCGGGCGGGGGCCAGCGCCACGGGCGCGGCCGAAGGGTCGTGGGCGGCGCGACTGGCGGCAATCTGGGTTTCGGCGCGCTGCCAGCCCCGGCTGATGGCGGCCAGGCGCGGGGCCCGGCCGGGGTGGGTGGCCGAGCCCTCATCGTCGGCCACGGCTGCCAGGGCGGCCTGGGCCTGGGCCACGCTGGCCCCCAGCTTGCGCAGCACGAAGCCTGAAAACTCGTCCGCCTCCAGCTCGTCCTCGGGGTTGGAGCCGCCGGTGCGCAGGGTGTGGCCGTTGAGGTGGTGGCCCATCTCGTGAGCCAGGATGCTGATGCCGGCCCAGTCGGTGTGGCCGGCGCGGTTCACTTCAGCCAGAAAATCAGGGTTGTACAGCAGGTAGCGCTTGCCGCCGTACACCACCGCGGCGGCGTTGGCCACGTCGCGGGTGGCGCGCAGCTCGAAGCGCGGCTGCAAGCCCACCACGTTGGTGATTTCGCGGATGATGCCGGTGCCGGCCGGGGCCACCGATTGGGCCCGCGCCGGGCCCAGCAAAGGCAGCGCCGCCAGCAGCCCCAGGGCCGCGCGGCGAAGAAAAGAGGGGAGAAGCGTCATGGCAGAAGTTGGAAAAGCAGAAGAATAGCGACCGGGCAAACGGCAAATTCTTATCCAAAAAATTGGGTTTTGCCTGCCCGCCGGGCAACCGGGCCGCTGATTTACTAACGCAAACCGCGGGGCTTTTCGTTTATTTTTCCAACAGCAAACCTTAGGCGTGGCGGCGCGGATACTATTTCCGTAATACGCCCCATGAAGTACCCCAAAACCCCCGCCGTTTTAGTAGAAGGCAAGGATTTCCGGCTCGCCGACGTGGACACCGACGCCGACGGTCCCTTCGCCGAAAAGTATGCCGGCAAAGACGCCGCCCAGCCGCGCCTGCTGGCGTTGCGCCAGCGCCTGGCCGAGTTGCAGGAAAACCTCTACGCCGAGCACCGGCGCAGCTTGCTGCTGGTGTTTCAGGCGATGGACACGGGCGGCAAGGACGGGGCCATCGGCAACCTGCTCACGGGCGTGAACCCGGCCGGCGTGCTGGTGTCGGCGTTCAAGGCGCCCTCGGCCGAGGAGCTGGCCCACGATTTTCTGTGGCGCATCCACGCCCAGACGCCGGGGCGGGGCCACATCGGCGTGTTCAACCGCTCGCACTACGAAGACGTGCTGGTGACGCGCGTCCACGATTTAATCGACAAGAAAACGGCCCATCGCCGCTTCGCCGACATCAACAATTTCGAGCAGCTGCTCACCGATAACGGCACGCGCATCCTCAAATTCTTCCTCCATATCTCCAAAAAAGAGCAGGCCCAGCGCCTGCAAGCCCGCCTCGACGACCCAACCAAGCGCTGGAAATACCAGCCCGGCGACCTGAAGGAGCGTGCCCTGTGGGGCGATTACCAGGACGCTTACGAAGACGCCCTGCGTCACTGTTCCTCCCCCGAGGCCCCGTGGTTCGTGGTGCCCGCCGACCACAAGTGGGCGCGCGATTTGGCCATCACCGAAATCGTGGTGGCAGCCCTCGAAAACATGGACCCCAAACCGCCCAAAGCCGATTTCGACGTGAAAGCGCAGGTGATTGAGTGAATGGGTGGTGCGTGGTTCGCTGGGGCCCTGTTGTCATTGCGAGGAACGAAGCAATCCGTCCTGGTCTCAGCGACAAAATTCGGGCGGTGGTCTAAACTGTGGTGAATCTTCGATTATGGGCGTCAATGCAGAGTTGAATACGGGCCCGGTGCATGTCCAGGGCCTTGCTGAAGGAACACGACTTGCGCACCAGCACGCCGCAGCGCTG
>JAABUN010007734.1_pt1 | contig 11375 bp, 5 predicted proteins | sample 5559311 | NCBI WGS metagenome assembly JAABUN01 (sample SAMN10711877, study PRJNA513370) | rock metagenome | isolation source: Antarctica rocks | place: Antarctica: Victoria Land, Siegfried Peak sud | reverse complement strand
CCACCACGCCATCATGGGCGCGCGCGAGCAGGGATGCAGTCGTCATGGTCATCGTTCTAAAGACTCCGGTCTCGCCCTGTAGGGATCGTCGACTACCGCAGCTGTCTCACGTCACCCTGACAGACAGCGAAGCCGCTGCATGACATTGACAGGTCATGCTCCTGCTTCAGGGCATCGAGCGCTACCCGGAAGCCTGCGCCCCGCAGCTCTGGCGGATACTTCCTCTCCGGGCTGGCATGACCACACCCTTCCGAAGGTTCGGAGCCTCTGTCGATCCCGGGCGGTTCGGTTTTTACTCCGAGGGCCGCCCCTTGTGCAGTTCGAACCAGATGACCTTGGTAAAGTCCTCCTGGCGGTGCATTCCCCAAGCTTGGGCGAGTGCGTCAACGAGTTCGAAGCCGTAGCCGGCGACGGCGGTAGTCTCGGCTGCCTTGGCCACCGGCAGTCTATCGTCGCTGTCGGCCACCTCGACGCGCACGCAGTCTTGCTTGTTCCCTGGCAGTGCAGGGTTGCGGCGGATGGTGAGGCGGATGTCTGTGCGGGCGTGCACGATGGCGTTGGTCACGAGTTCGTTGGCCAGCAGCACCGCTCGTCCAGCCAGGTGAACGAGGCCCCATTCGTTGAGGACCTCGGCGACGAAGTGGCGAGACGCTGCGGCAGCGAACGGCTCGGCGGGGACGACGAGGTGGCGCTCGTCGCCGACGTAGTCCGAGCGCCATCTCGCGACCCCGTCCGGCGTCGTGTCAGCGTCCGCCCCAAGCGCTGCGAGAGCGGCGCTAACGAGCACAGGTCGCGCTTGATCGAGTTCTTCGACGGGCAACACGAGAATGGGTCGCCGCAGCGCTCCGAGAGCAGCGGCCGCTCTTGCTGTTGCGTTCGCGTCCGCTGCCGCCCCGGTAAGCAGGAGTCGGAGGCGCCGCTGGGCGTTCTCGACTCGGCCGTCGAGGGCTGGGTGGTTGATCACGGAGATGTCGCGCACCATGAGGGAGGCGGCGTCTCGGTGGACGATGAGGATGTCGAGGTAGCGCTCGAGCAGTTCTTGAGCGCCCCCTCGGAGCTGGCCGTGTTCTCCGTCGGCGGCGAGTGCCTCCATGGCCTCGAGCGGGGCGCCAACCAGGGCGAGCAGCAGAGCGTCCTTTGACCTGAAGTGGTAGTACACGGCTGCGGCGGTGATGTTGAGCGCTTCCGCGAGGTCGCGGTAGCTGGTGGCGTCGAAGCCCTTCTTCTGGGCGTAGTCAAGGGCGACCTGCAGGAGTCGGCGGCGAACGTCGCCCCGCTGCGGGGGAGCAACTTTCTGCCGTCGGGCGTCCTGTTTGGGGGGTTCAGGCCGATCTCTTGACATGATCCACCCGCTGTGCGAGAACTTGGTAGCTGTCAAGGGGCAGCGTAGTTGCTGACTTGGCGGGGGTCAAAACATGACTACTGGACGTACGCGCAGGGTCCGGGTACGGCTCCGAGGGTCGCTCTGGTGGGAACGCTCCGAGCCCCGTCCCGGTCGAGTGTCCCCGGTTGAGGTGGGTGCAGTGGTTTCTAAGCGATCCGCACGGGCTAGGTGGACAGGCGTTGCTGTGCTGGCTGTGGCGGCGGTGGTGGCGACTGACCTGGTGGCGGTCCCGCCTGCTGCGGCTGCGGCCCCGTCATCCTCATCGGGAGCGGTGTCGCCGCCCGATCTTCCTTCGTTGCCGTCGGAGGTCCCGGCTGCTGCACCCCTTGAGATGCCTGAGGGTGACTTCTCGAACCCTCCGGCACTACCTGGGGACCGTCGTCGTGCTCGTTTCGACCCGGCGAAGGCGACGCTTGTCGAGCAGACAGAGACGTCGGACGTCTGGGCGAACCTTGATGGCACGAGGAGCACGCGCTTGTACTCGGGACCGGTGAACTGGCGGGGGCCTGACGGGGCCTGGCGTCGCATCGACACCGGCATCGTCGCCAAAGCCGGCACCGCGGACTTCACGAACGGCTCCGGCCCCCTCTCGGTCACCTTCTCCGGCCGTCCCGGTGGTGACTCCTGGGTGCGGGTCGGTGCCGAGGACTGGTCAGTTGGCTTCGCTCCCGTGGCGCCCAACGGTCGAGTCCCCAGCGACGCCCGGGTGCGCGCGCCTCGAGGGCCGGCCATCGGCTTTGACGGTGCCTTCCCGGGCACCCGCCTCGACTACCGCATGACGCCGGCCGGCGTGAAGGAGCACATCGTCCTGCCTGCCCGGGTGCCCGACAGCACCGGCCGCTACCGCTTCATCCTCAACCTCACCGGGGTGACGGCCCGGGCCGAGGACGACGGCGGCATCGGCTTCTACCGGGGCGACGCTCGCGTCGCCTTGCTGCCGCCGGGATCAGCGTGGGACTCGGCCCGCCTGCCCGGCGACCGACCGGCGGCCACGGCGGTGACGGCCACGCTCGCCCAGGAGGGCGGCACCACCTACATCGATGTCGCCGTCGCCGCCGAGTGGCTGGCCGACCCGGCGCGGGTGTACCCGGTGACGATCGACCCGCACCTCGTCGTCGGCCTGGAGACGACAGCGTGGGACGCGTTCGTGTCGAGCGGCTGCGACATCTGCAACTACAACGGCGACCCGGGCCCGTTCTACCACCAGGCCGGTCAGCGTCAGCCCGACGGCTACTACGCCAACAAGGTGGGTCGCGACGGGACCAACGAGTTCTACAGCTACCTGGAGTACGACTTCTCGCGGTTGCAGGGGAAGAACATCGTCGGGGCGACCTGGGACGCGGCAGTCGACTACGCCAGCCCCGCCCCGAACCGTTACTCGCTGTACCCGGTGGCTGCACCGTGGGACGACGAGCTCGTCTCCTGGTCCTCCAAACCGAACCATCGTGCCGAGGTTGTCAACGGTGAGGTCACCGCAGCTCCAGGACGCGTCCAGCGAGACATCACCTCGTGGGTGGTCAACTGGGCGACCGGCGCCTGGCCCAACTACGGCCTGTCGCTGGATACGGGGGGCCTGAACCACTACTTCGAGTTCGACGCCGCCGAGGACGACGGGTTCAACCACTTCATCCACGTCGACTGGACCGAGCCGGGCGTCACCCCCACGGCGACGAGCCCGGCCGACCAGGCGGTGGTGCGCAGCGAGCCGAGGCTGCAGGCCACGTTCCCGCCTGGCGTCACGCAGCCGTCGCGCTGGTGGTTCTACGTGGGCACCGGCGAGGACGGCTCCTCAGGGCAGGTGGTGAGCTCGGGGTGGGTGACCAGCTCGAGCTGGCAGATCCCGCCCGAAACCCTGATCGACGGTGTCACCTACTACTGGAAGGTGGTGGCCGACAACGGCACCCAGTCGTCCTCGGTCCCTCGCAGCTTCAAGTTGAACCGGCGCCTCGGGGCCCAGGCGGCGAGCCCGTTCGACGGGTTGGGGCCGGTGCAGGTCAACCTGTCCTCCGGCAACGCCTTGGTGACGGCCGCCTCCCCGACGTCCAAGACCGTCGGTGGTGACGTCGGCCTCACCTACACCTACAACTCGGCTGCCCCCGAACCGAACGGTCTGCTCGGGCGGTACCGGAACCAGGCGAACGACCCGTGGCAGCTCAGCCGCCGTGACCCGCAGGTCAACTTCCGGTGGGGTCTCAGCTCGCCGGCACCAGGTCTGACCGAGGACGCCTTCGAAGCGGAGTGGACCGGCTACGTGACGGTGCCCTCGACCGGGGACTGGACCTTCGGTGCCGTGGCCGACGACTTCGCCTCGATCCGCATCGGCAACCAGGAGGTGCTGCCGCTGACCACCACCTCCTCTGACCCGGTCCGGTGGGGGGCGGTCAGCACCGAGCTGGCCAGCAAGCGGACGGTGCCGATCACGGTGCGGTTCAAAGAGAACGGCGGTGAGGCGACCATGGAGCTCCACGCTCGCGGCCCAGGGGTCACCGACGTCATCGTGCCCACCTCGTGGCTGACCCAGGGCGACCCTGCGCTCCCCAAGGGGTGGTCGCTGTCGGTCGACGTCGACACCGAGCTGGCCTACGCCTCGGCCAAGAACATCGACGGGCGCATCGTGCTCACCGAGCCGTCGGGGGTGACCCACGAGTACCTGTACCGCGACGGCGCCTTCCGTTCGCCCGCCGATGACGAGGCTGTCGTCACCTTAAAGTGGGAGGGGATCTTCGTCGACGGCGCCGACGGCATCCACTACCGGTTCGACCACTCCGGGAACCTGGTGTCGGCGGTGTCGTCCATGGACGACACCAACACCGCTTCCCCTCGCCGCACCTGGGACAGCCGCGGGCGGCTGGTGACCATCACCGACCCGCAAAGCGCCCGGACGATGAACCTCGACTACGGGGGCAACGCCAACTGCCCGGCGCCCCCCTCAGGCTTTGAAGCCCCACCCGACGGGATGCTGTGCCGGGTCCGCTACTTCGACAACACCGAGACCAGGCTCTTCTACGCCAACCGGCGTCTAGCCCGAATAGAGGACCCCGGCGCGGAGATCACGGACTTCGGCTACGACAGCGCCGGTCGGCTCATCAGACTCCGCGACCCGCTCGCCGCTGACTTCGTGGCCGCTGGCCTGCGGGCCAACGACGACACCACCCGGACGCTCATCACCTACAACCTCTCCGGTCAGGTGTCCTCGGTGCGCCTGCCCGTCGCCGACGCCGGCAGCACCATCCGACCCCAGCACAACTACACCTACACCCTCAACACGGTCGACTCCGGCGGCGCCGCCGAAGTCGACATCGCCGGTCTGCCTCAACCCAACGGCTACAACCGGCGGGTACAGACCAACGCCGCCGGCCAGACCATCACCGACACCGACACGACCGGGCTGACCACCCGCTCCGAGTGGGACAACGGCGACCGGCTGCTGTGGAGCACCGACACGGCGGGGCTGCGCACCAGCACCGTCTACGACCCCTACCGGCACTGGCCCACCGACACCTACGGGCCAGCCCCAGAGAGCTGCTTCACCGGCCAGACCCCTAACGGCACCTGCACCGTCCCCCGCACGTCCACCGCATATGACGAGGGCATGACCGGCCTCGCCTCCGCCTACTTCCCGAACATGAACCTCGTGTCCCAAGAGGGCATGTACCACGGCACCTTGAACAACGGTCTCGACCGGCAGTGGGGCACCAACAGCCCTGTGCCCGGCACCATCCCCGCCGACGGGTTCTCGGCCCGCTTCAGCGGCGACCTCCGCTTCCCCCAGGCCGGCACCTACAACCTGCGGGTCTACGCCGACGACGGCTTCCGGCTTTTCATCGACGACAAGAAGGTGCTCGAGGACTGGGTCGACGGAGCCGGCTCCCACTCCGTCAGCTACACGAACGCCGTCGCTGGCGCCCGCCGCAAGATCACCGTCGAGTTCTACGAGAACACCGGCAACGCCCAGCTCCAGCTGTTCTGGACCCCGCCCGGCGGCAGCGAAATACTCGTCCCCGGTGCGGAGATGGGTCCCCGTTACGGCCTGGAGACCTCCACCGTTGACGCCGACGGCAAACAAAGCAAGACCGAGTACTCGTCTGCCGCCCAGGGGCTGGCGTCGGCCACCATCGTCGATCCGCTCGGGCTGAACCTGCGTTCGGAGACCACCTACGAGACCACCTCCTCCGGCTACCGCCGCCCTGCCAGCCGCCGACTCCCCAAGGGGGTGGCGAGCCAGGTCCGCTACGAGTACTGGGACGGCTCGGGCTCCACGAATCCCTGCGACCCCGGCTCGACGACGTTCATCCACCAGGCTGGGCAACTGTGGCGCGTGACAGAGCCGGACCCCGACGGGACAGGCCCCAAGCCAGCGATCACCCGCCAACACTTCTACGACGCCGCTGGCCGGGTCCTGGGCATCCAGGTGAACAACGACTCCTGGGCGTGCACCACCTACGACTCCCGGGGACGAGTCGGCACCCAGCGTGACCCGGCGGGCGGCACGACAACGTATGGCTACTCCACACCCGGCGTGATCACCGCCACCTTCCCCGATTCCTTGGGCGCAACGCGTACGACGCGGACAGACACCGACATCTTGGGACGCGTGCTCCGCTACACCGACGAGCAGGGGACCGCCACCCGCACCGCCTACGACGTAGCCAGCCGGGCGACCGCCACGTTCCGCACCTTCGCCGGCCAAACGGAGACCCAGCTCACCAGCTCGAGCTTTGACGGCTTCGGCCGGCTGTCGGGCGCGACCGACCACCTGACAGGCACCGCCCGCACCGTCACGTTCGGTTACGACGGGGCCGGGCGCCTCAACACGACGAGCCGACCGAACGGGGTCGTATCCACGACCGGGTTCAACGCCAACACCGGGCGGCTCGACCGCATCAGCCACACCAGCGGCACCCAGGCCCTCGCCGCCTGGACCGCCGAGCACACTCTGGCCGGCAACGTGAAAAACGAGACCACCGCCGGGCGCACCAGGGCCTACACCTACGACAAGGCTGACCGGCTCATTGGTGTCAACGACGCCGGCACAACACGCGCCTACGCCTACGACGCCAACACCAACCGGTGCGGCACCGCCGCCAACACCTGCAACACCAGTTGGGCCTACGACAACGCTGATAGGGCCCTCAGCACCCCCGGCGCCAGCTACGGCTACGACACCCGCGGCAACACCACCGCCATCACACCAACCACCGGGACCGCCACCACCTTCACCTACGACGCCACCAACCGCGCCACCGTCATCGACGACCCCGCACGCCGGACAGAGGAAACCCTCACCCCCAACGGGCGGGTCCTGGTCCGCAAAGTCACCGACAAAGCCACCAACCAGGTCGTCGAGCACCTCCAGTACGGCTACGACGGCGGATCCGACTCACCCGCCTACCAGCGCCCAGTCGGCACCGGCGGCGCAGCCACCACCTACCTCGACGGCCCCGGCGGCCTCCTCGCCATCCAAACCGGTTCGACCACCACCTGGCCCCTCGCCAACGGGCACGGCGACATCATCGGAACCACCGACAACAACGGCGCCTACACTGCCAAGCCCGTTGTCGACGAGTTCGGCAAAGGCACCGTCACCAGCGACCGCCTCGGCTGGCTCGGCACCCACCAGCGCTACACCGCAGCCACCACGAGCGGCATCATCCGCATGGGCCACCGCCTCTACGACCCACGGATCGGACGGTTCCTCCAAGTCGACCCCATCGAGGGCGGATCAGCCAACGACTACGACTACGTCTCGGGTGATCCCATCAACAACTTTGATCTGTCCGGGGAGTTCTGCACCACCGGAAAGAACTCGAATGGCACGTGTCGAAGCATCAGCCGTGGTGTACGGCGTAACCTCAAGGCCGTCGTCCGGTGGCCGGTGAACGCAGCTGGCCGCGGCGTGGGGGCACTTCAGGGTCGCAGCCAGCGATGCGGGAGTGGCCAGAAGATGCGGTGCGTCCGCAACGCTCGATTCGTTCCGAGAGGCGCAGGCGCATGGACCTTGGGAAACACGGTCTACTGCCGACGCCGCTGCGCCGGGCTCGTCGCCCACGAGGCTGTGCACGTCCGCCAATACGCCCAAGGCGGCATCGCGTTCCCGGCCCTCTACGGCTGGGAGGCGATCTTCGGCGGCAACAAGTGCGGGAACAAGTACGAGCGCTCTGCGTATAACTCGTCAGGGCCGCATTCGTGTTGAGCCGGCGGGAAGGGAAGAACTCCATAAGGAACGACGCTGCTGCGGTGCCACCATCGGCGATTTCGGCTAATAATCGCGGGGTGGCCGACGCCCCCGTTGCCCACCGTGCCGTGGCTCGCCTCATCGACTTCTTGGTCGGAGTTGCGTTGTTCGTTGCGATGGTGGTGACGGTCAACGCAGCTTTCGGCGCGTCGCCTGATGGAACCGGCGTGATGATTGTCGCCACACTCGCCACGTACCTCGCCTACCTGCTCTACGAGGTCATGCTCGTGGGCGTGTTGGGCCGGACGCTCGGCAAGCTGGTGATGGGGCTCAACGTGGTCCGGGTCGAGGACGGCCGCCGACCCGGTCTGTGGCGTTCGTTCCTACGGAACCTCGTGCCGACGGTGCTCCTGGTCGCGTTCTTCCCGCTCTACCCGTTGCCCTACGTGGCCGCCGCGGTGGCGAAGGATCATCGCTGGCCGCACGACCGCCTGGCGGGGACACGGGTGGTTCGAGGGTCGTAAACCGCCCTCCAACACGCCGGTGTTGCGACCACCGGTTGAATCCGCCTTGGACCCGTGGTCGGAGTGGGCCACGGTCTGGCCCGCCGGGGGATGGCGCCGCCAGATGGCCATCTGCACGGCGTCGACCACCAGCTCGGCCCGGACGTGGTCGGCGATGGACCACCCCACGACCCGGCGGCTGAACGCGTCGAGCACCACCGCCAGGTACACCTTGCCGTCACCAGTGGGGTGCTCGGTGACGTCCATGACCGGCTCTTCGGATATCAGGGGGGAGTGACGGTGGCGAGTAGTTCCCAGTTGGGGCGGCCGGCGTAGAGGAGTGCTCGGATCTGGTAGTTCCGGAACCGGGTGAAGCCGAAGGCGACCCGCTTGATCCGCTTGATGAGGTTGTTGGCGGCCTCGGTGGGGCCGTTGGTGACGTGCGCCTGGTGCCAGGCGGCGATCTGGTCTCGCCAGCGGACGAGGGTGCGGCCGAGCTGACCACACCTCGGGCGGGCAGGAGCCGTCTTGGAGGTCGCGGCCGAGACGGTCGACCATGACCACGGCGAGGTCGGGGTCGGTGTGGTCGTAGAGGGAGCGGACGACCTCCTTGGCGTGCCACGCCATGCGCACCTCACCCTTGGGGTCACCGGCCTCGAGCAACCCGACCCCTCCCAGCGGCTCAAGGAAGGTAACGGGAGGACGTTCTCCCGAGCGAAGTAGGCAGCCGCCCGGCGCAAGATCTCGTTCTCGAGCTCGGCCACCCGCAACTTGCGGCGCAGCTCGACCAGCTCGGCCCGCTCGGCGGCGGGGGCGCCGTCGCGGCGGCCCTCCTCGACGTCGGCTCGACTCATCCAGTTGCGCAGGCAGCTCTCGCTGATCCCGAGATCACGGGCCAGCTCGACAACGGGCTTGTGCTTCTCCCGGGCCAGCTCGATGGCGCGCCGGCGGAACTCCGGCGGGTGCGGACGGGGCATGAGGGACTCCTTTCCGAGATGGCGTACCACCTCAGCGCGGGTGTCCGCAGAACCGGGGGATGCTCACGGGACCATACCCACGACTCGGCGGACCGGCCGAGGTGACTTGCACGCAGGCAACGACCAGCCCTGAGGTCACCACCCGATCCCGTCGTCAAAGGCCGCGAGGGTCAAACTGTCGCGTTCGGCCCTGTCGACCGCGAGCGTTCGGTCAGGGTGGGCGTGGTCGATGGCGATCGTGAGCAGGGATCGTTCGGCCGCTTGTTCGGGGTCGGCGGCGGCGAGACCGAGCGGGTCGGGGTGGGTGACGCCCCAGCGGTGCCTGTAGCTGGCGACGTCACCGAGGAGTTGCTCGACGCCTGCTGTGGCGGGGGACCCGTCGGTTAGGTTGAGCTGGGCGGCGAGGGTGACTAGCCACGGGGCGCCTTCGTTGGCGGCGTGAGCGAGGCGGGGGTCGCTGGCAGTGCTGAGGCCGGTGAGGACGGGGCCGACGTCGGGGCCTGCGGAGCCGGCGGCGATGGTGGCGGTGATCTGGGCGTACTCGACGACGTGGGGCCAGTGCTCCAAGATCCACCGTCGCCGTTCGCCTTGGGCGGCGAGCGCGTCGGTGAGCAGCTCGGCCACATCGTCGAAGGGCAGCTGACCGCCGGTGTGGAGTTGGTCGATCAGGCTGCGATGGTCTGCGGGGGCGAGCTCGAAGATGGCGTCGAGCTCCCGGCGGCGGTCCTCGAGCTCACGGTTCGACCGGGTGCAAGTGGGCGCGAGGGCGGGCCTGGTGGTGTGGGTGTCGAGCCACACCCGGGCTTCGACGACCATCGCGTTGCCACGACCCCACACTGCAGCGAGGGTCGGGTCGGCAGTGACCGGGCCGAGGGCGGTACCGGTGTCGGTGATGTGGTGGCGGGCACGGTGGCTGGCGATGTGGGCGACGGTGTCGTCCCAGACCTGGGCGGCGGCGGGCCGGGTCGGTCGGGCGCCGAGCAGGTCTGCCAGCCACTGCGGTTGGGTGGCGGCGAGGTGGTCGGCGGCCCGGTCGACGGTGAGGCGGGCGGCGCGTTGGTGGACGTGGCGGTCCGACGGGCCGACACCGTGGTCGGTGAGGACCTGATGCCAGCGCTCGACGTGCTGACGCACCGGCGCCGCCGACCGATCCAGGGCGACCTGCGCCTCGGTAGTAAGCCGACGGGGTTGGGGGGTGGAGGGGTCGGTGATCTCGGCTTGCTCCCAGCGCAGGTCCCGCTTCGCGCTCCGGCCGTCGGTGGCGACGAACTCGACCCGTACCGTCCCCTCGGTGTCGTCGAGGCTGACGATGGTGCCGATGTTGTCCCGGTCGAGCGCCTTGACCCGCTGGCCGACCGCGGCGTGGGCGGCGGTGTGGCCGGCCTGCTCCAACCGGCGGTTGACGGTGTGGGGGTCGGCGCCGACGATGGCGGTTGCTCCCCGTTCGACGCGTCGGGCGTGGCCGGCCAGCGCTTCCAAGGTGGCCAGGTCGTGGGCGTTGGCGGCGGCGGCGATGAGGTCGGCGTGGGGATCGCGGGTGAGGGCGAGGAGCTTGGCTCGCGAGGTGTTGAGCCGCTTCTCGAGCTCGTCGCTGAGGTCGGCTTCCTCGCCGGGCAGAGGTAGCAGGCTGTCGTGGCGGGCCAGCTCGGCGTCGAAGGCGTCGAGCTCGGGGTTGGTGAGTACCAGACAGTTCTCCTCCCGGCCTCGAGACAGCACCAGGTAGGCGGCTTCCCGGTAGAGGCCCTCGGCGCCAACTGAGATCGCCAGGTCCCACGTCCCACCCTGGGCACGGTGGGACGTGAGCGCATACCCGTAGTCCACGCCGCCCGCCGTCAGGTACTCGCCGGCGAGGGCGATCTCGGCGCCGTCGTGATCGAGACGCACCACCACCCCGGCTTGGCTCCCGCCCACGAGGGTGGCGGCCTGGCCGTTCAACACCGGCGCCCGGTCACCGGCGGTCGTGGCGGCGGTGTAGTCGTTGATCCGGAGCACCACCCGCTCCCCCACCGCCAGGTCCCTCCCCGCCCACGTCCCGACCGTCTCACCGAGCAGGCCACGGTCTTTGAGTGTGCGACGGACGGTGTGATTGAGGGCGTTCACGGTGTCGTTGGTCCCGGCGATCAACACGGGCGACAGCCTGACGTCGTGGGCGTCGAGCCAGCGGTCCACCGCGACGGTGAGCATCGCCTGACGGTCGCCGGTGGCCACAACCCGGTCGTGCGCCCGGTACGCGGCCACCGCCCGGGCGACGTGGCCGTCACGCAGCTCTCGGAGCGCCTCTTGTTCCCAGGGGTGGTGTTGGCGACGGTTGACGGCCAGTTCGGCCACCGTCACCG
>JAABUN010007733.1_pt1 | contig 11377 bp, 11 predicted proteins | sample 5559311 | NCBI WGS metagenome assembly JAABUN01 (sample SAMN10711877, study PRJNA513370) | rock metagenome | isolation source: Antarctica rocks | place: Antarctica: Victoria Land, Siegfried Peak sud | reverse complement strand
CAAGGTCTGAAAGGCTGTCGGAGGGTGGTGGCGACATCTGCTTTCACCATTTGGTTTGCCTATGGGACAAACCGTTAGGCAAACTAGGAAAGGTGGGGAACGGGGCCCGAGGTCTTCCGCATCCTCGTAGGACGTTATCGAGGCCGTCGTAAACGCTTCGGACTGCGTTTTGACCTTAATATCCGGAACTCAAAACTTTGAACTCGGTTTCATGTCATTATTTTCGCAAGAAATTTACTGATTTACTATGTAAGAATCTGAATACCTCTAGAGACTGGGTTGAGATTACGGTATTAAGCATTTTATGGGAGGGTACCTGATGGACACACGGAAGTGGTTGCTACCAGTAGGCGTTTCCGTTCTCCTTTTGATCGGTAGCGTGCGTTCTCAAGACGTCAAGTCTATCGATTCAGATCTTAAGTCTAATGTTCTTGTAAGCGGTGAAATTGCTCCCATCACTAACGAACCGCACATCTACCAGGGGGAGACGGTCTTTACAGAGGATGCTCACGCAGTAGTCACCCTTGCTTACTATGAGGGATTTAGTGTGTTCAAGCGGACCCATAGGATCCCGGAGATTAAAGGTTTCCCCATTTCCTTCCAAGTAAAAGGGGATCCGAAGAAGTTTTTTGCGCGCCCTGGAGGTTCCTATCCTAGTAATTATTACTCTATTTCAGCTACAGTTTACCTGGGCGTTGGCGACAAGGTTTATATAGGGGACTTTATGACTGACATCTTATACCAAGTCAATGGCCCAACCCCTGGACAGAAAATAATGGTGACAGGGTTAGAGGCATGTAGTACCCCAGGCGGAGGGGGAGCTTGTGCAACTGAGCAGCGACCGCAGTAGCATTCTCTCTGGTGTAGTGCCTCGAGCTCACTGAGCTGCGTTTCACTCAACCTTCGTCTGGGTCCCCAGAGTTCACTCTTAATCATACTATTAGCCTAGCATACTTATTAACCGCAATCCCCAAAGATCTATAACTCGAGCCCCTCTTAACTATTCCCTCTCTCGGGCCTTACACTCCCACTTTTTTTATGGTTCACCTTTTGGTTTACCAGTGGGAAAACTATTTGGTTGAAGCGAGAAAGAAAGGGGTGTGGGGGTTATGGTTAATAAGTGACGGGTCGAACAGGTAGTTCTTCGCCCAGCGAGCAGAAACCCAAAACTTGACTGAATAACTATTGTGCGTTTGACGCGCTCAATCACCGCATAAGGTTTTGTCGCACGAGGCCGACGGCACCCTCCTACTCGTTCTCTGTAAGCATGAACAAATCGGATCTAAAGGGCAGCCAGCGAAAGTCATCGGCTTATCGTAGTATGGACGCTTCACGGTTCAAAAACACCGGTTGACAAAGGCGGTTAGCGGACACTTACTCTCAAGCCTTGAGCAACTGCTGTAACCTCGCTATCTGCTCCAGTAACGCGCCCTCATCTTTGCCGTACTCGAGCGTGACGGCCCAGGGTTCCGTCCTGCCAAGCACGTCTTCTAGCAGCTCGTAGTCCTCCTCACGCAGCGGCTCGTGGGCATCAACCAGAGCGTTCCCATCAGAGCGCGGGGCGCTTATGTGAAGCTGCTTGACCCGCTCGAGCGGCAGTTTGGCGAGGTAGGCCTGAATCCCGTAACCCAACCGCGACGCGCTGACCTGAGCGTGCGCCAGGTCAAGCAGCAACTCGACCTCGGTGGCCGCAAGGACCTCGGTGATGAACTCGGTCTCGCACACGTGTTCGTACGCGCCGGTAGGGGTATAGTCAAGGTTCTCAATGAGCAGAGGGACGTTGACAGCTTCTTTAAGGGTACGCACGTTCTGCGATATGACCGTAAACAAGTCCTCAGACGCGGGCTGCACCGAGCCAGGGTGCATATCGTCCTTAGCAGTATCAGGTGCGGGACAGAAACCGATACCCTTCTTGAACTCAACTCGGACGGCGCTGTAGCCGAGATGGACACTGAGCCAGGGTGCGCCGGTAAGGGTTAGCCGCTGGTGCGTCTGACGGAGTACGTCCGACTCCAAGAGCGCCCCGGGATTGCCCAGCGACCAGTCCCAGACGCCGTTGTGTAGGAGAAGCGGCACTTGGGTGGCGTCTAAAGCTGCTACTGCACCTTCGGTCAGGGGACCGCTCGTTTCAAAGCGGTCTACCTCGAGGCGGTCCTCCTGCACGAGACGGCGGGACAGCGGCGTGTCACTCACGGCAAGTTGCGGCATAACTTTATGGTACTGGTTTATCGACTTGGTACTTGGATTAACACAGCAGTGACAAGGGCAATCATCAACGGCTTTGCCGTGCTTGCGCTCAACAACCGCATAAAACGATATGCAACAGAACGTAGCTGTTTTGTTTCGTTTTTGACAAGAAGAGGGGCGCTAGCGGGCCTCATATACCCGGCACAGCGCCCATTTTTGAAACACTTTGGCTAGAGTGTTTCAGCTCAAGCGAGTTATCGAGTTAGCTGCCCTTTATGCGCGCCATGTCGCCGGGGGTCACGGCCTAAGCGAGCCGTTCCCGTCGCTTTAGGCCCAACCCAACCCAAAACCAGACTTCAGCGGCGCTCCATACGGCGAGTCGCGAGATTAAGCAGGAACGTAGGTCAACCTGATCACATCCTCGCCAATCCGATCATGAGTCATAAGGCGGAGCGGCGGTCGGGGTCCGGCGAAATATGGCTTGCCGTGACCAAGCACGACGGGGTGCAGGTAGATTCGGTACTCATCGATCAGGCCAAGTTCAGTGAGGCTTCGCGCCAAGTCCGGGCCAGCAACTTCGACTTCCCCGTCGCGCTCGGCCTTCAGCTCGCGGACCGCGCCCTCGAGATCATCCTCAACAAGCGTGGCGTTGGGGCCGACCGATTTCAACGAGCGCGAGACGACCCATTTCGGCTGGTTCCGCCACGCCGCCGCGAAGGCACGTTCCTCTACATCCCATTCAGGATGATCGTCGTCCCAGTAACGCATGACCTCATACATGTGGCGACCGTACACACTGCCCGCCTGCCCCTGAGCCTCCTCGATGAAGTGGCGGAAGAGCGTGGGGCTTGGCGCACCCAACGCCATATGGTCGACGTAGCCGTCCAGGGACTGGTTCATTCCGAACACGAGCTTAGCCATAATCACTTCCTTTCCTTACGCGGCACATCCGCGCGGTTCTGACCGTTGTGGCTGTTTGGTTCACGCCGCAAGGCGCTGACTTCCTGCTGAAGGGTCTGATCCGCCTGTCGTTGCGCGGCCTAACGCCTGCCGCTCAGCCGCCGCCGAAGGCGGTCGGCTGCAGCGGCTTGTTGGGCGGCATTCATGGAAAGCTCGGGCATCTGATAGGACGAGCACGACTACGCCTCGTTGTAGGCTCTCTCGAGCTCCGTCACGTCGAGCTTCACCATCGTCATCATGGCTTCCATCACAGCCTTCACCTTCCTGGGGTCCCTATCACGGATCAGCTCGGTGAATCGTCTCGGGACAATTTGCCAGGAGAGACCGAAGGGGTCTCTGATCCAACCGCATTGCGTGGGCTTCGCTCCTGCCTTCACGAGCTTGTCCCAGTATTCATCCACTTCATCCTGATCCGCGCAGTCCACGTAGAGCGAGACCCCCTCAGAGAAGCTGAAGTACGGACCTCCGTTGTAGCCCATGAAGAGTTGACCACCAACGACGAACTCGGCGGAGCTGATGGGACCGTCCTTGCCCGTGCGGGCGACGTTGCGTACTTCGGAGTTCGGAAACGTCGCGATGTAGAACTCGATCGCCGCTTCGAGCTGGTCGTTGAACATTAGGAAAGGTGTCACTTTGTCCATAGGAGTGTCTCCTCTGTGAGGGCGATGCTCTTCTCCGCCCAACGCTCCGGTTCAGCGGCGGGCCGCGCAGCGGACCGTCCGCTGCAACCGGTTGTTAGGCCGCCCTCACTGACGCACATAGCGTAAGTGTGTGGCGGCTGGACCATCAAGAACCCTGTCAATGCGAAACTGCGGCCCGGGCTCGCGTAGGTTCTCGAAGAGACGCCGCCCGCCGCCGAACAACACGGGTGCCAACGCGATTTCCAATTCGTCAACGACACCCAAGTTCAGGTACTGCTGGATCACATCCGCTCCACCCGCGATACGAACATCACGACTGCCTGCGGATTCACGAGCCATCTCCAGCGAGGTCATCTTCGACGACCTCCCGCAGGATGAGATTAAGTTGTGCAGATTGTGGCGCAGGCTGCTTCATACGCGAGTCCTTTATTCGTACGGCCGGTTATGTGTGCTGATTAGATTCACGATAGAACTTGAAAGAGGTGCTGCGGTCGGCAATCGGCAGGCTGACCACGAGGGGGGCGCGGAGCATCGTTGTACTCATGGGAAATCCTTTCGCGGGGATGAGTGGTCTTCTCCATCTCCAGTAGGCATCCTAACGAAGTTAAAGGGCGGGTTGCTTCTCGAATGTTGCGAATTTGCGTAACAGGTTTGGCGCTGCCACTGTGATCCAGGAGGCTCGGGTTGATCTACAGTGTCCCTTCCCGGGCTTCTCGGGACGGGGCTCGCCTGTGCGTTGTGGTCTAGAGGTATCGAGACGCTCGGGGTCTCAGTGGCTTTCCTGCGGACTGCTGAGCCCTGTGGTGGAAACTGTGTTGGGGAGCGTGCTCGGAGGGCAGTGGGCCGGGCAGAGGCAGAAGGGTGCCCCAAGACCCGCTTCATTGACGTCGGCTCGTTAGGAGTACACGCCACGATAACGCGGCAAACCGGCCCGTTCTACGCATAAGGCTGCACTGCCGAAGAAGCGCTCATTAAACGATGTCTGCGGGTGGTGTGAGGCGAGACCCTGGTAGCCACTATCAGCCACGACCCACACGTCAGGCTGAAGGTGCGGGTCGTTGTCCCTGAACAAAGCGAAATCGTGCTTGGCACCTTTGGCGTGGGCCGTGCCAAGAATTTGTTTGCTTTCCACATCCATGACAACTTGGCTTTTCAGGGTGTGGCGCTTTTTCTTCCCACTGTAGTAGCGTTTTTGTTTTTTTGGGGCCGCTCGATAGGTGTCTCGGTTGCGTCGACCAATACTACTGTCCAGTCGCTCTCGCTGACATCACGGCGTTTGGGCAGACTGAACTTGTCGGACTCAATGAGCACGTCCTCTACGTGGGCGATGATGCGGTTCGCAGTCGCTTCATGAACGCCGTAGCTCGCCGCAATATGAAACTGTGTCCGGTACTCTCGCCAGTACGACATCGCCAGCAGCAACTTATCTTCTAAACAGAGCTTGCTCGTGCGGCCCGCTTTCTTCTTCGTAGTCTCAGCCTCCCTTAATACCCCTACCATCTTCTCGAACACTTTTGGGCTTACCCCGGTTAGGCGTTTGAACGCTTCCGGACTCAGCTCTCCTACTCCTTCGTATCTCATCGCTCTACTTTGGTCCTTGATTGGCTACTTTTGCAAGAGGTCTAGTCATAACCAGACAATAAGGCTAGCTCGAAGATCTTCATATGGCCAATTGGTTATCAAAACAGAGGTAGCAGAAGCTTTGTGGCGTTTCAGGTTAGCTTTCTGTGCCTACTGCAACCATGGATGAGGTCTTCGGTGATGTAGGTCTTGTACATCACTGTGATCAAGCATGAGGATGCCACCCGGCTTGATATTGTATCTTTGTCGTCTCTGTCAGTTTCCTGCTAAAGATTGTGACACCGCGACAAAACGTAGAAACGATTTGAGAAGCGCGAACCCTGCGTACACAGCAGTACAAGTCGGCTTAGTCCTGCGCCCTGTTAAATTAGACGCAGCCGTAAAGCTTTAACGGCTGCTTGTGTTCTGTCAGACGCCGAAAGCTTTGCCAGGACCTCCTGTACGCTCACTTTGACGGTGGCAACACTGGTGTGGAGTTGCTCGGCAATCTCCCGATTACTAAGGCCATCCGCGATGAGCTTTAGAACGGTCAACTCACGAGGAGAAAACCTCGGCCCATCACTTTCCTGCTCGAAAGTAGTCACCCGATCCAGGACAAAGTGAGCAATCTGCGGGTCGAGATAAGTCGAGCCTATAGCGGCGGCGTGAATGGCAATAGGGAGCGCGTGTGAGTCCGTCGACTTGAGGCAGTAAGCGTCCGCGCCAGACGCGAGCGACGCAAGGATTTCCGTCTCGAGTCGGTGAGCGGTAAGCATCACCACATGCAGCTCGGGCCAGTTTGCCTTGATGCTACGCGTCGTCTCGATCCCGCTAATGCCCGGTAAACCAATATCCATCACTACCACATGAGCGCGAGTATGCCAGAGGCGCTCTAAAGCATCCTCTCCGCTACCTGCCTCACCCACCACCTTAAGGTAAGGATCGCGGTCGATCATGGCACGCAGCCCATCCCGGGTAAAAGCGTGATCTTCAACAAGGAAGACATCGGTGATGCCCACCGTCATACAGTGATCGCCTCCTTGGCAATGGGTAGCCAGAGCGAAAAACAGCTCCCACCACCCTCGCGCGGCTCGTAATTAATACGGCCGCCGTGCGCGTTGACGATCTGCTGAGCCAGGTACAGACCCAAGCCAGTACCGCCCCCCGCTCTACCGCTCGAAAACCGCTGGAACAGCCTAGATTCCTGCTGTTTAGGTACTCCTGAGCCGCAGTCGAGCACCTGAAAGCGCACGCCCTGCTCACTCGCGCTGTCCGCCTCAGCGCGCAGATCAACCGAGATCACGGTGTCTTCTGGGGAGAACGTAGCGGCGTTGTCGAGCAAGTTCTGAAACACGCGACGCAACTCTCCGGGACGGCCCAGCACCATGAGCTTATCCGGGGCGCTCAAGGCTACATGTTGTCGGCGCTCTGTAAAGACCGGTGCGAGGCGTTCACTTGCTTCCTGTACGAGCGTCGTCAGGTTCACTGGCTCCATATGATTAAGCGTCTCTCCGCTCTCGTAGCGTGCTACGAGAAGCAGCGAATCTGCAAGCTCGAGCAGATCCTCATTCGACTGCAACCCGTTCTCTAAAGTGTGGCGAAATTCCGGGCTTAGCTCGCCGTAAACACCCTCAAGTGCTAGCCGCATGTTCATGGCGTTGGCAATTAAAGGGGTACGCAGGTCGTGCGAAAAGGCGTAGACGAGGTCGCGGATCACCGTGTTGCGGTGTGCGAGCTCGCCGCGTTGGGCGTCGAGACTCTCGAGCAACACAGAGCGCTCTAGCAGAGCCTCGAGGTCGCGGAGCACCTCGCCGAGCAGCAACGTCGGCTTGCTGACCTTCGGTTGAACAACTAAGACAACGAGATCCGGTAAGCGTTGGCGTCGCCAGCGCCCAACCGTCAACAGTTCAGCGTCGACACGCGCTGTGATGACGGGGGGCTCAGAGGTTGGAATGGCGGCGACCACCCAAGGTGCGGTCTCACCAAGATTCGCAAACGAAGAATTGGGGGGGTCGCTATACCGGATGGAGGTAAAGCGGTGATGCTCGAGGCCCGCAATGACCACGGTCTCAGCCTCGAACTGCTTGCGTAAGACAGTGCAGGTACGCTCCAGCAGCGCCTGGGGCCGCAACGGCCCGCTCAGCTCATGCATGATTTCGTGGGCGTTGTGTTCTCGCACCGCCCTGTCCTGATCGAGTTTGGCTGCGGTGAGGCGCGACGAGGCGTCACGCAACGCCCACGTCAAATACCCCACCAGCAAAAAAGAGAGCGAGGCAATGCCGCGGTTCGTTAGTGCCGTCGCGTCGATGCCTGCACCTGCCTGAGCGTTGAAGTAGGCGGCGACCACGTTGGCTGAAAGCGCTAGGGCCACCATCACGACCGTCAGACGCCGCGAGTTGGCCAGTCCGGCGAACGCGATGGGAATGTTGTAGACGATGGCGATCACCAGGTCTTGGGTAGTGGCGATGTCGAGCAGCAGGCCGATAGTTAAGAAGATTAAGCTGCCTGCAACGACATAGAGGGGTTCTTTGCCAGCTGTAAAGGTTTCGTCTGTGTCCAAAAAGTTCTGCTTCACAGCTTGATTATAGGGAAGTGGCACAAAAAATAACCTAGCCAAGTGGCTACTCTCGTTAGCCACTTGGCCATATGAAAGCTAGCTTGGGACGAGTATTTTGAAGATTGGTAGCTGGGTAGTCGACAAGTTTTAGGCCCGTGCCCTCGACACAAGATTCGGATTTGGAGGAATAGATGAACGTTGTGTGGCTGTTACTCGTCATCGCTGTAGGGGCTTATCTGGTTTACGCGATGTTGAGACCGGAGGATTTCTGATGGGTATCGTGCTCGGCTTACTCATCTTCGTAGGTCTTTTCATGCTCTGTGGGGCCTTTATAGGAGGAGCCGAAAAGCTATGATCGATGTCGTTCTAATCTACGGGTTGGCGTTCCTCCTCGCTTGGCCGCTCGGGCACTATATGGCAAGGGTCTTTCGGTCTGAACGCACCTGGCTCGACCCGATCTTGAACCCGCTCGAGCGCGGTCTCTACTGGCTTATAGGAATCAACTCCAAGCAAGGTATGACCTGGTTTGGTTATGCCAGGGCACTGCTCTTCAGCAACCTGCTGGTGGGCGTGGTCGCCTACCTCGTCTTCATCTTCCAGGGCAGATTGCCGCTGAACCCGGATGGGGTTGCTGGGATGAGCTGGGACTTAGCGCTCCATACTGCCGCGTCTTTCATCACCAACACTAACCAGCAGCACTACTCAGGGCAGGCACAACTTTCATATCTCTCTCAGATGGTGGGCATTACCGCGCTGCAAATCGTCACCCCGGCGGCAGGACTGGCGGCGCTCGTGGCGATCTTGCGAGGGCTCTTCGGTGGACGCGACGCTAGCACAGCCACAGCAGGCGAACCACGTGACCTCGGCAACTACTACGTGGACGTCACCAAGGCCATAACTCGCGTATTGATCCCGATGTCGCTGGTGTTGGCGCTGCTCTTAACTTGGCAGGGCGCACCCAGCACATTCGAGGGTGCCAAAACAGCTACACTGGTAGACCCGCAGGGCGAAGTTACTGAGCAGACTATCCCGGTCGGACCGGTCGCAGCGATGGTTGCCATCAAACAGCTCGGAACCAACGGCGGGGGCTGGTATGGCCCTAACAGTGCCGTTCCGTTAGAAAACCCTACGCCTCTCACCAACCTCCTCGAGTCTGTTTCCATCATCCTTATTCCTATTGCCATTGTATTTATGGTCGGGTACTTCACGCGCCGCAAGCGCTTCGGCATGTTGGCCTTAGGCGTTATGACGGTTATTTCAGTAGTACTGGCAGTCACCGTGATTGCCGCTGAGAACGGTTCCAATCCTGCTTTCCAGGGGCTAGCCTCGGCGGGTCCCAACTGGGAGGGCAAAGAGATTCGCTTCGGCCCGACGCCCTCGGCTCTGTGGGCAACCCTGACGACGCAGACCTCGAACGGCTCGGTCAACGCCATGCACGATTCGTTTACCCCTTTGGGCGGCATGGTGCCGATCATCGGAATGCTCATTAACGAGACCTACGGCGGTATAGGGGTCGGCTTTATAAACTTTCTTGTCTTTCTTTTCATTGCTGTGTTCATTGCCGGGTTGATGGTCGGGCGCACGCCAGAACTGTTCGGGCGCAAGCTCGAGGCCAAAGAGGTCAAGCTAGCCGCTATCGCCCTCTTGATCCAACCACTACTCATTCTGGTACCTACCGCAATCGCACTCAGCTTCCCCAGCCTGACAGGTAACTCCAACCCCGGTTTCCACGGCATCTCGCAGGTGTTCTACGAGTACACCTCGGCCTTTGCCAATAACGGCTCAGGGTTTGAAGGACTCGGCGACAACACCGTGTGGTGGAACGTCACCACATCGGTCAACCTGATCCTAGCGCGGTTCATCCCCATCTTTGCACCGCTAGCGATTGCTGGGTTCTTGGCTGTCAAGCGTGTCGCGCCTGAAACCGTAGGCACTCTGCGGATCGAGACGCCCATCTTCGCGGCAACCGTGGTTTCGGTCATTTTCATCCTGACGCTGCTTAACTTTTTGCCCGTGTTGGTGCTCGGCCCTATCGGAGAGCAGCTCGTCGCCGTTCCCGAAGTCACGGCGTCAGTCGATCAAGAATGGGTGCAGGCCAGCCGCGCCCTGTTCGGAGGTCTCCAATGACAACACAGTCTATGCCTTCGCAAACACCGCAAAAGAAAAATGTCTTTGCGCCTGACCTCGTCCGCGTCGCCCTGGGCCAGTCCGTCGTTAAGCTGAACCCACGCAACATGGTGCGTAACCCGGTGATGTTCGTCGTCGAGATAGGTACGGTCATTACCGCATTTTTCACGGTCGCCAACCTAGTGAACGGTCAACCTTTCGCTTATGAGCTGGCCATCACACTTCTACTACTCTTCACGGTGCTGTTTGCCAACTTTGCCGAGGGACTCGCCGAGGCGCGAGGCAAGGCACAGGCTGCGAGCTTGCGCTCGGCACGTTCGGACACCAAAGCAAGGCGGCTCGAGGGTAGCGGTGAAGTGCTAGTTTCGAGCCTCGACCTTAATAAGGGCGACAAGATTATCGTTTCCGCAGGCGAGTTCATCCCTGGCGACGGTGAAATCGTCGAGGGTGTAGCGACCATCGACGAGTCCGCTATCACCGGCGAGTCCGCTCCTGTGGTGCGCGAGGCGGGCACGGATCACAGCGGCGTCACAGGCGGCACCAAAGTTCTCTCGGATCAAATTATTATCGAGATCACCTCGAACCCGGGCGAAAGTTTCTTGGACCGGATGATCAGCTTGGTGGAGGGTGCGTCTCGCCAAAAGACGCCCAACGAGATCGCGCTGTCGATCTTGCTTTCAGCCCTCACGCTCATCTTCCTGATCGTGGTGGCGACCTTATTGCCGATTGCGGGTTTTGTCCAAACTTCGGTTTCGATCACCACGCTTGTGGCACTGCTCGTCTGTCTAATTCCTACAACCATAGGCGGCCTCTTGCCCGCCATCGGCATCGCCGGGATGGACCGCGCGCTGAGGGCCAACGTCATTGCCAAGTCTGGTAAAGCGGTTGAGGTCGCAGGCGACATTGACACTCTGCTGCTCGACAAAACAGGCACCATTACTATCGGCAACCGGCAGGCGACCGGTTTTACCTCCGTGCGGGGGATTTCGGCTGAAAAGTTGTACGAAGCCGCACACCTAGCGTCGTTGTCTGACCCAACGCCGGAGGGCAAGTCCATTGTGCAACTGGCGCTATCGCAGGGCAGTCATTTCCCTCAGACCATCATGGACGGCGCAACGTTCGTCGAGTTCACCGCTAAGACGCGCATGTCGGGAGTCGATCTGCCGGACGGCCTGAGCATCCGCAAGGGCGCTTCAAACCGTATGAGCAGCTGGGTTGAAGAGCAGGGCGGCAGGATACCCGTCGACCTCGAGGCCCTCGTCGACGACGTCGCTCGCAAGGGCGGCACCCCCCTGGTCGTCGCCGAAGGCAACACCGTTCTCGGCGTGGTGGCGCTGTCCGACAT
>JAABUN010007732.1_pt1 | contig 11378 bp, 7 predicted proteins | sample 5559311 | NCBI WGS metagenome assembly JAABUN01 (sample SAMN10711877, study PRJNA513370) | rock metagenome | isolation source: Antarctica rocks | place: Antarctica: Victoria Land, Siegfried Peak sud | reverse complement strand
TCACAATATCTACCCCCTGGCAGTAAGGACAATGCAATATTTGTGTAATCATGGCTACTCTTTATACAGTTGATGCTACTATTTGCCTAAGTAAAGGTTAGCATACCAACACCTATACAACATCTCCTTAGCATCGAACAAGTTTGAACAAAAAGTGCGTCGGAAATCATGGGGAGAAAATTGCTTCACTCCTGCTTTTAACGCTCGTTCTTTCACAAGCTTATAAATACCATCCCCATCCTCAGCGAAATGCCTCCGTTCGGCTCTACCTCCTTTGTTTACTGGACAAATTAATGCCCCTGGTTCGTTACCTCTAATTTTTAGCCAATCCTCTACAATCTCCAGAGCTTCGGCTGTCAGGTAAACAATGCGCCGCTTTTCCCCTTTTCCGCGCTGCACAACTAAAGAGCCACTCGTGCGGTCAAGGTCAGCTAATGCCAGACGTGCCAACTCTTGCCGTCTAATTCCACCAGTTCGCAAAATTGCAATTACTGCCGCATCGCGTAAATCTATGGGCTTAGGGTTAACAAAGCAACTAGCAATCAAGGCGCTAATTTCTTCACCTGTTAAAGCTCTACCGCGCAAGCCAAGGGATGTTTTCAGAGACGGCAAGGCGATCGCTTTCTTGTAGTCAGTCATCTCGATTAAATCCAATTGGTAAGCTTCTAATAAGACTCGCCGCAGCGCTACTAGCATTCTATTTACTGTAGTAGCAGCTAATTTTTGCTTCAGAGCAGTACGAACCGCCGCCGTATGACGATAGCGCAGTTTCGACCAGTCTAAAGTCATAGCATCACATTCTCCCGCCGTCAATAATGAGGCAATTTGATTTAAAGATGAACGCATTGCCCTTTGCGACCCTACAGTTAACGAGCCAAGATAAACGGCAGCAGGATGACTGCTCAGAGGGACAGGCTCAGTTAGCTTGAGCGTAACGATTTCACTAGCGGGCAGAAGGCGCATTACTCTTGAAAAGTCTTATTCTCAAGAGCTATTTTCTCACAAAGTAAAGCAATTAATCCTCAATCTTTTTACTGATGTGCTGACAGATATCTAAAACTGCCTAAAGCCTCCGCAACACTATCGAATTTTACTTTACTTACCAATTAAAACAGCTTGGTTACTGCCTTTAGTCACTGAACCGTCCGCGCTCATCAATAGGGGCTGCCCCAAAACCACCGCCAGTTTGCCTTGAGCTACAGGCTTGCCATCGACACACAACATTCTTCTATTTAAAGTAACGCTATGGAATCCGATAAATACTTGACCATTTACTTGGACGCTGAAGCGCGATTTTTTGTCGTATAGTGGGGTTTCGGTATTAATCAGAGGAGCTTTAGGCGAATTGATTCCGCGATTAGCTAGTTTTACCTTTTTCTGTTTTGAATCTTTGATTGCAGGCGAAGTTTGCTGGGACGACTTAATTTTCTTTTGTGCCTCGCGCACCTTCTCTTTTCTAACGAATAGAAGCTGATTTTGATCAGTAAACGTATCATCAAGGTTTGTTTTAGCTGCCTTTGTTGCTACTTCATCAGGTACTGAATTGGCAACAACTGATTGATTGACGCTCTGCGATCGGATCAAATTAAATAATTCCTCTTCTTCAGCACTTGGAACATATATTTTTCCTTTAGCAATAGCCAGCACTTTACTGTTTCGCCGGACTTGCAGTTCCCAAATTTCTCCCTTTTCTGCGGTAGGCAATATACCTTTGAGCTTTAAAAATGTTGATTGGTTGTATTGTCTTCCATTTTGCTTTTGTTGCGAATTGCGCCGAACTCGTACAATTATTGATTTTTCAAAGATTTCCTTAATTTCTCCCACTACTCGAAACTTCTCAAGCTTTGCTGGCGAGTTCTTAGAGCTTCGCTTTTTATTTTCAAGCGCGTCGCCGCCTATTTGCCTTACCTGCATTAAGTCGAAACGTAATGGCTCGGTGCAAGGATATACTTTCCAATGGTGTACAAGTTGCAGCCAGTCCTTGGGCGTGTCTTCGCGCTTTTGTAGCTTCTTAATTTGATGAGCCAAATACCAATCAAGCTTTGCATCAATCCTTTGCCCGTCTTCTGTAACTAATACTCCTTGAAACTTTTTCTTTCCGGGCTGGAAGATGCCTGCTACCCAACCCACAGCCGTGTAAATAACTGGGAGTTGGGTAGATTTCTTAGCTCGCTCCTCAAGTTCAGTCATCGATTCCATAACGCTCTTCCATAAAGGTCAATAAGTCAGATTCAAGATCCGTTAGATATATTTGCCGTCCCACCCCCTCCAGAAAATTATAAACACAACGGTCTAGCAAGCCGCAGTCTCGCAGCCGCTTTATCCGCTTGAGTGTTTGGGGCAATTGACGGCGGACATCAGGCAAGTCAATCGGATTAAGATTTTCTGGCTTCACAGCAAGCTCTCCGTCGTAAACATCAACTACTACTGTAAAGTCTCGTAGTTCAAATGCGATCGCCCAGCAACCGTTATATTTGCGATCCGCTCCTTCTAATCTAGTTAGGATGAACGAGTCGCCAACGGTGCAGAAGTCACTGGCTTTAACTAAAAGCTTTTCTTTGAGGCGAAGGGCGATGCTTTTCACTACGCGACCGCTAGGAACTCTGCCCCCAGCTTCTTCTACGGCTTGCTGCCATATTTGTCGCTGCTCGTCTGGCTTTAGTTCAACAAGATCGCGTACTTGACGTTCATTAGTGGGAACAATTTGTCTCCCAATGGGAGACAAATTATTTTGCGTACCGATCAAAAATAAATTATCTACAACTACCGCCGCATCAATTAAACGGTAAGGATGAGCGCGATTAAATCCAAATCGGTCGCGGCAGTAAGCTTCAAAAGTCCTATGAGTCGAGCGATAAAGCCGCCCATCTCTCAATTGGCGTAATGCTGACCCTGCTTCATAGAATGCTCGTTCTACCTTTAATTCCAACCGATGACGCTCTTTCTCCTCATCTTCGGTTAATTCCTCGATTTGAGTGGCAGTCGTATTCACCGTGACTGTGGTTTCCGATGTTTTACTGCCTAATTCTTCTGTTGGCTCAGTAACCATTGGGGGTTCCTGGCTGAAACTACCGCTATGTATTAAATACTCATCGCCCTCGCTTTTAGTCTGTACAAGTTTTTGAGAAGCTTCTTCAACTTTTTGCCACTCCTCGCGCTCAAAAATATGCTCATCAGTAGTCTCTACCGCCCCACGCGCCAACAGCCGCTCTACAGTAAAAATTTTGCCAGCTTTCTCATAACCGCTACGAATTTCTATGCGATCGCCCACCGCAATAATTTTTGCCATCGCCGCACCATCGATCTGTAGCATATTTGGCTGTTCTGGGATTTGTAATAAGCCATCCCAACTGACCCAAACTTCACCCATGCCCCCAGGGGTGATTTTCAATTGCTTGACAATTCCAAGTAGGGGTGAATTAAGTCGGTGGACGGGCATTTTAAGTTCAAACACAGCCCAAGCTTGTAAATTCTGGCGCTTACTTACTACCCCTGACAACTCTTTTTCAAGCTGTTTATGTTCTTTAACCTTGCTTCGTTGTCCGCGCAGGTTATCTAGACTGGTATGCAGTTGATTTTCTTGCCAAGTCAGCAAGGCTATGTTTTCAGTAACACTAATCATGATTATTGAGCCTGTCAAAATATATTTTTTCTAAAAATAAAGAAAATGAATTAGCCCTCATTCAACTCATTCAACGGTTTTTAGGGGCTGCAAGGCTCATTACTTGAATCAGCCACCATTGCCTCAAGCTCTACCCAGTCAAGGTGTCGCACTTCACTCCACAGCTTTTGAATGCCATTGGCAAAATAAACCATGATATCCCCCTCATGGGAACAGGAAAATTGCATTAGTTGCCGCTTCAATGCCTCGCTTGCCCAATCACCCCATCCGCCCCCAGGCTTAGTTGGTGATGGTTTAAGTCCTTTTTTGAGTGCCGAGATAAACAAGCCTAACCCCGGTTTCTTTTTCCAAGTAGCTAACGCCTGCTTGAAATACAGCATTGCTGGCTCAATACTGTCAGGGTTTTGGTTCAACGCATTAGTCAGATTTGAATTAACACCTAAATTCTCAGCACTTTCGCCAGCAAGCCGTGCCAATTCTTTCAATAGCTGCGAATAACTCTCCAATTCTCCTGATTTCTGAATTTTGACTTGAGCGCTTGTTGAGTCTGTATTAAGTGCAGGTATAGCCTTTTTGCTTTGTTGCTTTAATAGTGATTTAGCTTTGTTATCACTCACCGCTAAAAACGACCGCTCCTTAATTTCCGACAAGACAGATTTAGTTTCTGCCATAAAAGAAGCAAATACTGGTTTAAGAGCGTCCGTGAGGGACTGAGCTAGTTGTTGGGATAACTCCAACATTTGTCTATTTGATTTAACTTCTTCCCCCTCCCCTCTTTTTTCCTTTTGGGGGGTAAGGGGGGATTGGGGGAGTACCTTAAGGGAAATATCTTCAGAGGGAATACCTTCGTCTATCACTTCTGATAGGGGTAGGGGTATCACATCTGATAGGGGGGTACTACCACTTTTCATAGGGCTATCATTTCTAGTACCCCTATCACATCTGATAGGGGTAGGTGATTTAGCTCGGAAATTAATAAATGAACGAAGCTCTTGTAAACACTCGGAAGCTACCCACTTATGCTGAGGGGTCAGCCGATAAACAGTGCTATATCCTGGACGTTCACTACTCTTAATTAACTTAGCCAATTTGAGTAAGTGTAATGCTCTCCTTGCTCTACCCAAGCTCATACAGCAAGCACTAGCCATGTTATTAAGGCTTTCCCAAGCGTCACCGTTACCAGCGCGGCGCGTTATCCGGGCGTAGATACGAAATTCATAAGGGTCTAGCCCGTAGTCGTCTATTTCTCGTCTGACAAACAGGCTTAACTCGCTTTTTTCTTTAACGGCAGCAGTCATAAAGCTACCTCCACGAGTTTAGAGGTGGCTGTAGTTCCTATGCTGCTAATGTTTAAGACATTTGAACCGAAAAAATTTGAAATTATTTTAGAAAAATACTTGCCAAATGGCACACTAAAGCTACACAATACTACTAATAGCATTGACGTTCTGACCTCCAGATAAAGGGTTGTTGGTCGGAGCCTTCGGTGGCGGAAGATAATAGTCTGTTTGCAGCAGACTTTCCCTACCAACGAAGCTTTTATTTAATTGAATAGATCATACTAGAAATTGGCAGTTAAAGTTAAACTTCCTCCAAACTTTTTATAGGAGCTTTTATTTTGATGATTTGTTTCCTAAGAAAACTGGGAGCAACGTCTCTAATAAGGAAACTGATTTCTAAAATACTAGCTTAGTTTGCCCTACAAGTCTATACTAACAATAAGTTACAATTCTATATTCATAAACGCGATTGATTATGATTGGAAAAATTTGAACAGCCAAGTCAGCTAGGGCTAAAAGTTAACTCTAACTCCCAGCCTGAATCCGCGTCACTTAGTGCAGTGCGTAGAATAGCTTAATATAGACAACTTTGTCCTCGAACATTCTCAATTTTTCTCAACACTTCTGGTAGTAATGTTTGCCTCAGTGCGTAGCAGTAGCAATGAAACTGGCAAACTTGTCGATGGATGCCCAGCCGATTTTTAAAATTGATCTAAGAATCTACAAACACAATTAATTTATTTATGACTGCAACCTTGTAACAACAGCTATTTTGTCTCGAATTTTTTACCGTATAACCTAATGGCAGTTTTAGACTGGTGTTTTAGCCCTGCGGTATCATCACTTGGTGGTTCTACTACGTCTTCTTTAGCTAGAGCTTGAGTAGACTGTTTCTCGTTTGGAGAGTAGCCTATTATGGAAAGGATAGTTTGAGCTTTTTCATCAAGAGCGGAGGCAGGTCCCAAGTAGTACCCTTTGCATCCCTTGTCGGTCCAACGCAAGTACAGGTGAAGGCTGGGTTCTCTAATTTCTCCAGAAGCAGACTTTCTTTGCACAAGTCGCTCTTCAACATATCCCTGCTCTAGAGCAAGTAGAGGTAACTTCTGTTCATCTAAACCCAAACGCCCATAAATTTCTTGGGCAATTTCCTCCCTCTTTTCTTGTCTCTCAAGCGCAATATATTCTTGAGACTCTAGTTTATATTTAAGCTCGTCTATTTCTTCAATATTGAAGTTTTCTATCAGCCGATTAATAACTCCTATTTGCTGAGGTATTTGTAATTGTTTAGTAATCTTGTAAGCAATACTTGGAGTTATTGTCTGACTTGAGGAGTCAGACAATAGAGACTTAATTTTTCCAGCCTGTTGAGTCTCAGTTGGTCTTGTTAACTTCGTGATTTGTTTTCTCAACTGAAAAAGCTTATTAATAGATTCTTCTAGTTCTTTAAGCTCAATTGGTTTAACCAAAAAGTCAAACGTTCCCTCATTCATAGCTTTCCTGATGTTAGGTATATCTGGATAAGCCGAGATAATAATTGTTTTAACAGGGATTCCTTTGTCATTTAATTTCTTGATTAACGTCAGACCATCCATCTCTGGCATCCGAATATCAACCAGCACTATATCTATTTTCAGACCAGAAGCAAGTTTCTCGAAAGCTTCTTTTCCAGTGGTGGCATAATGGAATTCGTACTTACCTGCCTTGATCTGTTGATTGAAAAAGTGATTAATTACTCGCTGAAAAAGTATTTCGTCATCTGCAATTAAAACTTTGATAGCCATAGGTCGATTTTGGGAAATAAATAGAGTAAAATTTATTTTATTGAGAAATTTCAGTTTTTCCAAGAGCTAATATCAAACAGACTGATTAACCGCAAATCTTAGAGAGCGCCCTGTTATTTCATGAACCTTTACTTACTCGCAGCTTGCACAAGCTCAATGTGCTTAGGCTGGAATTATCCTATCTTAGCAAAAATGTTTACTGTAATAGCAGACTACGAGCATTCTAGAAAATTTATTGCCCAAACTCCTTCTATTCCATTAGGAACTCTCGAAGAACAACCTGAACCACCTTCTTTACCTGAGACGCTACCAAATCTTACTACTCCTTCACCTCTACTTACACCCAAACGATCTCCTATTTCCCCCCTAATAACTCCTGCTGTAACCACAAAAGTCAAAGTAAAGAACATAGAAGTAAATGGCAGTACAGTTTTTTCCCTTGAAGAACTAGCACAGGCTGTACGCCCGTTTATAGGGCAAGAACTAAGTTATGAACAGTTACTAGAGATCCGCACAGCGATCAATCAGTTGTATGTTAGCAATGGGTATCAGACATCTGGCTCATTCTTACCTTCTCAAGAGATTAATAATGGCGTAATCCAAGTTCAGGTAATCGAAGGAGAACTAGAAAGAATTGACATTCAAGGACTGAACAGGCTAAAACCAAATTATGTGCGCTCTCGGATTAGTCTAGCGGCTTTTGCGCCTCTAAATATCCAGCGATTAAAAGATGCACTACAACTACTACAGAACGATCCGCTTTTGAGTCGAGTGGAAGCTGAATTAACTGCTGGTTCAGAGCCAGGGAAAAGTATTTTACTTGTCAAGCTTAAGGAAAGATCACCCTTGAATGCGGCATTAGTCATAGATAACCGAGAAGTTCCGAGCGTTGGGTCTACTGGTGCAACTTTGGCGATCAGTGACAACGATGTATTGGGCTTTGGCGATCGCCTTAGTCTCGAAGCAGGCATCACGGGCGGGGTTAATAGGTACAACGCAAGTTACGCAGTGCCTATCAATCCGCGTAATGGCACAATTGGCTTTCGTTATAGTAATGGTAGAAATCGGGTTACGGAACAGCCTTTTGCACCCCTGGACATTACAGGTCGCGCTCAAACTTATGCTTTCGACTTTCGCCAACCAATAATTCTTACACCTAGAGAAGAACTGGCGCTTGGGTTATCTGCTCAGTTACGCCGCAGCCGGACGTTCTTGTTTGATAACGAACCATTTTCTTTTACTGAGGGACCGGAAGATGGCGCATCTAAAGTTAGCGTATTGCGTTTTAATGCTGATTGGGTCAACCGCCCTAGCTCTAGTTCCGTCATAGCAGCAAGTTCTACGGTCAGTTTAGGCTTGGGTATATTGGATACAACAACAAATGATACGGGGACAGATGGGCGGTTTTTGAGTTGGTTAGGACAATTTCAGTATGTACGAGCTTTGAATAACCAAAGAGACGCGGTAGTTGTTGGTCGCTTGGCGGCTCAACTTACAGGGGACTCCCTGTTACCTCTAGAGCAATTTAGTATCGGCGGCATTGATACAGTAAGAGGTTATAGGACAAATCAACGAGTTGGAGACAATGGGATTACAGGCTCTGTAGAATTGCGCTTGCCTATTATTCGAGATCCTAAGAGGTTTGGATTAGTCCAAGTTGTTCCTTTTATAGATGCGGGGACAATTTGGAGTAATAGCAACAATCAGGTGGCTTCGTCTGATGGTACGCTTTTAAGTACAGGCTTAGGATTACGCTTCCAGTCAGGCAACTCCTTTTCCGCCCGACTAGATTGGGGCATTCCCCTGATTTCTACTAAAAGGCTAGGCGATTCGCTTCAAGATAATGGCATTTCTTTTTCCGTTAGAGTTGAGCCATTTTAAAGCACAAATTTAAAGCACAAATAAAAATTGTTATGTTTATTTTTATTTGGCTGGCAACTCTGCTTGTTCTGCGGCACAGATCAAAGATTTAGGGTCGGCTAATTGAGCTTGCTTGGTAGTTGTAAGCAAGCCGCGACCATCGGCGGTGATAATTAATGTTTGCGCCTCCACAATAGGATCTCCTGGTTGCCAACTTTTAGGAGTAACTGCTACATCAACTGGTGACGGTTTCTCAGGGGGAGTTGGATTATTACTTTGGGATTGACCTTGTATTGAGTTGTCCCAACTTTCAATGTTCGAGTAAGGACTGATAGGCAAACCACCGGAACCCGTAACGACAAAGCTGCCTTGCTGAGAATTACGACGTGCTAGGCAACTACCTGCGATTACTTGCTCTGGAGTAATAAGATTATTATTTAGGGGGATAAGGCTATGTGTTACATCAAATCCTAATATTTGAGTATCCACCACACCATTAACTCCGCGTTCGGAACTAGCGCTAATAATGCTATCTGAAGATAGGAATAATCCTTGAGTATTAATTCGGATGTTGCCGCCATTACCTTCAAAGGCTTGAGCGGTGATATTGCTGTTTTCTAAGCCAACTAATGTATCAGTATTAATGACGATGTTACCGCCATTTCCTCGGTTGCCAGCAGTGGTAGTCACGTTACTATTATTTAACTGTAACTGTTCAGACTGTATAAAAACTTTACCGCCTTGACCGGATGAAGTAGCTGCGGTTATCCCACCATTATTATCTAAAAAAATAGAGTGAGCAAAAACTTCTGTATCTCCAGCATTACCTGTGCCTTGATTATTAACACTAATCAAACCGCCATCTGTAACAGTTAGTTTATTAGTAGTAATTTTTACATTACCAGAATCACCAGTTAAGTTGAACGTATTAGTTGCTCCAAAACTTGCTCGTAAAACTGGATCTAAAATATTGCCTGATGAAATTATTAAACTAGGATTCAGGGAGTTAGGAACCTGTCCTTTTACTTCTACTGAGTCTGAGGCAGTAATACTAATACTATTAGCATTACCAGAAGCTATAGTAGAAGAATCTATGCGACCACCATTTTCTAATAGTAGTTTTGATGTGTTAATTACTACCTCACCAGCATCACCTATTCCGAAAGTTGTTGCACCAATAGCGGTAGGTGCAAGCGTGTTTGGTTGATACCCTAATAGCTCTATTGATTTATTAGCATCTATTTGTATGTTTCCTCCTGCGCCGTTGCCAGAAGTTGAAGAGAGAAGACTTCCGCCATCTTTAGCTGTGTAACTACCTGTTTGTACTAAAATGTTGCCAGCTTTACCAAAACTTAGAGTTGCTGAACTAACGTTACTTTGCGTTATGGAAGAGCGAGGAGAACTGCCAATTATTTGTATTGAATCTGGAACTTTTAAAGTAATGTTTCCAGCAGCCCCATCGGCATAAGTAACAGTATTAATCCCCCCTCCTTCTGTGAGAGTTAGTGAAGGAGTATAAATTAAAATATCTCCTCCTTTACCTGAGGTTAAAGTTTCAGAACGTATGCTGCCTGGAATTCTAGCAATAGGATCTGTGCCACTTATTTCTATTGAATCTGAGGCATTTAAAGTTATTCCTCCTGAATCTAATAATCCTTGATTTTGAACAATAGCTACTGAGCCGCCTATAAAACTTATTTTTCCTCCCTGTAGTTGAATTGAGCCACTACCAAAACCACTTGCATCAATTAAAGCTCTAGTAGATAAACGAATATCTTTAAAGTTAGATATTTGTGTATAATCTAAATTCCAAGTATTGCTATTTGAATTTAGATTGACTGTTCCATTTTTAACGCTACCTATCTCAACACGCCCTCCTGGTGCTGTTAAAATACCTGCTTCTAGAGTTACATCACCACCTACTAAAATTAGATTTTTTCCTGTTTGCGTTCGCAAACCTACTGTTTGATTAGTACCAAAAACAGGTCTACCAAATTGTCCTACTAAACTATGACCCGCACCTTGTACAGAAATTTCGCCGGAACCACTATCTAGGTTTAAACCACTTGGTACGCTCACCGTTAATAGGGGAGTAGTTTGAGCGATGTTAGTGCTGAACTGAGTACCATCACTAAAACTGATTGTTCTTGCGGTAGTAGCTAAGAATGAGCCGCCGATATTAAGAGTGGCATTAGGTCCAAAAACAATTCCATTGTGATTGAGTAAAAATAGGTTTGCATTACCATTGGCTCGAAGCGTACCATCGATCTTAGAAACAGAATTTCCTGTTACCCGGCTGAATATATTTTGAATATCTACAGCATTATTAAAGTAAGCTGATCCACCTGTAGGAATGGTAAACTGCTCAAAACTATGAAATAGATTGTTACCGCTCGTTGTACCCCCACTAATTATTTTGGTGCTATTTACCCCATCTTCAACTACGGAATTAATGGGCAAGCTACCATCTGGTAGAATTTGAGCGGTACAAGTTGAATTAAAAGCTAATAAATAAAATGCAGTGACGAACTGAAAGCAACTGAGCCTTATCGACCATGATTTTAACATCATTTTTACTCCTTATTGATTCATGCAAAGACGTAATTACTTTAAATTCTTTCTAAGATTACTAATTCTCAGTTCTACATCGATTGGTTTTATTGTTGTTTTGGATATGTTTATATTTAGGAGTTTTTATCATCCTCTAGTTGGAGATGTTGCATAGGTGTTGATAAAGGATTAAATTGACAAGCCAAACTCATAGCGGTTAATAAACAATCCAATCACAAGATCATGCATGAGAATCGTCTTGGAAAAACAAATTGTTCTACGCGC
>JAABUN010007731.1_pt1 | contig 11379 bp, 11 predicted proteins | sample 5559311 | NCBI WGS metagenome assembly JAABUN01 (sample SAMN10711877, study PRJNA513370) | rock metagenome | isolation source: Antarctica rocks | place: Antarctica: Victoria Land, Siegfried Peak sud | reverse complement strand
TTTATTGCCGGTAAATTTCTTTCATGAATAACTTCATCTGCCTGAATATGAAAAGCCCAATTGCCTGTTATAGCATCTAATGCAGCATTAGCCTGCTGCGCAAAAATTTTTCCACCTTTGCGCAAACTCATATCCCATACCGTATCAATAATTTTTATTTTACCGGATTTTAAATCTTCAATGGCCTGCCGGGTTCCGTCAGTTGAATCTCCCACAGCAATTACAAATTCATCACAGACCGGTAAGATGGATTGTATAGCTTCCAAAAAAGGATAGCCGTACTCTAATCCGTTTTTTACGTAGCTAAAGCCTGAAATAGTCATTTGCAGAAGTAAATTTTAGGTTATATCAAAGAACCGAATTTTTTAAAGGAGTTCCTAACCGATTTTCTTCTTTCATAGTCCACGGTTTTAAACCGTGGACTATGAAAGGATTATTTATCACTATTAACGGCTCAGCCGTTTCTTACCTTAAAGGACAAGTCACCTAATAATTTCTGGGTAATTTCAACATTTTAAACGCACGTTAATAAAATCCTGATTCTTCATTTACGGCATTCGAAATATATTTGCTTGTCTCATATTTGCAATCCTTATGATAAATTTTATTCCCATATTTCCCTTAGGCATTGTGGTTTACCCCGGCGAAGATCTTAACCTTCACATTTTTGAGCCGCGTTATAAGCAACTGATTAACGAATGCTTTACCGAAAAAAAACCCTTTGGCATACCTACTGTTTTAAAAAATGGTTTAAGCGAAAGGGGAACGATCGTTGAAGTAAAGGAGATTTCAGAAGTTTATCCTGACGGCAAACTGGATATAAAAACCAAAGGCCTCAAAATTTTTACCATTCTTGAAGTGGTTAAGGATATTCCCGGTAAGCTTTTTAGCGGGGCTATTGTTAACTACCCGCAAAACGATGAAACTATAAATATCCTCCTGCTGCGTAAAGTGGTAAATAACATAAGAGAACTCCACTCGTTGCTAAAGGTGAATAAGCCATTTCCAAAATCCGATGATGAATTAAAGTCGTACGATATTGCACATCATGCGGGGCTTTCGCTTGACGAAGAATACGAGCTGCACGGTTTATTAAGAGAAGACCAGCGGCTTGAATATTTAAAAAGGCATATTGCTAAGTTGCTCCCTGTGGTTAACGAATTGGAGACTTTAAAACACCGTATAAAACTGAACGGACATTTCAAAAACCTGTCTTCCAGCTTCAACCTGTAAAACTGCCCTCGCTACAAATGATACTATAAAGCCGCATCTTTGCGCACATGATTACCCTGTGTTTCGATTTTGGTAATACCAGGCTAAAGTGTGCTGTTTTTAACGAGCGTACATTTTCTGAAACTATTGTTTTGGAAAACGATTCAGTTGAAACAATTAATAAACTCATTGAAAAATATCATCCCCAATCTGCCATTCTCTCGTCTGTTGTAGATCATAGCCCGGCAATTGAAGAGGTGTTAGAGAAGAAAACGCACTTTCATAAATTATCGTATGACAGCAAGCTGCCCTTTACAAGCCCGGTGGGCAAACCCCAAACTATTGGCGCCGACAGGCTGGCAATGGTAGTAGCAGCAGTTGATCTTTTCCCTAACCAGCACAACTTAATAGTTGGCCTGGGAAGTTGTATCACTTACAACTTTGTAAATAAGTATCACGAGTTTATTGGAGGAAGCATTTCTCCGGGAATGGAAATGCGGTTCAAAGCGCTTCAGTACTACACTGCTAAACTTCCTTTGGTTGAGGCAGATTGGAATTTCCCCCTATTGGGCTACGACACAAAAACAAATATTCAAAGTGGAGTACTGTTGGGAATGGCCAAAGAAATTGACGGAATCATTGATGCTTACAAAGATAAGTTCAGCAACTTTAACGTCCATTTAACCGGGGGTGATACTGCCTTTTTTGGCTCACTGCTTAAAAATCAGGTATTTGCAGACCCTTTCTTAATATACAAAGGCCTTTATGCCATTAGTGAGTACAATCAAAAAACCAATACTTAGCCTCGCATTTTTATTATTGTTGGGATCTTTTTACGCTTCATCACAAGAAAATTCTCCTTTCTCACGTTTTGGTTTGGGTAATTCTTTGCCTGCCCGCAACATTGTAAATTCAGCAATGGGTGGAGCCGCTGTTTCTTATTCAGATATGCAGAGTATAAATTTCTCGAACCCCGCTAGTTATAGTGAGCTAAAAAGGTACGTGGTGTATGATATTGGTGTATCGCTTACGAACCGCACTTTAAAGAGCATCAATCCTGCGGGTAAATACAGCGCCGTTGATTTGGTGCCTACTTATGTTACGCTTGGAATGCCCTTAAATAAAAAGCGTAATATGGGATTGGTTTTCGGGCTGCGTCCATTATCCCGAATTAGCTATTCAATACAGGAAGCTAAAAGAATAAAAAGTACTGACCCCAATCGAACAGATAGTGTATTATACGCTTACGAGGGAAGTGGCGGATTGTACCAGGCTTTTGCCGGCGTTGGTAAAAGCTGGGGCGGCTTTAGTTTGGGCGTAAACACAGGTTACTCTTTTGGCCGCAGAGAAAATAATACGCGAACATTTATTGTTGACAGTGCAACAGCCTCTAACTCTAACTCATCTACAGTTACATCTTTTGGAAATCTTTTTATAAGCGGGGGACTTCAATACAAGGCAAATCTTAGTAAAAATACTGTTTTTCGTTTAGGTGTTGCAGGTAACATGAAACAAAAGCTGAACGGAAAACAAGATGTTCTTCGCGAAACATTTGCTTATAATACGAATGGCAGTATGCTGCCTGTAGATACCGTTTTATCAACTGTTAATAAAGCAGGAACGATTGAATTACCTGTATCCTACACCGCTGGTTTTAGCATAAATAATGTAATATTAGATCGCCTGGGCAACAAGTTCGACAAAGGATCTATATCGGTAGAATATGAGTCTGCACAATGGTCTAACTTCCGGTTCTACAATCAGCCGGAAAATTTTATTAATAGCTGGCAGTTTAAAGTGGGAGGCCAGTTAGTGCCAAACCCGCTTAGTATTAAAAGTTATTGGAACCACGTGGCTTTTCGCGGCGGATTTTATTTTGGAAAAGATGCTGTAGCTATAAATGGTAAATCGTTGTCTGTTTCTGGAGTTTCGGCAGGCGCAGGTTTTCCAATTCGTAAATGGAGATCGTATGATAACCAGTTTACCAACATAAATACATCCATAGAATATGGCAGAAGAGGAAATAAGGACAATAACATTAGTGAAAGCTTTTTTCGTTTTTCTGTCGGGTTTAGTTTAAGTGATATCTGGTTCCTTAAAAAACAATATGAGTAAGCGCTTTTTTAAACAAAAGATAATGGCAGCCTTTATAACAGGCTGCTTTTTTGTTTGCTCGTGCGAAAACGATATGCGTGAAGTTCAGGCATTAGGCAAAAAAACAATCGGGGTTGAAGAAGCAAAAAACATTGAAAGCTATTTAAGCCAGGGCGGAAAAGTGAAAGCAAAGCTATTAGCCCCCGTTATGCTGCGCTACCAAACAGATACTCCACGGGTGGTGTTTCCTAAAAACTTGTTCGTGAATTTTTATAATGACAGTTTAAAAGTTGAAAGCAAGCTTTCAGCTAAGTATGGCACTTACCTCGAAAATGAAAACCGGATTTTTTTAAGGGATAGCATTGTTGTTTTTAATGTAACCGGCGACACACTTTTTTGTAACGACCTGTATTGGGATCAGCGAAAGGAAATTTTTTACACAGATAAGAATGTAATTATCCGTAAGCCTGGCGGGCAAAATATGTACGGTAAAGGATTGATAGCCAACCAGGATTTTAGAAGCTACACTGTTAAGGATGTTTATAACAGCATTATAAATATCCCCGACAGCTCTTTTGTAGCTCAATAATTTAATTTCGGCGGCTTGGTTTTGGTAGTTGCCATAATTTATTCTTATAACAAAAACCACAATAATGGAATATCGCCGCCTGGGAAAATCTGGTCTGCAATTAAGCGTATTAAGTTTTGGAAGTTGGGTAACTTTTCATAAGCAAATTAACGACAGCAGTGCCGATGAACTAATGAGCATCGCTTACGATAACGGCATCAATTTTTTTGATAACGCCGAAGCTTATGCTTTAAGCGAAAGCGAAAAAATGATGGGCCGCATTTTTAAAAGTAAAAGTTGGGATCGTACATCGTTGGTTATATCTTCAAAAGTATATTTTGGATGGCGTGGTAAAGAAAATAAACCTAATCAAACAGGCTTAAGCCGCAAGCATATTACAGAAGCCTGTAACGAGGCTTTGCAACGCATGCAACTGGATTACCTCGATCTTTTCTTCTGCCACAGGCCCGATAAAAATGTACCCATTGAAGAAGTGGTGTGGACAATGAATACACTTATTCAACAGGGAAAGATTTTGTATTGGGGCACAAGTGAATGGAGCGCTCAGGAAATTATGGAAGCCCACCTGTATGCACAGCAATACAAGTTGATAGGCCCTACAATGGAGCAGCCGGAGTACAATTTATTCAACAGGCATAAGCTGGAAAACGAATACCTGCAAATATTTAAAACAGTAGGACTGGGAACAACTATTTGGAGTCCACTGGCAGCAGGATTATTAACAGGAAAGTATAATAATGGAATTCCCGAAGATTCAAGAATGGCAATTGCAGGTTTTGAATGGTTGAAAGACCGACATATACAGGAAGCAAAGATTGAGAAAGTAAAGAACCTGCAACCAGTTGCGGATAAGCTTGAATGCACGCTTGCAGCATTAAGTATTGCGTGGTGTGCTAAAAATCCAAATGTTAGTACTGTAATTTTAGGCGCAACTAAAAAAGAACAACTGTTAGAGAACTTAAAAGCACTGGAAGTGCTTCCAAAACTTTCAGTAGATATAATGATGGAGATTGATAGAATTACAGGTACAAAGCCGGTGTTGCCGGAATTTTGATAAGAAGCCATCGTGCAATGGATTTATTATAGTTTTATTGTAAATTAAATGCCTATGTTATTTCTATATAACTTAGAAACTTGCATGCAAAAACGAAAGAAATAAAACGTAAAGATGCAAAGAAAAACACTTGGCGTCTTTGCTCCTTTGCTTCTTGGCGTGAAAAAAATAGAATTCCAGAGTACGACTTTTACTTATTCTAAATTCGATATATATGAACCAAGTTTACTTTACCATCTTCCTTATTGCAATAACCCTAATATTAATCGGCTTTTTTGCCGGTATGGAAATAGCTTTTGTTACCGCTAACCGCCTTAGTATTGAGCTTAAGAAAAAACAAGGCAAAACAAGCGGGCTTATTCTTTCGCGCTTTGTAGAGCAACCCGCCCGTTTTATAGGCACCTGCCTTATTGGTATTAATATGTTTCTGGTGGTGTATGGTTTATTGTTCAGCAGTTTGCTACATCCGGTATGGCAATCTTTAGGCTTCCAGAATACTTATTTAAAACTTGTAATTGATACATTTATATCCACGGTAATAGTTTTAATATTTGGCGAGTTTATTCCCAAAGCAATTTTTCGTGCAAAAAACGATACCCTGCTTAGTTTTTTTGCCACCACCGCAAATTTTTTTTACAAAATATTCTATCCCCTTGCATCCATATTAGTTAGCATAGCAGAATGGATTTCGAAATATATTTTTAATATACGTATAAATGATCGTAACGAAGCCTTTGGCAAAGGAGATCTTGAACAATTTTTTCAACAAAACAAAGACCAGGACGAGGATAACCAGGAGCTGAATACCGAGTTATTTGAAAATGCATTGTCGCTGCCAATGGTAAAAATTCGCCAATGCCTTGTACCGCGAACAGAGGTGGAAGCGTTTGATATTAAAACGCCTATTGCTGTGGTAAAGCAGCACATGATAGATACAAAGCTTAGCAAGATGGTGGTGTACGACGAAAAAATAGACAACATACTTGGCTACATTCACCAGTTGGATTTGTTTAAAAACCCCGCCGATTTACAATCTGTTTTATTGCCGATACCTGCCGTACCCGAAAGCATGAGCGCAACTGATCTTATTAATAAATTTACAAAAGAGCGAAAAAGTATTGCATGGGTGGTTGATGAATTTGGCGGCACAGCCGGCATAGTAACAATGGAGGATGTGCTTGAAGAAATTTTCGGCGAAATAAAAGATGAATACGATGTAGAAGAATTTGAAGAAAAACAGATTGCTGAAGATGAATACATTTTTAGCGGCCGCCTTGAAATTGATTACCTGAACGAAAAATACGATTTCGGTTTTGAAGTAACAGAGTCTGAAACATTATCAGGATACATTATTGCTCATCACGAAGCCATCCCTCATCAAAAAGAACGTATTATTATTGACCGGAATGAGTTTGAGATTTTAAACGTTAGCGATACGAGGATAGAAATGGTGAAAATGAGAATGCTGGGGTAAAATGTATCGTCTTCTTCTGCAGGTGCAAATTGTATTGAAGCGTTAGAATTTACAGTTGCAATTGTGTTACCTCTTTAGGTACATTTAAAGAACCATTTAAGTAATCTCTAAAACATTCTTGCATATAAATTTCTTTGATAGTGTACTGCTGCTTAATTCAATATTAAGAACTATTTGTATTGATTACCGTTAACTTTGCTCACCCTATAAAAGAATTTTGAATTAATTCATGGCAATCAGCATTTTAAAGAGAGTTGGAAAAACGGAACAAGAGGAATTGACATTTGTAGATCACCTTGAAGCATTGCGTTGGCATATTGTCCGCTCATTATTAGCTATTATTTTTTTCGCCATATTAATTTTCCTTAATATAGACTGGGTTTTTGAACGTGTTATTTTAGGTCCGCTAAACAACGATTTTATTAGTTACTCGGTCATGTGCCGTTTGAGTCACTGGTTGCACTTGGGCGATGCTTTGTGTATGCCTGGTATCAAGGTTAAATTACAGGCTACAACTTTCAGCGCCCAGTTTATGAGCAGCATAACAATTGCTTTTGTAGGAGGGTTTATTGCTGCATTTCCCTATGTATTTTGGGAGCTTTGGCGGTTTGTAAAGCCAGCCCTAACAACAACCGAATTAAAAAGCACCAGGGGCAGTATTTTATTTGTGTCTTTGTTTTTTTTTACCGGCGCTGCTTTCGGCTATTTTTTACTCGGACCATTCACATTTAATTTTCTCTCAAATTATACTTTAGGTAATTCTCATATTTTAGAAACCAGGCCCACTTTAGACGATTACCTTGAAAACCTCGTAGATATCATAATAGGGTGTGGGCTTGCATTTGAGTTGCCTGTTCTATCGTATGTATTAACGAAGATTGGATTGATAACGCCTGCATTTTTGAAAGAATACCGCAAATATGCGGTAGTGGTGATCCTTGTTATTGCGGCAGTTATAACTCCCAGTCCTGACTGGAGCAGCCAAATGCTGGTATTTGTTCCTTTGTTTTTTTTGTACCAGTTAAGTATCGCCGTTTCTAAAAGAGCCTTTAAACAAATGGAGAAAAGGGATGCTGAAGAATGGGATTAAGTCAAAGCCTGGTTTAGTGACGGGTACTTGAAATTTAAAATGCAATGCATTCCCAATGTTTCAACCAATACCTAAGCACTGCGAATAACTCGTGCAACTACCGTTATCTGTAGTTCAACTAAGTTTTGAATTTTTAAACTGCTGATAAATCATCGGTAATTCATCCGCAAACTTTATTTCTTTACCTAATTTCACACTATCAATTTTTATTATGAACGCCAATTTTGATTTATCGAAACCAATTGCAGTAGGGGCAGATCATGCTGGTTTCGAATATAAAAATGCAGTAGTAAATCATTTAAATAAATTCGGCTACCAGGTTTGTGATTTCGGAACCTATTCAGCCGATTCTGTAGATTATCCTGATTTTGCCCACCCCACTGCCGCCAGTGTAGAAAATAATGAAACTGCATTTGGCATACTTGTTTGCGGCAGCGCGAACGGGGTTGCTATTACTGCCAATAAACATGCTAAGGTTAGGGCAGCAATATGCTGGCAAAAAGAAATTGCAGAACTGGCCCGCAAACATAATAATGCAAATGTGCTTTGTATTCCTGCAAGATTCATAAGCATGCAAAGTGCAATTGAGATTGTTGACACCTTTACCAAAACCGCTTTCGAAGGGGGAAGGCATCAGGCACGCGTGAATAAAATGGCCTGCCCCTAATCCTAAAACAACAATGAAAAAATTATTTCTTGCTATTGCTGTACTTACAGCCATGCATGTTTTTGCCCAAAACGATGCTGTAGTACGTTATGCCAATACAATTACCCCCGCTTCGTTAAAAGCCAAGTTATCGGTTATTGCATCAGCCGAAATGGAGGGGAGAGAAACCGCAACACCGGGTCAAAAAAGAGCAGCGGCTTACATAGAAAATCACTTTAAAAATCTCGGGCTTTTGCCCGGAACTTCCTCCGGATACCAAATGCATTATCCCATTTATGTTGATACTTTAATGGATGCTTCTTTAACTATAAATGGAAAAAAACTTGCTTTAGGACAGGATTATTCGGTTGAGATAAACAGCATCCCCACAGGCAACTGGATTATTAATTCTATAGTGTATGCAGGGGCAGGCGTAGTAAGCGAAACAAAAGACGACTATAAAGGGTTGAACGTAAAAAACCAATGGGTATTAATTGATGAAGGAACATCTGCAGAAACAACTCCTGTTAGAAGGTTAGGATTATTGAGACGAAAGGTTGAACAGGCAAGGTTAAAAGGAGCAAAAGGAGTGGTTCTTATTACGAGTGATTTTCCAAAGAAAAACCTTTCGCTTAAAGGGAACATGTATTTAAAAAAAGGGATTACAAATGCACCTACGTTATCTATTTCTTACCAGGTAGCATCCTCAATTTTCAATCAGCCTGTAGATTCATCTGCTGATCTGTCAAAAATTCAACCATCTTCCCTTAATACCAAAACTCATTTGTATGTTTATAAAAGAGCAATAATGCTTGAAAGCAGTAATGTAATCGGTGTAATGCCAGGTACCGATAAAAAGGATGAATATGTTTTGCTTACCAGCCATTACGATCACATAGGCAAACGAGGAAACGATATATATTATGGAGCAGATGATGACGGGTCAGGAACTACATCTGTACTTCAAATGGCTGAGGCTTTTGCGGAGGCAAAAGCGGGCGGCTATGGCCCTCGCCGTACAATTGTATTCATGACTGTTTCTGGCGAAGAGAAGGGTTTGCTGGGATCAGAATTCTATTCTGAAAATCCTGTGTTTCCTTTAAATAAAACCTCTGTAGATTTAAATACCGATATGGTTGGCAGAATTGATCCCAACCGTAAAGAAGGAGATTCAACAAATTATGTTTATATAATTGGCGAAGACAAGCTGAGTTCAGATTTAATAAAAATTACTGATTCTGTTAATAGTCAATACAGCAAATTGGAGATTGACAGGCGGTTTAACGCCAACGATCCTAATCGCTATTATTACCGAAGCGATCACTACAACTTCGCAAAAAAAGGTGTTCCTATCATGTTCTATTTCAATGGAACCCATGCCGATTATCACCGCACTACCGATACGGTTGATAAAATTAATTTCGACTTAATGGCAAAGCGGGTGAAACTCATATTTAATACAGCATGGGTAATAGCTAACCGCAGCGAAATGCTAAAACGTGATATTCCCTTAAAAAAAAAGAATACTTAATTTTTTAAAGCCACCGTTTCGAGCCTTTTTTTTATAATTAATTTCGATAAGTTGCAATACAATTAATGGGATTGCAATATTCTTTTAAAACTATAATTGCGGGCACAGCTACACATAACAGCAGGTTATTACCCGTTAAAACAAGCGATAATCAACATCCTGTTACATGCAGTAATTGCAATTTTATAAATAGAACAACCAATAATTTTTGCACAAACTGCGGCTATCCTGTTCATCCTAATCACGAGCGGCTTACGATGTATAATGAGCGGCTGCAGGAAAGAAAAGATTTGCAAAACTACTGCCGCATAAAAATTTTACGGGCTCGAAACACATTATATTTATTGGCTGCTTTTTGTGCCATGAGCGTCACTTATAGTTTCAGCAGCAGAAGAGATTCGTTAATTCGCAATTTTGTAATGCTTTTGCTTGCTGCTATTTATATGAGCCTTGGCTGGTGGACTTTAAAAAGACCATTTACGGCGCTGCTGATTAGTTTATTGCTTATGCTAACCTTTATTGCTATAAATGCCTGGGCTGAATTTACCAGCATGTATGCTACAGCAGCAGGCATGTATTTACTGGTGATACAAATAGTATTGACTTACTTTTTAGTACACGGCGTAAAGGCAGCTTTTCATGCCGATATCCTCGAAGAAGAATTTAAATTGTAGCTGCTTTGCAAGAAAACAACAATACACTTATTTGTGAAGAGTGCCACGTTGAGGTAGTTAACGAACAAAGGTATTGCCACAATTGCGGCTCATACTTAAGTGCCGAAGCGGTAACTATAAACATATTTAACAACGCTGCACTGCGGCAAATCTTTATCTTCTATTTTGTTTACCTTTTTATTTGCCTTGTAGTAAAACATGCAAGTTGGTTTAATAGTTACGATGAGCTTTTTTGGGTAGAGATAGTGCTGGCATTAATTACTTTAAGATTTGTATGGCTCAACCGGCGTGAGATGCGACCGGTACTAAGATTTAATCATTTTAAATGGTATATACTTTTTGGAGTGATAGCAATTGCAGCTATCGCTTCGTGCCTGGTAAGTTTTTCGGTAAGAGAAGTAAACGTTACTTTTTTTAATACCGACGTGAGCTATTATGGAGCGTACAAAATATATTCTTATTCTATACCTCTCATGTTGTACTCAATAGCCCTTACTCCTGCCATTTTTGAAGAAATGGCTTTTAGGGGAGTGATGTATAATTACTGCGCAAGTTTTTTAGATGAAAGACTGGTAGTGGCTGTAACTGCATTTCTGTTTGCTATTATGCATCTAAGCTTAATATCGCTCGTGTGGCTTATTCCGTTCGGGTTTTTTATAGGGCACTTGCGAAGAAAGTACGATACCATCTGGTATGGTGTTGTTTTCCATTTTATGTTCAATTTTACGGCTTGCATTGTTGATCTTTACCGTCATGGACAGTTGTGATCTTTCTTAATTTTCTCTACGCATAAGAAGCATAGAAATTTATATATAATGCATGTTTGGATTTGCGACTCTGAAGGGGGCGAATTAGAAGAGGTGTTTAATTTCTATAAACATTTGACCACTTCAAGGTACCTTATAAGTACATAGTGTCTGTTTTTAAACTCTACAATACAATACTGTTAAGGGGTAGAAGTAATTTAAAGCGGATGAATATTACCCACTATGTGGATAGCATTGAACGTGGGATA
>JAABUN010007730.1_pt1 | contig 11381 bp, 10 predicted proteins | sample 5559311 | NCBI WGS metagenome assembly JAABUN01 (sample SAMN10711877, study PRJNA513370) | rock metagenome | isolation source: Antarctica rocks | place: Antarctica: Victoria Land, Siegfried Peak sud | reverse complement strand
TGTGGGCGCCGGCCTACGACGCCCACGACGAGGTCCGCGACGGCGCATGGGTGGCCGAGCTGACCGACCTGCTCGACCTGTCCGGCTGGCCAAAGGGGATGCCGGTGATCGCCCGCAAGGAACGACCCCACCCCGGCGCCCAGCTGCGGATCACCGACATCGACGGCCTGCGGGTGACAGCGTTCGCCACCAACACCACCACCGGCGGACCCGGTACCCAGCTGGCCGACCTCGAGCTGCGGCACCGCCGCCGGGCCCGCGCCGAGGACCGGATCCGGGTCTGGCAAGGACACCGGCCTGACGAACCTGCCGCTGCACGGCTTCGCCGCGAACCAGATTTGGTGCGCCATCATCGCCCTCGCCGTAGAGATCACCGCCTGGATGCAGATGCTCGCCCTGACCGACCACACCGCTCGCCGCTGGGAACCCAAACGCCTGCGGCTGCGGCTGTTCACTGTCCCCGCGCCCGGGGGGCTCGGTCTCCTTGCCGGCGACGGTGTCGAAGGCCGGCGGGGCGGTCCACCCGGTGAGCAGGTCCTGCTCGGCCCGGGAGAACGGCAGGGCCGCGTTCAGCTGGGGCATCTCGGCGGTGGGCAGGCCACCGCAGATGACCATGCCGGAGCGCTCGACGAAGCCGCGGGCCTTCATCCGGTCCGCCTCGGTGGGCAGGGCCAGCAGGTCGCTCATCGTGTGGGTGATCATGGCCATCCCGACGCCGCGCTGGCGGTTGAGCCGGGTGAGGGCGTCGACGCGGTCGACGATGCCCTTGCCTGCGCGCAGCGCCCGCCACAGCTCGTCCAGGATGACGAAGTAGTGCCGCCGTGGTTCCAGGCCGGCGTCGGCCAGGGCGTTGGCGACGTTGACGGCGCCGAACCCGTAGGACCAGCACGCCAGCAGCGCCGCGGCCTGCAGGTCCATCTCGGAGTCGTCGATGCTGGAGACGTCGAAGACGACGGGCCGTCCCGGGGCATCGGCACGGTGGTTGGGTGGGCGGGCCCGCACAGTCAACCGGGCGGCGGCAGCGGTCGCATCGCCCGGATCCAGGACGTTGAGGTGACCAGGACCCGGGCCGATGCTGATGACCTGCCAGCCATTGCCCGCACCAGGTTGGTCGCCGGCGCGAACAGCATCTCCACGGGCCGCTGCAGGAGTCGCGCCACGTGCTGAGCGGGGAGGGCCCCCCGGCGCACGGGGCGCGTCCTGAGCTTGAGTGTCTGCCCCTGCGGCTACCGTGACCGCATGGTCCAGCCCGTGGAGGTCCGGCGCAGCCGTCGTCGTCGGCGCAGTGTCACGGCCTACCGTGAGGGCGAGGTCGTGGTCGTCTGCATCCCCGCCAGGTTCACCTCCGCCGAGGAGCGCGAGTGGGTGACGCTGATGACCCAGCGGCTGTCGGAGCGCGAGAAGCGGCGGCGCCCCAGCGACGAGGCCCTGTTCTCTCGGGCTACCGAGCTGTCCCAGCGCTATCTCGGCGGACTGGCGCGCCCCACCAGCGTGCGCTGGGCACCGAACCAGCGGACCCGGTGGGGCTCCTGCACCCCTGCCGACGGCACCATCCGGATCTCCACCCGCGTCAAGGGCAGCCCGGCATGGGTCCTGGACTACGTCCTGCTGCACGAGCTGGCCCACCTGCTGGAAAGCGGCCACGGGCAGGCGTTCTGGCAGCTGCTGGAAGCCTACCCGCGGACCGAGCGGGCCCGCGGGTACCTCGAGGGACTGGCCGCGGCCCAGGACGTCGGCGCCATGTCCGAGGACGGGGACGAGGCGGAGCTCGACCGGGCCCAGCTCTGAGTCAGGCCAGAAGGTCGCTGCGGCCGGCCAGGCGCTCGAAGACCAGGTTCGTCTCCGTGTGCCCCACGGCAGGGTGCCCGGTCAGGTGCTCGACCACGAAGTCGCGTAGCGCGTCGGTGTCGGCCACCGCCACGTGCACGAGGTAGTCGTCCTTGCCCGACATGTGGAAGACGGCAAGCACGCCCGGCACCGCGGGCAGCTGGGCCAAGAAGGCCTTCACCTGCTCCCGCACGTGGGCGCGCATCCGGACGGCGATCATCGCCTGCAGCGGCCGCCCGGTGCGGGCGAGGTCGATGTCGGCGTGCACTCCCCGCAGCACCCCGCGGCGGCGCAGCTCGCGGACCCGCAGCAGGCACGTGGACGGCGCGATCCCCACCGCTGCGGCGAGCGCCTGGTTGGTCATCCGGCCGTCCAGGCGCAGGGCGGCCAGCAGCTGACGGTCCACCGGGTCCAGGCCAGCATGCAGGTCGTTCGTGCGTGCGGCCGATGGGGGCACCGGGCTCATCTCCTTCTTCGACGGACGTCGGGTACATCGAACGATATGCGCACGGAGCCCCGATGCGGCACCTGCTCCTGCACCCTGGGCGGAACCACCACCTCAGGAGCAACGATGAGCGACGACGACGGCCAGAGCACTTACTCGCTGGCGACCCGCGCCGTGCACGCCGGTCGTGCAGACCTGGCGGCGCTGGGGGTGCACGCCGCACCGCTGGACCTGTCCACCACCTACCCGCTGCCCGACGTCGACACCGGTGGTCTCAGCTACGAGCAGCTGGCCGGCGGGATGGACTGCCGGCCCGGCCAGTCGCCGGTGTACGCGCGGCTGTGGAACCCGACCGTGGCGCGCTTCGAGGATGGCCTTGCCGAGCTCGAGAACGCCTGTGGTGCGGTGGCTTTCAGTACCGGCATGGCGGCGCTGACCGCAGTGCTGCTGGGCCTGGGGATGGAGGCGACCAGCGAGGGCGACGACCAGCGACCGCGCGTGCTGGGCCTGCGGCCGCTGTACGGGGGGTCCGACCACCTGCTGGCCACCGGCCTGGCGGGGACCAGGGCGACCTTCACCGACCCGTCGCTGCCGGTGCCGCAGGCGCTGGCGGCAGCCCTGACGCCCGACACCCGACTGGTGCTGCTGGAAACACCAGGCAACCCCACCCTTGACCTGGTCGACGTGGCGTCGGTGGTCGAGGTCGTACGTGCGCGCAGCCCGAGGGCGCTGGTCGTGGTGGACAACACCTTCGCGACCCCGGTGCTGCAGAACCCGTTGAGCCTGGGCGCAGACCTGGTGCTGCACTCGGCGACCAAGTTCCTGGGCGGGCACGGGGACGCCATGGGGGGTGTGGTCGCCGTCGGCGCCGACGCCCAGCCGTGGGTGGCGCGGCTGCGCCAGGTGCGGGCCCTCACCGGCGCTCTGCTGCACCCGATGGGCGCCTACCTGCTGCACCGCGGCCTCGCCACGCTGCCGTTGCGGGTCCGCCAGCAGAGCGAGAACGCTGGCGCCGTCGCGGCGGGCCTTTTGGCGCACCCAGGAGTGGAGCAGGTCTGCTACCCCGGGCTGCCCGGTGCGGATCCGAGCGGGATCGTGGGCCGACAGATGAGCGGCCCGGGTTCGTTGCTGGCCTTCCGCGTCGCCGGGGGCTTCCCAGCCGCGTGCCAGGTGGCCTCGTCCCTGCGTCTGGTCACCCACGCCGTCTCGCTCGGTGGGGTGGACACCCTGCTCCAGCACCCGGCCGCACTGACGCACCGGCCCGTGGCTGATCACGCCAAGCCCGACGCCGGACTGCTGCGCCTGTCGGTAGGCCTGGAGGACCCGGCCGACGTGCTGGCAGACCTGGTGCAGGCGCTCGATCGGGTTGCGGTTCTCGCGCACGCCTGAGCCGCGCACGCCTGAGCCGCGCACGCCTGAGCCGCGCACGATGGGGCCGGACGGTGCGCGCCTACCGTCGGGCTGCCACCAGTCCGGCCACGCGCCGCAGCCGTCCGGGCAGGTCCGCCACTGTTCCCTGCGGCAGCGCGTCGAGGTCGAACCACGCCACGTCCAGGCTCTCCTGGCTGACCGCGGGCAGCGTGCACGATGGCAGCACCGCGAGGTAGGCCACGTCCAGGTGCTCGCGGCACCGTCCGAACGCGGCGGGCAGTCGGTGCCTGTCCAGGTCCACCGGGCCACCCGTCACCAGCAGCGTCGACACCCCTGACTCTTCGCGGCCCTCACGCTGCGCGCACCCGGCCAGAGTCAGGTCCTCGCGCTCGCAGTGGCCCCCGAACTGGACCCAGAAGCCGCCCTTGGCATGGTGGGTGAGCAGCGTCCGGGTGCCCGTGGGGTCCAGCACGAAGCAGGACGCCGTCAGGTGCTCGGCCGGCCCGTTCTTGTAGACCCCGTCAGGGTGGGCGGCCAGGTGCGCGAGGTACCCGGCACGCAGCTCCTGCTGGGACGCATCGGAGCCCGACCATCCCTCCAGCACCCGGACGGCATCGGCGTGCAGGCTCACTCCTTCTCGTCCAGCAGGTCCTTCAGGGCCGCGTCCAGGTCGGCACCGGCGCCGGCGCGCTCAGCCCAGCCCTGCGCGTACCCGACCGGGTCGTCCAGGTCCTGCGAGGAAGGCATCAGGTCGGGGTGGTCCCACACCTCGTCGCGGACAGCCGTCCCGTGCGCAGCTGCCAGGGCTCCCCACAGTGCCGCCGCCTCCCGCAGCCGCCGCGGGCGCAGCTCGAGCCCGACCAGCGTCGCCAGCGTGTGCTCGGCGGGACCGCCGACGGCGCGCCGGCGACGCACCGCCTCCCGCAGCCGCGCCGCGTTGGGTAGCTGGTCCCGGGCGGCGGCGTCGGTGACCTCGTCCACCCAGCCCTCCACCAGCGCCAGGGTCGTCTCCAGCCGGGTGAGGGTGGCCTGCTGGGCAGGGGTGCGCTGCGGCTCGAACATGCCGCCGGCGAGAGCCTGCTGCAGGGCCTGCGGGTCACTCGGGTCGACCTGGCGCACCGCCTCCTCCAGGGCCGCGGTGTCGATCGTGATGCCGGCGGCGTACTCCTGCACGGCAGAGAGCAGGTGGCTGCGCAACCAGCCGGCGTGACCGAACAACCGTGCGTGCGCGTTCTCACGCAGGGCGAGGTAGAGCCGGACCTCCTCGGCCGGGACGTCCAGCCCGGCACCGAAGTCGCTGACGTTGGCGGGCAGCATGGCCGTGGTGCCCACGGGGGTCAGCGGTAGACCGATGTCGAAGCCGCTGACGACCTCTGAGGCGAGCGTCCCGACGGCCTGGCCGACCTGCATGCCGAACACCGACCCGCCGACCTTGCGCATCATGGCGCTGGCCTGGCCGACCATGTCGCGCATCTGCTCCGGCACCTGGTCGGCCATCGCAGCAGCCATCGCGGTGGAGACCGACTCGGCCACGGGGGCGCACAGCGTCTGCCAGGTCGGCAGCGTCGCCTCGACCCACTCCGCCCGGGACCAGGCGCGCTCGGTGGCGCCGGGTGCGGGCAGGTCGCTGACGCCGTCGAGCCACAGCGACGCCACCCGCAGCGCCTCCAGGGTGCTGCGCTGCGCGGCGGCGCCCACGGTGACGTCGGAGCCCGCCGCAACCACCTTGCGAGCGGTGTCCTGGGCCAGCGACCAGCTCACGGGTCCCTCGTCGGGAGAGCTCATCATCTGCTGTACCTGCGACATCGCCATCTGCATCATGGCCGGGTCGATCGGGATGCCGAGGGCCGACCCGAGCTCGTTCTGCAGCTGCTCGAGGTCTGCCGGGCCGATCTCGCCGGAGGCCAGCCGGCGCATCAGCGCCTCCAGCGCATCCTCGTCGCCGGGGCCGGGGAGCTCGCTCATCGGGTGCCTCCTGTGCGGGTGCCGGTACGGCACCGGTGGTAGATGATGGCCGGACGCTGGTGGCGTCCGGTTCGGACGCACCACCACCATGACAACATCCGTCCAGGCGCGGTGGGTTCCCAGCCCGGTGTTCGCGCTCGGCGCAGCCCGCGGCTGACCGGGGGCCCGGGAACTGCCGGTGGGGCGCAGGCGTTCGGCCCCTTGAGCGAGACCAAGACCTGGAGGACCACCCGTGACGTCTGCTCAAGACCTGGGGCGCGAGCCACCGCTGCCGCAGGAGGTTCCGGCCGCGCCGCTCGGTGCCGAGCCTGCGCCGAGACGGCTGGATCCTCGGACGTTGGCGATGCTCTTCAGCGGCGTCGTCTCCATCCTGCTCTTCGCCCTCATCACCATGCTGCCGCTGCCCTACGCGCTGATGCGGCCGGGGCCGGTGCTGGACGTCCTGTCCGCCCCCGAGGGGGTGCCCCTGATCGCTGTCGAGGGTCGGCAGACGTACGAGACCGCGGGCACGCTGGACCTGCTGACGGTGCGCGTCACCGGTGGCCCCGGCACACCCTCGACGGTGTGGGAGGTGCTCGGCGGCTGGGTCGATCCGGACGTCGCGGTGCGTCCCGTCGACGAGGTGTTCGCGCCAGAGCGGTCCAAGGAGGACGTCGACGCGGAGAACGCCCAGGCGATGGTGACCTCCCAGGAGACCGCGACGGCCGCGGCTATGACCGAGCTCGGCATCAGTGTGCCGACCACGTTGACCGTGGTGGGCTTCTCGCCGGACTCGGACGCGCAGGGCAAGCTGCTCGACGGGGACGTCATCGTCTCGGTGCAGGGCAGGAGCATCGTGGACCTGCCCGAGCTGCGCGAGGAGCTGCAGCAGATCGAGCCCGGGAACCCGGTGCGCATCGGCGTGGACCGCGACGGGCAGAAGCAGGAGCTCACCTTCGCCACCAGCGAGGCCGAGGGGCGCACCGTGATGGGCGTGTTCATCGACCCGACCTACGACTTCCCGTTCTCGGTGCAGATCAAGATCGAGGACATCGGCGGCCCCAGTGCGGGGATGATGTTCGCCCTGGGCATCGTGGACAAGCTGACCCCCGGGGCCATGACCGGGGGCGAGAACATCGCAGGCACCGGCACGATGGACTCGGACGGCACGGTGGGCGCCATCGGGGGCATCCAACAGAAGCTGGTGGGCGCCGACGACGCGGGCGCCGACTGGTTCCTGGCACCGGCCGACAACTGCACAGAGGTGGTGGGGAACGTTCCGCCGGGTCTGCGGGTGGTGCGGGTGGCGACACTCGCGCAGGCACGGGTCGCGGTGGAGGCGATCGGGTCCGCCGACGAGGCGGACGTCGCCGCGCTGCCCACCTGCACCGGCTGACTCAGATGGTCAAGGTCTCCAGCAGTGCCTGCACCAGTCCCGGCGCCAGGTCCGGCCCGGTGCCGACGGCGAAGTCCTGGTCGTTGCTGCGCGTGCGCACGGCGCATGACGCGGTCCCGTCGCGGAGCACGCCCACCGCCAGACGGACGTCCTCCCGTTCCGGGTGCGCGAGCAAGGCGTGCAGCGCCTGCGCCGGGTCCTCGGGCAGGTCGTGCTCGGCTCGGGGAGGGACTACGAAGCGCTCCACGACGACGGCCGCGCCCTGCACCGCCGGCGGCCAGGCCATCTGGCCCAGCACCTCCTCGATGCTGTCTCCCTCCGGCAGGTCCTCCTGCTCGACCGAGGTGATGGTCGATGGGTCGGCGTCGGCGCTGGCCACCAGGTCCGGCGGCAGCTGCTCGCGCAGTGAAGGATCCTGGGCCAGTGCCTGCGCGGTGCGGATCAGCGCGAACACCCGTATCGGTCCGTCCCACCCGGCACGGGCCACGTGCCGCTCCAGCTCGCGCACGGCACGGTCCAGCGGGCTGTCTGCCCGGATCGGGGCAACTGCTGAGGGGTTGGGCTGCACGCCACGATCCTGGCACGTCGTGCGAGGCTGTGACCTCACCACCGCGCGCCGCGAGGCGTCAGACCTGGAGATCTTGTGAGCTTTGCTGCCGCACCCCGCCCGCCCCGGCCAGCCAGGCCTCGTCCGAGTACGGGCCGGAGCCGCCGTTCTCCACTGGTGACCGTCTCGCTGGTGCTGGGTGGGCTGTTGCTCGTGCTGTCGCTGGTGGCCGAGCTCTGGACAGAGGTGCTGTGGTTCGACCAGCTGGGATTCCGGCAGGTGTGGACGACCCGGCTGCTGTGGCAGTCCCTGCTGTTCGTCCTGGGTGGCGCCCTGATGGCCCTGGCGGTGGCCTCCAGCCTGCTGATCGGGTACCGCTCCCGACCCGTGTACGCACCGGTCGACGAGGAGCAGGCCAGCCTGGACCGTTACCGGGAGAGCCTGGAGCCGCTGCGGCGGCTGGTGCTGCTGGCGTTGCCTCTCGGCCTCGCCCTGTTCGCCGGGTCCGCCGCGTCGCAGCAGTGGCAGACCGTGCTGCTGTTCCTGAACCGCACCCCGTTCGGGACGCGTGACCCGCAGTTCGACCTGGACATCGGGTTCTTCGTCTTCACCCTGCCCTTCCTGCAGTTCGTCACCGGCTTCCTCACCGCCGTGCTGGTGCTGGCGCTGATAGCCGGTGCCGCCACCCACTACCTCTATGGCGGCATCCGACTGCAGGGCCGAGGTCCTCGCACGACGGAGGCCGCCAGGCGGCACCTCGCGCTGATCGCGGCAGCGCTCATCCTGGTGCAGGCGGCGTCCTACTGGCTGGACCGCTACGGGCTGCTGACGGTCGACGGGGAGCTGATCACGGGGGCCTCGTACACGGGCATCAACGCAGTGCTCCCCGCCAAGACCATCCTGGCCATGATCGCGGTGGTCGTGGCGGTGCTGTTCCTGGTGCCCTTGTTCACCGCAGGCTGGCGGCTGCCCATCTCCGGTCTGGTGCTGATGCTTGTGGCAGCCGTCGCCCTGGGCGGGATCTTCCCGGCACTGATGCAACAGCTCACGGTGCGACCTAGCCTGCAGACCAAGGAGTCGCCGTTCCTGGAGCGCAACATCTCGGCGACCCGAACGGCGTACGGCCTCGACGAGGTCCAGGTCCAGACCTATGAACCCTCGCTCACCGGGGAGCGCAACGCCCTGGCCCAGGACGCCCAGACCACCGCCAGCATCAGGCTGCTCGACCCGGCCATGGTCAGCCCCGCCTTCCGCCAGCTCGAGCGCAACAAGCAGTACTACAACTTCTCCGACCCCCTGGACGTGGACCGCTACGACATCGACGGCGAGTCCCGCGACACCGTGATCGCCGTGCGAGAGCTGGACCTGGGCGGGCTGTCGGCGGGCCAGCGCAACTGGATCAACGACCACACCGTCTACACGCACGGGTTCGGCGTCGTGGCCGCCTACGGCAACCAGCGCCAGGCCGACGGTGAGCCCGACTTCTTCCAGCAGGGGATCCCCTCCGAGGGCGAGATCGGGCAGTACCAACCGAGGATCTACTTCGGGGAGCGGTCCCCGAGCTTCTCCATCGTGGGTGCCCCCGAGGGCTCGCCCCCCCGCGAGCTGGACTTCCCCTCCGACGAGGGGGAGACCACCGGCCAGTCCAACAACACCTTCGCCGGCAGCGGCGGCCCGATGGTGGGCACCGCCGTGAACCGGTTCCTGTACGCGATCAAGTTCCGTGACCAGAACATCCTGCTCTCGGACACGGTGAACCCGGCCTCGCAGATCCTCTACGACCGTTCCCCGCGCGACAGGGTGCAGAAGGTGGCGCCCTTCCTGACACTGGACAACGACCCGTACCCGGCTGTGGTGGACGGCGAGGTGGTCTGGATCCTGGACGGTTACACGACCACGAGCGCCTACCCGTACTCCGACCTCCAGCCGCTGGGCCAGGCGACGGCCGACTCCCTGACCGCACGCAGCGATGCCGTGATAGCCCAGCTGGGCGAGGTCAACTACATCCGCAACTCCGTCAAGGCCACCGTCAGCGCCTACGACGGCAGCGTGGATCTGTACGCGTGGGACGAGCAGGACCCCATCCTCAAGGCCTGGAGCAAGGTCTTCCCCGATGCGGTGCAGCCGATGTCGGCGATCGACGCCGAGCTGATGAGCCACCTGCGCTACCCCGAGGACCTGTTCAAGGTCCAACGCGAGGTGCTGGGCGTCTACCACGTGACGGACCCGGCCGAGTTCTTCTCCGGGCAGGACTACTGGCAGACGCCGTCGGACCCCACCACATCGGGAGATGACGTGAACCAGCCGCCGTACTACCTGACCCTGCAGATGCCTGGGCAGGACGAGTCCTCCTTCTCCCTCACCTCCACCTACATCCCGCGCTCTACCTCGGAGAACGTCTCGAACGTCCTCACCGGCTTCGTGGCGGTGGACGCAGATGCCGGTGGGGAGGCGGGCAGGCGGGCGGAGGGGTACGGCACCATCCGGTTGTTGAAGATGCCCAAGAACCGCGCCGTGGCCGGCCCTGGGCAGGTGCAGAACGACTTCAACGCCGCGCCGAGCGTGCAGACGGGGCTGAACCTGCTGCGAACGGGCAACTCCGAGGTGAAGCTGGGCAACCTCCTCACGCTGCCGGTCGGCGGTGGGTTGCTGTACGTGCAGCCGGTCTACGTGCAGTCCAAGGAAGGGACCTCCTACCCGCTGCTGCAGAAGGTGCTGGTGGCCTTTGGCGGCGACATCGGCTACGCCGACACCTTGGACGAGGCGCTGGACCAGGTGTTCGGTGGAGACTCCGGCGCGACCGCCGGTGACGCCGGCACGGGGCCGGTGGAGGAGGGCGACGGCACCGAACCCGCCGCCACGGACGCGCAGGCTCGCCTGGACCAGGCGTTGACGGACGCCTCGGCCGCTCTGACAACCTCCCGGGAGGCGCTGGTCAACAACGACTTCACGGCCTACGGCGAGGCGCAGGACGCTCTCGCCGAGGCCTTGGGCCGGGCCACTGAGGCTCAGGCGGAGATCAAGGGCGCAGCAGCACCTTGATCGCACGCCTGTCGTCCATCGCCGCGTACGCCTGCGCCGCCTGCTCGAGCGGCAGCTCGAGGTCGAAGACGGCACCGGGAGAGAGCATCCCGGCCACGACCTCCGGCAGCAGCTCGTCCAGGTAGGCCCGTACCGGCGCCACGCCTCCGGCAACCGTGAGGTTGTTGCGGAACAGCGTTCCGGCGGGCAGCTCCGGTCCACCAGCGGGGACGCCGACGAAGCCCACACGTCCTCCGGGTCGGGTGCTGTCCAGGGACTGCTCCATCGACTGCTTGGTGCCGACGCACTCCAGCACGCAGTCGGCGCCGATGCCGCCGAGCAGCTCCTTGACGGCGGCCACACCTTCGGCGCCTCGCTCCGCGACGACGTCCGTGGCCCCGAAGGTGCGGGCCAGGCGCTGGCGGTCCGCGTGCCGCGACATGACGATGATCCGCTCTGCGCCGAGCCTGCTCGCGGCCAGCACCGCGCTCAGTCCGACGGCACCGTCACCGACCACGACCACCGTCGACCCCTTGCCCACCCCGCCGATGACCGCTGCGTGGTGGCCGGTGACCATGACGTCCGACATCGCCAGCAGGTGCGGCACCATGGCGTCGTCGGGCACCTGGGGGGTTGCCACGAGCGTGCCGTCGGCCAACGGGACGCGCACGTACTCGCCCTGGGCGCCGTCCACCATCAGTCCGTCGGCATCGGGGGCAGGGGGTCGGCAAAGTCGGTTCATGTGGTGAGGATGAGGTCGATGGGCCTGCCTGGGTCTCGGGCGTGGTGGCGTAGCGCTGCGGCGATGCTGGTGTGGCCGGCGAGGCGGA
>JAABUN010007729.1_pt1 | contig 11381 bp, 1 predicted proteins | sample 5559311 | NCBI WGS metagenome assembly JAABUN01 (sample SAMN10711877, study PRJNA513370) | rock metagenome | isolation source: Antarctica rocks | place: Antarctica: Victoria Land, Siegfried Peak sud | reverse complement strand
TCCTATAACTTCCTCCGGAATAGAGTCCTATATAACCGAGTCTAGAAACTCTACTATTATAGCGTAGTTCTATTACTAACTCGTAGATCTAGTTATTAACTCGTGTTAAGGCTCTTATTAATAAGTCTAAGTTATTATAAACGGCTCCGTCTCGTATAAGTTCCTTCTTTATCTAAGGTTTTAATCCTCTCCGATATATTACTATTAGCGCGTTATTATCCTAGTCGGTTCTTATAAAGTACTATTAAAACTATGTCGTATACTTAGATACTAATTTCTTTTATATCAGGTGCTAGATAACTCTTATTACTACGCTAGCTTTATTAGAAGGTCCGAATATCCGTCTTATCTCCTAGTAAAAGAGCGTTAAGCTCTCTATCTATAACTTAATAGAGATATTATTATCGTCGTCAGGATCTTCTATATATTATTTAAGAAATGGGGCGGACTATCTCTAGGCCCGTCCTCTTATATAAGTTATTATAAATAGTAGTTATTTCTTTAGCCTAATAGCGTCTTTATTAAAAGAGAAGTATAGCTATATTTATACTAACTACTCTTTAAGTTTATCTTAATCGCTATAGTATAAATCTAGTTTAGTAACCTTAATACCTTCTTTAACTTCTACTATTACTAACTATCGTAGACCGCGTTTACTTGGGGTGAGGTCCCTTTATCCTGAGGTACTTATCTTAAGGGTACTTAAAGTGTTACGACCCGTCGTCTTCTAACTAGAAGGCTCCGGAGTCTAGGTGGATCTCGTAGAGAGGAGTGTTAAGGACTAAGGTAAACAGGCTTCGTACTAAACTAGTCTAATATAGGTAGAGTATTATATTTAGTATCTAGGAGATATCTAGGTTAATAATATAAGTTAAGCACGAAGCTCCTATCTAAAGGGGAAAGCACGCTCTTTATATAGATATAGGAAATCTATACTCTATATAATCTGTAGACTAATTAGTAGTTTAGCTAATCTAACTAATCTACTAATAGGTTAATGAGATCGTTTAATCTGTTCCTCTTAGTAATAGATTAGGACGATAACTACGCCTGCGCGCGTACTATAAGAACTAATAGAGCTTGGGCGTAATATTTATCTACTTCTATTCTAATAATAATAGTTAATTTTTTAATTTTTTAATTTTTAAAGAAGTCTAATACTCCTACTATAGTAGAAGGATTTACTAGGTAACTACTTTTACTTAATAATTATCTAGCCTTATAATACTAGTACTTTATAAGGCTATTTATTACATCCTTAGTATATAAGCCTTAGTAGATATTATAGTTACTTACTAAGTTAAATATACCTTATTATAGTAAGTAGAATAAGTACTTACTAGCTCGCTCTAATTAATATAAGTTAAGTACTATTAAGTAATATAAGTATAGACTTTCTTATATCTATATAAATAGTATTACTTTCCCTTTAAATAAGAGCTTAATATTTAACTTATATTATCTATTAAATTAATCTCCTAGATATTAAATATAATTTTATATTAAACTAATTTAATATAAAGTCTATTTACTTTCTTCTTAATACTCTTTCTTATAAGATCTACCTAATAGATCTCTATTAACCTTCTAGAGACTAGGGGTTATAATACTACTCTAGAGTATTAGACTTTATTAACTATAACTCTTTATAACTTAAACTTTATAATAATACTATCTATTAATCTATATAATATATTAAATATATCTTTACTATCTCTTCCTCTATTATAAGAGGTTAAACTAAGTAAGAAAGATTATATAGAATTAGCTTCTTATTAGGCTTAGGTATATATACGCCTTACGCGCTACCTTATAACCTACTTTAAGTAACCTTCCTTAGAAATACAGGGTAATATCCTAGTAACGGGAGGCCTAGGCTAAGCCTATACTTAATAGATATATATCTTCCTAGCTATCCTATTAGGAACTAGACTAGAAGGCTAGTTCCTAAGGGCTGGAATAGATAGTATAAACTACTAGCGAGTAGGTAGTATAATAAAGGTGGACTTAATACTCTAATAACTTTATAATTATAAAAGAACTAATCTCTACCTTCTAAGGAGGTAGAGGGAGGACTATCTAAATACCCTTTAAGGAAGCTACCTAGCCTCTTAGATATCTAGATAAAAGGATATCTATTAAGATAATAAGAAGCTAAATTAATACTACTAGGATATTACTAATAAGCCGTATTATACTAGCTAGATATATTAAGGTATCCTAATAATTACCTCCTCTTTAAGGGTATTTATCCTTAAATATTAACTATTACTATTTATAATAGGACTTATTAAAAACCTTTAAAACCCTAGTAGGGAAAATAAGGGAAAGAGTTCTAAAGATAATAATATTATAGTAATAGTAATGCGCTATTAATATTATATAATATTAATATATAATAACCTTTATAGTTATAATATTATTAATAGTAGAATATAATTATTAATTAAGTTTATTATTATAATACTTTATAAACGCGTAATATAAATAAGTAATTATAAAAGTTAAGTAGTAATACTATACTATTAAATCGCGTAGTTAATATATATAATATAGTATATAATAAAGTTATAATTTATTTACTTCTAACTTCTTTTATAACTACTACTACTAATATTAATCTATTATAAGTTACTTTAAGTTATATCTTAATATATTAATAATAGAAGTTAATATATTTAGTATTAATATTATTAATACTTTATAAGATAACTATTATTAGAGTATAAGTATAATATAAAGGATTAATTATTAATATAATATTATATATTAAATAATTAATAACTATAATAATAATTAAAGTAAGTCTCTACTAGTTATCCTTTACTATTTTATATATAGTAATACCTTATAATAGACTTTAGTTATCTTTAAGTATATTATAAGTATATAATTATAAATTACCTTCTTATATAAGTCTATTATATTAGCTATTTAAAGACCTTATTAATATCCTATTATATTATACTTCTTTTAAATTATTCTTATATTCTTTATACTTTAAAGTATTTATATTAGTTAAATTTATAATAGATAGTTAAATATTCTTATTATACCTCTCTACCCTATTATATTACTAGGGCCGCGGCCCTCTCTAGGCCCTATTATCTTTAGTATATTAAGTACCTAGGTTTAAGTCCTAGGTTATTATATAATTATAAGATAGGTAGGGCCTATTAAAGGTACCGCGGCCTTTATAAAAAGTATAAATTAATTTATAATAATAGGATTTTAATATAATTCACGTATAGTATATTAATAAGTTATAAGTACCCCTTACCTTTTATACTTATATATCTAGCCTCTTTATTTATAGCCCTATTATTATACTTTAATATAAGAAATCTCTTTATTATATTACCTTTATAATATATATTACTACCTTTACCTCTAAGGTAAAAGTAGTAATCTACTTAGGGGAGCGCGGTAAAATACTTTTATATAAGTTATAAACCTCTAAGGAATTACTATACTTTAAGGTAGAGGTAGGTAATTATATAACTATTACCCTTAAAGGTATCCTAGATATAATAAGATAGTAGGTAAGTCTTTTTATTATATATTTCTTATAATATATATTAATACTTTTATAAGAGGGGTTAACTACCCTTATTATAATAGAGGTTAATAAGGATTTAAGGGAAGTAAGTATATTATTAAAGTATTATACTATCTTTATATAAGTTAATTATATATTAGGAGGAGGATAATAATAATAGTAATAAGGGGGAGATAGGGGAGATAGAGGAGGACTATCCTATTAAAGAAGTAATTACGCTATTAATATAACTAGTAACCCGCCTTATAAACCCTTATATAACCTATTAAATATAGAGTTAGTAGAATTAAGACGCTATCTAGATAAAGCCTTAGTAAAAGGATAGATTAGGTATTTTAAGAGTCTTATAAGATCACCTATCCTATTTATCCTAAAGAAGGATAGAGGCCTACGTTTATATATTAACTATTATAGGTTAAATAAGGTAACTATTAAGAATAGATATCCTTTACCCCTAATTAGTAAAATATTAGATTACTTAAATAGAGTAAAGGTCTTTATAAAACTTAATCTTAAAGATATATATTATTATATTTATATCTAAAAAGGGGATAAGTAGAAGATTATATTTTATATATAATATAGTTATTTTAAGTATTTAATAATACTATTTAATCTTATAAATACTCTAGTAACCTTTTAAGCTTATATTAATAAGTCCTTAATATTACGCCTAAGTACTATTAGTTCTTATAGTACGCGCGCAGGCGTAGTTATCATCCTAATCTATTGCTAGAAGGAATAGATTAGATGATCTTATTAACCTATTAATAGATTAGTCGGATTAGCTAAACTACTAATTAGTCTACAGATTATACGGAGCGTGGATTTCCTATATCTATATAGAGAGCGTGCTTTCCCTTTAGATAGGAGCTTCGTGCTTAACTTATATTATTAACCTAGATATCTCCTAGATACTAAATATAATACTCTACTTATATTAGACTAGTTTAGTACGAAGCCTATTTACCTTAGTCCTTAATACTCCTCTCTACGAGATCTACCTAGACCCCGAAGCCTTCTAGTTAGAGACGACGGGTCGTAACACTTTAAGTACCCTTAAGATAAGTACCTTAGGATAAAGGGACCTTACCCCAAGTAAACGCGGTCTATAATAGTTAGTAATAGTAGAAGTTAAAGAAGGTATTAAGGTTACTAAACTAGATTTATACTATAGCGATCGAGATAAACTTAAAGAGTAGTTAGTATAGATATAGCTATACTTCTCTTTTAATAAAGACGCTATTAGGCTAAAGAAATAACTACTATTTATAATAACTTATATAAGAGGACGGGCCTAGAGATAGTCCGCCCTATTTCTTAAATAATATATAGAAGATCCTGATAATAACGATAATATCTCTATTAAGTTATAGATAGAGAGCTTAACGCTCTTTTACTAGGAGATAAGACGGATATTCGGACCTTCTAATAAAGCCAGCGTAGTAACGAGAGTTATCTAGCACCTAATATAAAAGAAATCGGTATCTAAGTATATAATACAGTTTTAATAGTACTTTATAAGAACCGACTAGGATAATAACGCGCTGATAGTAATATATTAGAGAGGATTAAAACCTTAGGTAAAGAAGGAACTTATACGAGACGGAGCCGTTTATAATAACTTAGACTTATTAATAAGAGCCTTAACACGAGTTAATAACTAGATCTATAAGTTAGTAATAGAACTACGCTATAATAGTAGAGTTTCTAGACTCGGTTATATAGGACTCTATTCCGGAGGAAGTTATAGGAAGAAACGATTCTTACACGATCCTTACGGTCCGATACTAATAGAGTTAGACTTTACTAAGAAAAAGAAACCGTTTAGAGGTAAGAAATAGTAAGGGGGTAAGAAAGTAATGAATTACTATAGCTATAATAAACCGGGCTATATTACTAGAGACTATAGGTTAAAAAATATAGTAAAACGACCTTAGTTAAATATATTAGAAAGAGTTCTAGTTAGGAAGACTAAACCTCTAAAGGATTAATAAGAAACGGAGTATAATAATACTAAGCTAGACGTAATTATAAATGATTTGCTAGCCCTCGTTAATCCACCTATTAATAGAGAACTATAATCTAGAGAAGAAGAATTACGCGAAGAAATAGCTAAGAAATAGAGAAATATCGTAAAGATTAAATAAAGGCTAGTAGATATTTATAAATAACTTAAGGAATTAGACTCTAGTAACGAATATAATAGTAGTTATATTTAAAAGGGAAAACCCGAATAAAGCCGAGAAAGTAAGGAGAATTCCGACTAGAAAAACCTCAGCCAGACTTCTAAGAAAGAAGGTAATAGAGTAGTATCTCGAGCTTCTATATTAAAAGATCCACAGATAAAACTCGAGGAACGGGTAGAGTTCTACTAAGAAAAAGTAGTAGGAGGACTTCTATAGAAGGAGTTTAGGAATAACTTAGCATATCTATAACACGGAGTAATATACTAGTTAGCCTACGCCGATAAAATATATATAGTTTACTACTAAGCGAAGATAAACTTAGGAAAATCTATTAGGATCCGAATATATAGAAAGATTTAGTTAAGCTATAATAATATAAGTTATTATTAGTATTTAGTAACTAAAAGATTAAGGAAGTAGTTTCTAAACTATAACTAAAGATAGTATAGTAGTCTTTATAAGTACTTTAAGTATAACGAGTACACGTTAAAGTACTACTTAGATAATTAGTATACCTGTTTCTACGATAACTATAGGAAGTATATATATATAAAAAGAACTACCGGATTCCTATCCTTTTTAGGAAAAGAGTAATCCCTTATATTAAGGGGAAGTATAAGGAGATTAATATCCTTACCCTAAAAATATATTAGCTATATTCGACGAACTACGTAATATATATAAATATACTAGTTAAAATAGATAGTTAGCGGACTATAGTAATAATAGATTCCGGGGTATCTAGAAACTTTATCTCCGAAGTACTAGTACGGTTAATAGGCCTACTAACGCGGAGAAAGAAGGATCTATATAACTTACGAATAGCCGACGGGTTAACGCTATTAAAAGGAAGTATAGACGAGGAGATAACCTCGCTACTATTTATAATTTAACGGTATTATAAGGAAATATCCTTTAATATTATAGGGATAGCCACCTATTATATTATATTAGGCATGCCTTAGTTAGAAAAGTATAACCTAGTAATTAACTAGAGAAGAAAAGTACTTAAGTTTAAGCGAACTAGCGATATTACTAGATTCTAACCTACACGTCGATAGTAGACGACGGTAGATAAGAAATCGAACTAAAGAACGGTTAAGGTATATATTACCTTAATTTCAAATAAGGATAACCTTAAAATATAAGGATCCGACTTAATAGATACTAGTAGCGGTCCGCTAGATTAATAAGTTAGAGTTCTTAGAGTAACTAATAGTACTCCTAATATCTTATAAGAGTATTAAAGATAGAAACGCCTCTTTATAAAAGAGATAATAGTAAAAGCTCTACCTAAATACTAACCTTAGGATTATAAGATTAAACTTAAACTAGGAAAGGAACTAATATTTAGACCTATCTATACGTTATCTAAAAAGGAACTTATAATACTACGCGGGTACTTTAATAAGAACCTAAAAAAGGGATTTATTCGAGAATCCAAATTACTAGCAGGGTATCCGATACTCTTTATAAAGAAGAAAGACGGGTTACTACGGCTATACGTAGACTATTAAAAGTTAAACGAGGTAACGATTAAGAATTATTACCCGCTACTAAATATTAGCGAGCTATAGGACCGGCTAGTTAAAGTAAAGATCTTTATAAAGTTAGATCTTCGAGGAGCGTATAACTTAATTTAAATAAAAGAAGGTAACGAATAGAAAATAGTATTTAGGACTTAATATAGATATTATAAGTACCTAGTTATACCGTTTAGTCTTACTAACGTACTAGTAACCTACTAGGTATTAGTTAATAATATTATACGAGCTTATTTAGATCTTATAATAATTATATACCTCGATAATATATTAATCTACTCTAAGACTCTTAGGGAGTATATCCCTTATATATAAGATGTATTAACATGCTTATTATAAGCGGGACTCCTCTTAAAGCTAGAGAAATACGAGTTTTATAAGACCTTAGTCGAGTTCTTAGGGTTTATAGTAATAACTAAAGGCGTTCGTATAAGCCCTAAGAAGATTCAGGCTATATAAGAATGGCTTATACTACACGATATTAAATTAGTATAAGGATTCTTAGGATTCGCCAACTTTAATAGACGTTTCATAGAAGGCTACTCTAAGAAGGCCTTACTACTAATAGAAATCACTAAAAAAGACACGGGATTTCGATGGGATACTAACTAGAAAAGAGTATTTAAAGAACTGAAGTAAGCTTATATAGATCCTCTAGTACTCTATATATTTCGAAATGGAGAACTAGTACGTATTAAGACAGATGCTTTAGATCTTATAATTAGAGCGTGCCTCTATTAATAGAAAGACGGCAAATAGTATCTAGTAGTATACTACTTACGTAAGATGTCTCTAGTAGAACAGAACTATAATATACACGACAAGGAACTTTTAGTAGTCGTCTATTCTCTATAGTATTAGAGAGTATATGCTAAAAGTTATTCGGAACTTACTATCTTTACTAATTATAAAAACCTAGTAGGTTTTATAATTATAAAAGAGTTGAATCGATAATAAGTTTAATAGTCCGAACTCCTTAGTTAATATAAGTTTAAAATTTAGTATACCCTAGGAAAAGATAATAGACGAGCAGACGCTTTAAGTAGACGATCTAACTATATATAAATAAAAGATATTACGACTTAGCCTATCTTAAAATAAGAAAACGATAGATTATTAGTACTAGTAAGGAATCTAGCTACGACTATACGAGTCACGACATATATAATTCCCGATTTAAAGGAAGTATATAAAAATAATAACCTAGCCGGGTAACTTAGGAAAGAACAGCCTAACCGGGACCTATTACTATATAAATAGAAGCTGTACTTACTACTAAAAGTAATAGAAGAAGTAATTAGGGATTACTATAATAATCCTTTACTAGGATATCTAGGAGTATCTAAAATATTAGAACTTATTTAAAGAGTATACGCCGTACTAAACCTGCGAGCGTTAGTCGAGTAATATATCAGGGAATATATATACTACTAGCAGAATAAATCCGTAAGATATACTAAGTACGGATAAATTTAGTTTGCCGAAGTTCTAGATATACTATAAAAAGACGTCACGATAGACTTTATTATAAAACTACCTCGGTTAGTTAACCTAGTAACTAATAATAAGTACGACTTAATAATAGTTATCGTCGATAAACTTACTAAGTATACTATTATAATCCTATATAAGGAATCCTATAATACTAGTTAGCTTAGATTCATTTTATTAGATAGACTAATTAGAGATTATAGTATACTAGAATTAATAACTTTAGATAGAGATAAACTCTTTATATTAAATTATTAGAAGACTTTAATCGCGTTAATAGGAACTAAACTATAAATATTAATAGCCTATTACCCTTAAATAGATAGATAGACTAAACGTACTAATTAGATAATAGAAGTATACCTTAGATACTACGTTAATAAAAGGCAAAATAATTAGGTTATATTACTCCTAATAGTATAGTTAGTATATAACGATAAAAGGTTAGATATAATAAGGCTATTACCGTTTTTTATAAACTACGGTCGATACGTAAACTTATTCCTAGATCCTCGACAAGGACTAGATACCGAAAAAGCCTTGGTATTAACTTCTAATATGAAAAGCCTGTATAAAGACATGTAGCACACGATTAGTAAGGTAAATACTTCTATAGAGAAGTTAGTAAATAAGAAAAGGAAAAATGGACCTCAGCTAAAAGAGGGGGATAAAGCATACCTCCTTACGAAAAATCTGAAAGGTATAAGACTAAGCAGGAAACTAGACCACGTTAAAGTCGGACCATTTTTAGTTATTAAAGAAAAGGGACCTATTAACTTCGAGTTACAGCTCCCGTTAGACGCTAAAATACACCTAGTGTTTCATGTCTTAATATTAGAACTAGCAGACCCTAACACGCCTTTATAAGATACCTTCTATTTTTAGATAGAAGAAGAGAATGAATTCAAAGCCGAAAGGATTCTATTATAGAGAGGTTAGAATTACCTAGTTAAGTAGAAAGGGTATAAAGACTCGGAGAGTACCTGGGAACCAGTCAGGAACCTTGTAAACTGCTAGAGCCTCCTATAATAATTTCACTACTATTAATAAGACCACTCCAGTCGAAACCCAGGGGGATTTTAATTTGCTTAGAAGACACGTTAAAGAGGAAGTCGTTAGGATTAACCGTAGCGCGTTACTTATCCGCCTCCACCTCCTTAATATTCTTTAACTCCCCTTTAACTATCTCACGCTCTTATTTCTTAAGAGTAGACACCTCCTTATTATAACGTATAAAATAAGCTAGAGCCTCGTCTACCTTTTTCTTCTTATCTTCCTTCTATTCACGGATCCGAGCCTAGCGAGCAGGAGAAAAGGGCGTAAGATTATAACTGCGGCCCTTACGGGCGTATTTAATATATCGGTCGGAAGTACTACCGACTTTATACTTCTCCGGACTATGCGCTTTATCGCAGTTCCGATATACGCGCATTAGGCTAGTAGGATTAAAGGAGTTTATTAACTGACGACGACGGAACTTAGCTAGAAGATGATATCTATTAGCAGGCATAGTATTATAAGAGTTTTCGGGACGAAAACTAAGGAGGGGGAACCTAATATTACAAGTATACCAGATAGTTCTTATAGTACGCCTAACGAGAGTACTTCTCGTTATAACTAGGTGGATTACCGGGCGATTAGTCGAACCACGTTACAGGTAGATTACTAAGCGATTAGTCGAACTATATTACAGGTAGATTACTAATACGATCCACCGAACTATACCTCTTAGTAGGATTTTATATATCTATATAATAGCGATGCTTTCCCACCTAGATAGGAGCTTCGTACTTAACTTATGTTATTAACCTAGATATCTCCTAGATACTAAATATAATACTCCACCTGTATTAGACTAGTTTAGTACGAAGCCTGTTTACCTTAGTCCTTAACACTCCTCTCTACGAGATCCACCTAGACTCCGGAGCCTTCTAGTTAGAAGACGACGGGTCGTAATATTAACCTCTAATATAAAAAGCCTATATAAAGACATATAGTACAAGATTAGCGAGGCTAATACTACTATAGAGAAGTTAGTAAATAAGAAAAGAAAATTAGGTCCTTAGCTAAAGAAGGGGGATAGAGTATACCTCCTTATAAAAAATTTAAAAGGTATAAGACTAAGTAGGAAACTAGACTATATTAAAGTCGGACTATTTTTAGTTATTAGAAATAAAGGGCCTATTAACTATAAATTATAGCTTCTACCTAATACTAAAATCTACCTAGTATTCTATATCTTAATATTAGAACTAGTAGATCCTAATATACCCTTATAAGAAACCTTCTATTTTAAAATAGAAGAAGAAAACGAATTCGAAGCTGAAAGAATTCTAGTATATAAGAGTTAGAAGTACCTAGTAAAATAGAAAGGGTATAAGGATTCGGAAAGTACCTAGGAACTAATTAAGAACCTTAAGAACTACTAGAGCCTCCTATAATAGTTCCGCTAATAATAGTAAACCTAGACCAGTTAAAGTTAAGAGGGACTTCGACCTATTCTAAAGAAATATTAAAGAGGAAGTTATTAGGGGAAGGATTAGCTATTTACTTATTAACCTCGACCTCCTCGATATTTTATAGTTCCCCTTTAACTAT
>JAABUN010007728.1_pt1 | contig 11382 bp, 9 predicted proteins | sample 5559311 | NCBI WGS metagenome assembly JAABUN01 (sample SAMN10711877, study PRJNA513370) | rock metagenome | isolation source: Antarctica rocks | place: Antarctica: Victoria Land, Siegfried Peak sud | reverse complement strand
GCGATGTCATCCAGGTGCATTTCCAGCAACTGCTTGAACTGGAAGAGGACCTGCACGCGGTCACCAGCCGACGTCCGGCGCCACTCGCAGGCGGCACCCGCCGCCGCCTGCGCCAGCGTCCGCGCGGTGGCGGGATTGACGACCTCGCGGTACTCGCCAGCTTGCGCCGCCCGCCAGTCGCCATCGCTGTACTGGCCCAAGCGTTCCGCGACGCTCATCGGCCCCCTCCTTCCCGGTATTGCTGCCCGGACCGGCTCCGGTCGAAGATCGAGGGCGGCCCGTCCGGTCGCGTAGCACCGGCGCGCGTGGCGGCCAGGATCAGGTCGGGCTCGTCGGTGTCCAAGATGTCCACGCCGTTGCGCGCCAGATCCCAGGCGACCGTCGCCGAGGGCGCGAAACACTGCACGGCGAAACCGGCGCCGTGCGCCCCCTCGCACAGTTCGCGGTCGCAGTAGAGCCAGGACTGGTTGAGCACGTCGGCACGGGCCGCGCGCCCGGCGTGGAGCGGATCGACCAGGCGTCCGCTATAGTTGATCGCCGCCTTGAGCGTCGGGTTCCGTTCTTTGACGCGCCGGACAACGCGGTGATCGAAGGCGATGATCAGCACTTCCTCGATGACCCCCGCCCGTTCGAGCGTCTCGACGAGCGTATCCGACAGCGCCGGGTATTCGTGCGGCAGCCCCTTCACCTCGATCGTGAGGTACGCGCGCCCGGCGACGAAGTCGATGACCCTCGCCAGCGTCGGGATCCGCTCCCCGGCGAAGCGCGGAGCGAACCAGGACCCCGCGTCGAGCCGCTGGAGTTCCGCCAGCGTCAGCTCACGGACGAACCCCACGCCGTCGGTGGTGCGGTCAATGGTGTGGTCGTGGATCACGACCAGCTCCCCGTCGCGCGAGAGGTGGACATCGAGTTCGAGCATCGGGCTGCCGCGCCGGAGCCCCTCCGCGAACGAGGCGAGCGTATTCTCCGGTGCGTACGCTGCGCCGCCACGATGCGCGCCGACCAGGGGCAGGCCGTCGCGGCGTGTCGCGAGCAATTCGGCGAGCGGGGCAATGCGCGATGGCATGGTCATTCCTCCTCGACGCTCATGGCCCTCGCGGCGCGGGGGCGATGCACGTCGCCCGCCTCCGGCACACCTGCGAGGGTGAACGGCATCCGTCCGGTGGGCGGGGCCGCCACTGGCAACGGCCGGGAGCGGCGATTCAGTCGCCGTTGTCTGATCCTGCGCCGCCGTGGTTGGCATCCCGCGCCACCATCGCCCATGGGAACGGGCGTGGGAAAGCAAAGGCGGCGGGGCGTTCGTCACGGTTGAGCGCGGCCAGCAGCGCGGTCAGTTCTCTGGGCGTGCCGACCTGATAACGTGGTTGCTCGCTCGGATCGGCGGCCACGGTCGGGTAGCGTTCGTTCCAGGCCAGCCAGACGCTGATCAGCCCTAGGGCGTTGGCGCCGCGAATATCCCGCGCGAGGTTATTGCCGACCATGACGACGCGCGGCCAGTCCGGCGGCGGAATCCCGAGTGTGTCGAGGGCATGCGCGAACATGCGACGATCGGGCTTGTCGCAGCCGAGGAGGTCGGAGATCGCGAAGGTGTCGAAGAGATCGTGGAGGTCGTGCTGCCGCAAGACGTTGCGATAGGTACCCACGCGCGTATCGGCGACGAGGCCGAGCCGCTGGCCTTGTCGCCGCAGTTGCCGCAACAGGTCGGCCATGCCGGGAACGAGATCGGCGCGCTGGGTCACCCCGTCGATCTTCTCCTCGGTCTCCTCGCGCATGATGACGTCGCCGAGGTCGAAGAGGATCGCCGCGAGTCCAGACTGTGTCATCGATTAACGTAACCTCCACTCACCCAGGTTCCAGAGGACCTGGTCGATTCGGCTGGGGATCCAGGCGTCGAGCGCGGGCCAGGGGACCAGCATCGCGTCGTCGATCTGGACGGTGCGCGTGAACGCGAATGTGGGGTCGAACGCCCGTTCCTTGAGATAGGCGTTGGCGATCGCATCGCGGGCCGAATCTTTCGCGATCCGGCCCCCGAAGAGGTCTTCCTTGAGGAGGAGGCCGCTGGTCCCGGCACGGAAAAAACAGGTGCGGCGCAGCGCCTCCCGCTCTTGCACCGCGCCGGTGAAAAGTTGCGGGTCCGGCACGAAGGCGTGCTTGCCCGGCTGGGAATAGATGATTGGCCGCTCCCCCTGGTGCGGAGTGGCCCCCTGCCAGATCATCGGGAAGTAGCTGCCGTGCCAGCTCGCCTCGGCGTAGAGCAATTGGCCATCGGCACCGACATAGCTCCAGGCATGCTCCAGTTCGTAGAGGTGCTGGATATCCCAGTCCCACCAGATCGCGTACTCGATGACGACTGTGGCGGTGATATCCGGCACCAGCGGCAATTGCTGGTCAGGGAAGAGGGCGGCGATCTGGCGTGCGTCGTTCGCCGCGATCTGCGGGAAGTGCGGGCGCAGTGTCACGCGGCGTGGGAACGACAGAGAGGGCGCATCCGCGCGAAAGATCGTATACCCGGCAACGCTGGGGAGGAACGGTTCCAGTTGATCGAAAAAGAGCAGTGGCGCGTAGCGAGCGGCCAGCGCGCGGTCCGCGGGGGAGGAGTCCGTACCAGCGGCCGGGTACTGAGCGGCCAGCGCGCGGTCCGCGGGGGAAGAGTCCGTACCAACGACCGGGTACTGGTCGCTCGGTGGCGTCGGCGGCGCGGTCAGGGCGCGCGGTCCCTGCGAACGCGGCAGCAGCAGCACACCAAGAAGGGCCAGGGTGCCGAACAGCCAGCGCGCCAGCGAACCGACCGCAGGGCGCGTACCAGGCGAGGCCGGTGTGGGGGGATGTCCCCCGACGTTCCCCGGTGCCCGCTCAGCGCCCACCGAGCCCCGTGGTGGCGATCCCGCGCACGAAGTATTTCTGCGCCGCCAGGAAGATGAGTAGCATCGGGAAGAGCGCGATCAGCGAACCGGCCATCAGCAAGGTCCACTCCGTGCCGTACTCGGACTGGAACGAGCGCAGCGCCACGGTGAGGGTCCGCATCTCCGGCCTGCTGATCATGATGAAAGGCCACAGGAAGCCATTCCAACTCCCCATGAAGCTGAAGACGGCCAGCGTTGCCAGAGCGGGCCGGGCCAGGGGGAGGATAATCCGCCACCAGACCTGGAAATAGGTGGCCCCGTCGATGCGCGCGGCCTCCTCCAGCTCGCGTGGGATGGAGAGGAAGTACTGCCGGAGCAGGAAAGTGCCGAACGCGGTGAAGGCGGCGGGCACGATCAAGCCCTGATAGGTATTGATCCAGCCGAAATGGCGCATGATGATGAAGTTGGGGATGATCGTCACCTGCCCGGGGACCATCAGAGTGCCGAGGTAGAGCAAGAAGACCTGATCCCGCCCGGGGAAGCGCAGGCGCGCGAAGGCGTAGGCGGCGAGCGCCGAGGTCAGCACCTCGGCGACCGTCACGCCGATGGCGACGACGGCGCTGTTGAAGAGATACCGCCCGAACGGCACCTTGGTCCAGACCTCCTGGAAACTCTTGCCGGTGATGACCTTGGGGATCCACTGGGGCGGGTAGACGAAGGCGGCCCCCGGATCTTTGAGGGCGGTCGAGAGCATCCAGAGGAAGGGCGCGATCATGACGATGGCACCGAGCGTCAGCACGGTGTAGCTCAGGATGCGCAGCGCGATGGCCCCGATGCCGGTTGCCGCCTGTGCGCGGGCGGCATGATCCTCGGTGGGGGTAATGGTGGACAGCGACATGACGGCTCCTTCCGTGGCGGCGCGGCGTCCGCTCAGGCCTCGTAATGGACCCAGCGGGCCTGCAACTTCCACTGGACGATCGTGATCAGGAAGATCAGGAAGAAGAGGACCCAGGCGACAGCGGCGGCGTAGCCCATCTGCAAGAACTGGAAGGCTTGCTGCCAGATGTGATAGACCAGCGTCCGGGTCGCGTTGGCCGGGCCGCCCTCGGTGAGGACCAGGACGGAATCGAAGACCTGGAGCGAGCCGATCAGGGAGATGATCAGGATGAAGAAGGTCGTCGGGGTCAGCAGGGGGAGGGTGATGTGCCGGAAGCGGTCGAGCCGCCCGGCCCCGTCGATCGACGCCGCCTCGTAGAGATTGGTCGGGATCGCCTGCAAGCCGGCCAGGAAGATCACCATGTTGTAGCCGACCTGCTTCCAGACGGCCAGGATGATGACGGCCGGCATCGCCCATTGCTGGCTCGCCAGCCAGTTCGGCGGGTTGGGGACACCGAGACTGTAGAGCAGGTAGTTGAGGACCCCGAAGTCGGGATTATAGAACCAGCGCCAGATCAGCGCGACCACGACCCCGGAAGTGATCACCGGCAAAAAGTAAGCGGCGCGGAAGATCGCGATGCCGCGAATCCCCTCATTGAGCGCGAGCGCCAGCAGCAGCGCGATCACGATGGCGAGTGGCACGCTGACGACGGTGAAGTAGAAGGTGTTGAACAATACCTTGTGGAACAGGGGGTCATTAAACAGGAGTTGTTGGTAGTTGGCCAAGCCGACGAAACGCGGGGTCGAGAGAAGATCCCAGTTCGTCAGCGAGATGACCGCCGATGCGACGACGGCGAGGACGGTGAAGATGAGAAAACCGATCATGTTCGGCAGCAAGAAGAGATAGCCCGTGAGCGCCTCATGGGTGGCGGGCTTCCAGAGAGCGCGGCGCGGCTTGGAAGCCCGCCCGTCGCTGTACTCGGTCGTCTGAGCCATGGCCTCACCTCGCGGTTAGGCAGGGTGGCAGGCAGCGGCGTTCGGTCGGAAGTGACGTAGCCGCTGCCTACCGCCCACCTACGATTTCGGCGTCAGCTCTTCAGGAGCGCATTGACCTGCTGGTGCATCGCCTTGAGGGCGTCGGCGGCACTCTTCTGCCCACCGAGGACGAGATCATTCTCGTCGCCGATTGCCTTCTCCATCTCCGGATACTTCGGATGCAGCGGCAGCACCTTGGCATACTGGAGCTCATCGATGAAGATCTGGTTGTTCTGGGGTGGTGCGCTCTTCAGGAAGGTGTCCGACTGGGCCACCGACTTGCGCGAGGGGAGCAGGAGGCCGAGTTCGGTCATCTTCTGCTGCCCTTCCTTGCCGACGACATAGCTCAGCGCCTTCCAGGCGGCATCGGCACTCTTGGTGCCCTTGTAGAGGCCGAAGACCGAGCCGGTCAGTAGCTGGGCACGCTGCGACTTCATCGGCATCGGCATGACATCCCACTTAAAGGTGGATTTACGGAAGAGCGGCACCATCCAGCGTCCATTGTTGTAGGCCGCGGCACGGCCAGCGGCGAAGATTTCGGAGCTTGCCCTGTTCCTTGGTAACGGCAGCGGCGGGGGCCGTCTTCAACTTGATGACGTAGTCGGACCAGGTCTGGTAGCCTTCGAGAACCTTGGGATCGTCGAGGGTCGACTTCGTCGGGTTGAAGGGGTCATCGACCGCCTCGCCGCCCGCCGACCAGGCCCAGATCATCCACGGTCCCCACCACGTCTCCTGGACGTAGCCGAACTGCGTGGTGCGCCCACCCTCGGTCTTGGTCGTCTTCTGCGTCATGTCGGTGAACTGGTCCCAGGTCCAGACATCGCCCGGTCCGGGTAACTTGCTGATCCCCGCCGCAGTGAAGAGGTCCGCGTTGTAGTACATCGAGCGGATCGCGATCTCTTTGGGGAGGCCGTAGAGGCTCCCCTGGCCGAACTGCTTCCCGTCGTAGCGGTAGGGTTTGATGATCTGGGGATAGAAGTCATCGAGGTCGTACGAAGCCTTCTTGATGTAGTCGTCCAGCGACAAGAAGACGTTCTTCGTGGCGAAGGCCGGCCAGTTGTTAATCGTGGCGAACAGGATATCGGGCGCGGTGCCGCCAGCGATCAACGTGACCGTCTTCTGGTACTCCGAGGAGTCGCGGTCGGTCTTGACTTCGATGTTGGGGTTCTGTTGCATGAACGTATCCGCGAGGGTCTGGTAGACCTTCACCTCATCGGGATTGCCGGGGATCGACCAGACGATCGAAGCTTTCGCCCCGCCGGTCTGGGCCGGTACGCTCGTGCCGCTGGCCGCTGCGGTGGGGGCTGCCGCGCCGGTCTGGGCTGGCGCGGTGCTGCCGGCGGGGGCCTTCGTGGAAGAGGCAGCGCCCGCGCCGGTCGTCGCCGTACCGGTCGCGGACCCGCCGCCGCACGCGGCGAGGAGGCCAGCGAAACCGAGGCCGAGCGCGCTGGTGCCCCCGATGCGCAGGAGTGTCCGGCGGCGCAGGCGACCGAGTAGCTGAGCATCGGCGGCGGACTTGACCTGCTGCTGCTCGCTCATAACATTCCTCTCCTGAAATCCTTCTCTCCGGACACCGGCGCAAGCGACACCCGTGCGGATTCATCTCCCAAGGATTATACCTCTTGCCCTTCACCCTGTCGCGATGCGCACACTCTCGTGACGCGATCACGGCCTAACGATAGACGTTCCACCTTCGCCGGGCGTTAACACAGCGTTAATGCTCGGCTAAGGGAGACCGCGGAGTTGTTGTGGGCTGAAGCGTGCGGTAGCGCTTCTAACTGGGTTGCGGCCCTCACCGTGCCCCGGTCAGGCGGCGATGCGCAGGCCGTCCGCGAGCCACAGGAAGGTCGTCGCGGCGGCGCGCGCCTGCGCTCGGCATGTGGGAGCTCTCGATCGGCTTGGTGTCCGGCTCGGGCGCGGTGCAGCCCGCTCTGGCTGTGCGTCACCCCGGGGACCTCGTCGCGGATTGCCCGGACAGAGGCCGTGTGCTTGTCCGTGATCACTTCGGCCGGCGTGGCCCGGCGACGGTACGTCGCAAGAACGAAGAACGCGCGGGCGCTGTCCAGGTCGCGGTGGGTGCGCAGCAGCACATCCTGAAGGGTGTGAAAACTTCATCCTGCATCAATTCTGTCGAGCCAACTGACCTCCGCGCTGCGGCCTCACAGATCCGCCCTGGCGTTCCCTTCGGTCGGCTATGATCGCCCCCAGTGCGGCGCATCGCGCTGCCGAGCGGTGATGAGCAACGAGGAGGGGCGGGTGTTCTGGTTCGTGCTCACGCATTTCGTAGCGTTCCTCGTCGACCTGGTCGTCGGCACGCGACCAGGCAACCGCGACAAGGATCTTCAGATCCTCGTGCTGCGGCACCAGGTGCGTCTGCTGCAGCGCCAGCGCCCTCGCCCGCTCCGGCTCACGCGCGGCGAGAAGCTGACCCTCGCCGTCCTGACCACCGCGCTCGCCCGGCTGACCGCCGGCCCGCGGGGCCAGCTCGACCAGTACCTGCTCCTGTTCAAGCCGGACACGATCCTACTCTGGCACCGCGAACTGGTCCGGCGCAAGTGGACCTACCGGCGGACGCGTCGGGGCGGTCGTCCGACCATCCCGGCCGAGGTCGAGGCGCTCATCCTCCGGCTCGGGCGGGAGAACCCGCGCTGGGGGCATCGGCGCATCCAGGGCGAGCTGGGCAAGCTCGGCCACCCCGTCAGCGCCTCGGCCGTGCGCGCCGCCCTCCAGCGGCACCGCGTGCCGCCCGCACCGCAGCGGCACCGGGCGACGACATGGCGCGACTTCATCAAACGTCATCAGGACCAGCTGCTGGCCTGCGACTTCTTCACCGTCGAGACGCTCTTCCTGAAAACGCTCCATGTGCTGTTCTTCCTCGAGGTCGGCACGCGCCGCGTGCATCTCGCGGGGTGCACGGCCCACCAGACTGCCGCCTGGGTGACGCAGCAGGCGCGGCAGCGCGCCTGGACCCTGCAGGAGGCGGGCACATCGCCCCGGCACCTCATCCACGACCGCGACGCCAAGTTTCCGCCCGCCTTCGACGCCGTCTTCGTGTCCGAGGGGGTCGCAATCGTGCGGACGCCCTATCGCACGCCGATCGCCAATGCGTATGCGGAGCGCTGGGTCCGCACCGTGCGCGCGGAGTGCCTCGACCACCTCCTCATCGTCAACGACGCCCATCTGCGCCGTGTCCTGGCCGCCACCAACCCGGATGGATTTTGAGCCAGCACAGCGGGGCGGGAGCATGTACGCGGTCCCCATCCTCGGTGGCCGGCACCATGCATACGAGCGCGCCGCGTGAAATCCCTGGATGAGCTAAACGGCCAGGACAACGCAAACGGGCCAACCTCACTTCTCACTTGACCCCGCCCATGGTCAGGCCCGCGACGAGGTAGCGCTGCACCACGAGCGCGAGCAGAATGATCGGTGCGGTGATGAGGACGCAGGTCGCCGTCAGCAGTCCGAAACTGAACGAGGCGAAGTTGAGCAATTTGAATGCCGCGAGCGGCAGCGTTCGCGTGTTCGAGCCGGCGAGCACAACCGCGAAGATGAAGTTGTTCCAGGAGAAGATGAAACTGATGATCGTCGCCGCGATGATGCCGGGGCGCGCGAGCGGTACGGCAATCCGGATGAAGGCCCCATACAGGGAGCAGCCGTCGATGCGGGCAGATTCCTCCAACTCCGGTGGCAAATCCTCGAAGAAGCCGATCAGGATCCAGGTGACGAGCGGCAACCCGACGATCACATTCGTGACGATGAGCGCAGTGTACGTATCCACCAGTTGGAAGCGGCTGAAGATGATGTACCACGGCACGAGGTAGCTGATCGCCGGGATGATCCGCGCGATGAGGATACTGAGCGCGAGCCGCCGCTGCCGCCAGCGCGCGATGCTATATGCCGCGGGCACACCGAGCAGGAGGCCGATCGCGGTCGAGCCGGCGGCCACGACCAGGCTGTCCCACCCGTCGTGCAAAATATTGTTCTGCTCGAAGACATTCCTGTAATTGTCGAGCGTCAGACTGCCCGGCAAGAAGTGCGGCGGATAGGCGTTGTTGACCGTGTCCGGGCGCAACGAAATGAGGACCATCCAGTAGAAAAAGAGCACGACCGGCAGCAGCATCACGAGCAGGGCGAGCACGAAAAGCGCGCGGGCCGCCATGCGGCGCGGCGGGACACGGTGGCGCACCCGCGCATTTGCTGGCCGCCCTGCATGATCGAGAGGTCGGCTTACCATGACGATGATCTCCGCAACCGGATGAGAAGCAGCGATAAGCCGAGGACGAGCGCGAAGAAGATGATGAGCAGGGATGACGCATAGCCGATCTTCTGGTAGCTGAACGCCGTCTGGAAAACGTAGATATTCAACGTCTCGGACGCATTGCCGGGGCCACCTTGCGTCATCGCGAAGATGATATCGAAGGTCTTGATCGCGTCAATCGCGCGGAACAACACCGCGACGACAATCGCCGGGCGCAAGAGCGGCAGGGTGATTAGCCAGAAGGTCTGCCACGCCGACGCACCGTCGATACGCGCCGCCTCCAGCGGCTCCAGCGGCACCGCCGCCAGCCCGGCGAGCGTGATCAGCATGATGAGCGGCGTCCATTCCCAGGTGTCCACGAGCGCGAGGGTGAGGATGACGAGCCTCGGGTTACTCAGCCAGAGCACCTCCGGCAAGCCGAGCCGGAAGAGGATGTATGGCAGCGCCCCCTGCGTCGGGTTGAGGATGAGCGTCCACATCAGGGCGACGACCACCGGCGTCGCCACCATCGGCAGGAGCGCGATCGTGCGGACGACGCTCTTGCCGGGGAACTCCCGATGCAGTAGCAGTGCCAGCAGCACACCGAGCACCGTCTGGATGGTGATGGCGAGCGTGGCGAAGAGCAACGTCCGCAACAACGCCCCGCCGAACCGCTTGTCGTGAAAGAGAATATCCCCAAAGTTCGCGAGGCCGACCGCACGCGGCGCATCGTTGAGCGAGCCGGACCAATCGTGGAAACTCATCCAGACGGTGTACCCGAGCGGGAAGACGAGCAGCAGGACGACCGCAATAACCGCCGGCGCGGGGAAGATCCACCGCGCCTTGCGGTCCCACCATGTGCTGCTGAAGCGCCGTCTCCCAGGCACCTCACCGATGGGGTCGCGCGCGGAGGGTCCTACGGTGCCCATCGTACGACTCATCCGCCCGCCTTCTCCTTATCCACGAGCGCCTTGAACTCCTGCTGGACGCGGTCCATGACCGTCTTCGCGGCCTGCCCGTTGATGACATCGATCACCCCGACGCTGATGATATCGCGCGATTCTGCGACGCGGATCACCGGCGGCAGGCCGGGGACGGAGGCCTTGAGCATGGCGAATGTTGACTCGAACCATTCGGCGGGAAGCGGCGTCCCGGACCGGGATTCCGGGTTATTCCACGCGGAGACGCGTGCCACGGATGTCCCGCCCTGCAGGATTTTCAGCGTGTTTACCTTGTTGGCCGCCCACTGGCAGAAGAACCACGCGGCATCCTTATTCTTCGACTTTGCATAGATCGACCACGAGCTGGCGAAGAGCGGCGGAAAGTTCCCTGCGGGGCCAGCGGGGAAGATCCCATACCCCATTTTGCCCGCCACCGTCGATTTCGTCTTGTCCTCGAACGGCCCCGCGAACCCCGCGCCATCCGTGTAGAGCGCCACACGCCCCTGCTGGAAGAGTGCGCTCGCCTCCGGCCACGAGAAATTCGTCACGCCAGGCGGCCCGGACTTCGTGAGCATCATGGCGTAGAATTCGACCGCCTTGATGTCTTCAGGGCTATTCATGATCGGGGTGCCGCTCTTGTCAAAGTAGCCGCCGCCGAAGTTGCGAAAATACGGGTCGATCTGCGTCGCGTTGGAGGTCTTCTGCCCGCGCGCCACGAAGCCGTACATTTGCGGTGGGTTGTGAAACTTCTTCGCCGCCGCCTCCAGCTCGTCCATCGTCTTCGGCGGTGTCATCCCGGCTTGTTCAAAGAGGTCCTTGCGGTAGTAGGTGATGTTCGTGTCCATATTCCCGGGCATACCGATGATTTTGCCGTCCACGGTCATGATATCAACCGCGCCTTTGAAGAAGTCGCCGGGCCACTCGAAGTCTGGCGCGACCGCCTTGGGGTCGCTCAGGTAGTCGTTCAGCGGTGCATACCAACCATTTTTAGCGAAGAGCAAGCGCTCCTGATGGAGACTCGACGCGAAGACATCGATCGTGCTGGAACCGGCGGTGAATTCCACCGTCAGTTTCTCGCGGGCATTGTTCTCCGGCAGATCCTCGAAATTCACCTTAATCCCGGTGAGCTTCTCGAACTCGCCCAGGCCGTTCTTGATCGGCGTGTTGATCGGGTTGGTCGGCACGAAGACGCGGATCGCCGCCCCCTTGAACCGTTGCCAGTCAAACCCGCCGCTCGCGCTCGCCGTGCCGCTGGTCGCGGAACCGGCGACGGACGTGCGCGCAGCCGCCGTCACGGCGAATCCACCAGGTGCGGGCGCGGTGCGGGCCGCGGCGGAGCCAGCCGTACTCGCGGCGCTCGGCGCGGCGCTCGCGGCAGTCGTGGGGACTTTGGTCGCCGGTGCGCTCGTGACGGTCGCGATATTGCCCGAGGAGGAGGATCCGCCACCAC
>JAABUN010007727.1_pt1 | contig 11384 bp, 10 predicted proteins | sample 5559311 | NCBI WGS metagenome assembly JAABUN01 (sample SAMN10711877, study PRJNA513370) | rock metagenome | isolation source: Antarctica rocks | place: Antarctica: Victoria Land, Siegfried Peak sud | reverse complement strand
GCGCGAACCGCGGCCCGATCCGCGCCACCACCGCCATGAAATCGGTGTCCCACGCCGCCGGTGCCGTCATATCGCCCCCTTCGTTCACTGCTCCGGGGTCATTCTCGCATAATTACAACTGTAGTACTAGAAACTGTATGAGAAGGGGTGCAGGGCAGGGTGTCAGCGCCGCACGCGTGTCGCCCATTCGACGAGGATCGGGAGGCTACAGACGCCTAATCCGGCGGCGATTACAAGCCAGAACGGCGCGCTCAGGTGCAGGCTGACGAGCCACGGCCCCAGGGCGGTGAGCGGGTACAGGAGGATCCAGAGACCAAGGAGGGCCATGGTGAGCGCGCCGGCCAGGAGCGAGCGCCGCCGTGCGTGCGCCGTCGCCGCGGTGCGCGCTGCCGTGCGGAGGCGACGAGGTTCCAGAAAGCGCGATAGGGGATGTTCAGGGAACCGCGCCTGCAAGGCGAAGCTGAGCCCCCAGCACCACTTCAGCAGGCCGAGGATAATGAACCCGTTGCGGCTCGTCTGGTCGAGCATCGTTCCGATCCCTCCGTGTGGAGTGTAACATGGCCGCACACCATCAGGCGCGGGCCAGTCGGCGTAGCATGATGCGGCTCATGGTGGCATAAATGTAGGCCTCGCTCGTCGCGCACAGGCGCTCGTACTCCTTCGCCAGGCGACGGCTTTGCGACAACCACGCGAATGTCCGTTCCGCCACCCAGCGTCGCGGCAGAATCCCCCGGAACTGCTTGGGCGCTTTCGGGAGGCGCACCCACTCGAACCGGAGGGTGCACAGATCGTTCAGATCGCCGAGCGGCCGCCATTCCCCGCGTGCACGCGGCGCGTGGCGCACGATCTCCACCGTCCAGCCGAGCTCCGTCTCGATCCACGCCTTGCCCGCGCCGGTGTAGCCCTGGTCGGCCCACAGCTTCGTCAGATGCGGGAAAGCGGCGGGCACCCCTGCCAGCACCTGCGCCACAGCCGCACGGTCTTGCACGTCGGCGGCATGCACCGTGGCCGTGAGCACCAACCCTGCCGTGTCGACCACGAGATGACGCTTCCGACCGCGCAGTTTCTTCGCGCCGTCGTAACCGCGCACGCCGCCGACGCTAGTCGTCTTCACCGACTGGCTGTCGATCGCCGCGGCGGTCGGCTGCGGCGCGCGCCCCTGGCGCACCCGCTCGCGCTCGCGCAAGATGGTGTGGATCCGCGCCCAGGTCCCATCGATGCGCCACTGGCGACAATAGTGGTGAACGGTCGACCAGGGCGGGAAGCAGCGCGGCAGCATGCGCCAGGCGCAACCGCCGCGCAAGAGGTAGAAGATGCCATTGAGGATGACGCGCATTGGCCATTTGCGTGGACGACCGCCCGGCTTTGTCGCGGGGATGAGCGGTTCAAGCAGCGCCCACTCGGCGTCGGTCAGGTCGCTCGGGTAGACGACAGACGGGGCGGACATCGGCACCTCCGGGGCGTGTGAACAGCGGCCGCACGTCCCTAGTTTCGGTGCTTATTACCCCTTCTCGCACAGTTTCTAGTACTACAGTTGTAGTTTACTGTTCGTACTGACTTCCTTGACTCTGGGCGCGGGTTATGGGACACGTTCGTACTCGCCTCCCAGCCGCACGGTCCGTCAAGTACAACTGTAGTACTAGTCGGCGTTGGTGATGGCGGCGGCCAGGAGGGCGGCGTGGAGCTTGAGTTGGAGGCCGGGGTTGGCGCGCGCCCGCAGGCGCTGCACGCCCATCGCCTCCAGCTGGCTGTAGAGCACCTCGATGCGCTTGCGCCACGCGCGCAGCGCCAGCTTATCGGGCCACAGGTTGGGGGCCATGTTCGCCCGGCGGAGCGGCACCAGCCGCACATCGGCGTCGGCCAGGATGCTGGCCTCGTCGCCCGCCGCGTTGTCGGCCTTGTCGCCGTAAACGCGCGCCCCGGCGGGCAGGCCGTGGGTCAGTTCGTGGAGCGGCGTGAGGTCGTGCAACCCGCCGGGGAGCAGGTCGAACGCGACCGGCACGCCGCCGGTGGTGCAGACGAGGTGCAGCCGCCAGCCGAAGAACCGCTCTTTCTTCGCCGCGCAGTAGCCGCAGAAGCCCTTGCCGCGCACCTTGCGGCAGCGGCGGGCGCGGGCGCGGCGGCAGACGGGGACCGGCAGGCTGTCGATCAGGGACGCCGCGCCGGTCGCGAGCAGCGCGCCCAGGGTCTCCGCCGCGCGGCCCAGCCAGTCGGCCAACCGGTGCAGGCGGCGGTTGAAGCGCGCGACGCCGAGCGGCCCCGACAGGTACGCCCCAGGTGCAGCAGCTGCAACGCCCGCGCCAGGTGGCCCTGGAAGTATTTCGCCGCGACGATGGCGACCGTCAATACCTCCGCGTCGCTCGCGCCCGCCCGCGCGTCATCTTGGTGCCCCAGCGCCGCCATCGTCTTGTCAATCACCACATAGGCCGTCACCATGAAGTCGCCGTCCATGTGCCCCTCCCGTCGAGAACCCGGTGCCTCAGCAACACCATTCTCGACCGGGGCCGCATGGGCGGCAACTAGCAATCACCGTATTCTCGTAGGTCGCGAAGTTTTCCTGCCCGGCCGGACAGGCATGGAGTTCACACGCGAGGCGGCGGGCCGCTGCTGTTTCGGATTCACGCCGCACTTCTTCGAGATACTCACGCCCTTCGAGGATCTGGATCGAGGTATTGGGGATGCGCGGTTGCTTCAGATCCTCTTTCAAGCGCATGCGTTGCGCACCGTGTAGGGCCGCTTCACCGTGACTCTTGCATAACCGATACAGGCGCTCCATCGCGGTCGTCTCGTCGGTGCCCAGTGCCGGGACGATATCCGCGAGATCATCCAGCCATTCCCCGACGAAGTCATCGAAGCTCGCGGTCGCGAAGCGGTAAGCCTGCCGCACATAGTCTTTGAGAATGGTGAGCGACTCCTCCGACTCGATATCCTGGGTCACAAAATCGAGCGCGTACAGCGCCTCATTGTCGTAGCGTTCCTGCTCCGTCGCGTAGATCGCGATTCGCCGGTCGATGCACTGCGAGCAACGCCCGCAGTGGGTATGCAGGCCCTTGACTTTGGGGTCAAATGTCTTGCTGCACGAGACGGAGCTGCTCAGGTAATCCCCATGTCCGAGCTTGATCAAGGTGCCGACGACATCCGCTTTGGTCAGCCAGGCGAACGGGTTGTAGATGCGGAAATCGCCATCGTACACCAGGGAAAGCAAGGTCCGGAGGTCCGTCAGCGTGCGGGGATGCGTCGTTCGTGAGTTGCGAGCGTTCATCATCTGCTGACTCTTCGGCAGATTGAGACTCGTGATGCCGTTCTCGAACACGTAAAAGGAATCGCTCCCCAGAGCGGTGCTCACCGCATAGGCCAGGGCGGCGTAGAGGAAGAAACGTGTCCGCTGGGTCTCCTCCGCCGCGTGATCACCCTTGAGGTGCTCCGTGAAGACGATGTGGTTCACGCGCCCGGCGGCCTGGTCCCGTGCCAGGGCCTGGTGCAGGCCGTGTTGCGTGCTATAGGCGGTGTTCTGGGTCCGATGGCTGACGAGGTACAGATCGCGCTCTCCTTCCGCGAGCGCTTGACAGACCCCGGTCAGGGAGTCGAGGCCGCCCGAGAAGAGGACAATCTGTTTCGGTGTCGGGTTGGGGACGAGATCGGCCCGATCGAGCAGGCCGACGGGCGGCGTCGTGCGGCCGGGCTCGAACGCGAAGCGGAAGCGCAGGCCGGACATACGGTGCAAGGTGTCGGCGAGGCCCTCGGCGACCTCCGGTCGGGACCAGAACGCATGATCACGCACTTTGATGTGGAGCGCGATATTCTGCGTCCATGACGTATAGACGGCTACGCCAGCGGACCCACCGCCTCGGCCTGCTACCAGTCCCTGCTCGGCTGGCGGCCGAATGCCCAGGGCCAGTACAGGCTCGAGCCGCAGCTGGCGGAATCCTACGAGAGCAGCGGCACGGGGCTGACCTTCAAGCTCCGACCGGGGGTCAAGTTCCACGACGGCTCGGACCTGACCGCCGAGGTGGTCGCGTGGAACATCGCCCGCATGGTCCAGGACAAAAAGAGTTTCGCCGCCAATTACCTGCAGGCCGTCGATCGGCAGAACCCGGCGACGGTCATCGACCCGCTCACCGTGCGGGTGAACCTGACGCGCCCCAGCTCCGCCACGCTGACCTCGCTCAGCGACGCCAACACGAATACCTTCATCGTCTCGAAGCAGCTCGCGGATCAGAAAGGCGCGGCCGCCCTACAGTCGACCCCCATCGGGACCGGGCCGTTCAAGTTCGTCAGCTTCAACGCCGGCGACAAGCTCGTCGTGGCGAAGAACGAGAATTACTGGGAGAAGGGGGCGGACGGCCAGCGGCTGCCATACGTGGACGGGATCACCTACCGCGTGATCATCGAGGCGACGACGCAGTTCAACGAGATGCGCGCGGGCACGGCCGACCTGATGGCGAACGTGCCCGGGCGCAACGTCCCCGCCGCGAAGCAGATCGCCACGGCGCGCTACATCGACGCGCCGTTCAACGGCGTCAAGCGACAGTTCTTCTTCAACGCGCTGAAGCCGCCCTTCAAGGATAACCTGCCGCTCCGCCAAGCGGTCCAGTACGCGATCGATCGCAGCGCGATCGCCAAGGCGCTCGGGGTGGATCTGGGCGTCGTCATCCCCTACGAGCTGGTCCCGGGGCAGATCGGCTACAGCGACCAGGTGCCCGCCTATGCCTACGATCCCGAGAAGGCCAAGGCCCTCCTGCAGCAAGCGGGCGTGACGCTGCCCGTGCCGGTCCGCCTCACGGTGCATAACCGCGAGGTCGATCAGCAGCAGGCCCAGCTGATCCAGCAGATGCTCGACAAGGTCGGGATCAAGATCACCCTCGACGTGGTCGAGCGCACGGCCTGGGGGGATAAGGTCCGCCTCAACAACGACTTCGAGATGGCGACCAGGCAGGCCGGTGTCCTGATCGATCCGACCGACGACCTGCTGATCACCTGGGCCGAGGAGGGCAACTCCGCCTACAGCCGCGCCAAGGTGCCGGGCCTCATCGACACCCTCCACGCGGCCGACGCCGAGTACGACCAGGCGAAGCGACAGGAGCTCTTCGTCAAGGCGCAGACGCTGATGTACGAGTCGGCCTGGATGGGCTACATCTGGTTCGAGCAGGGTAACTTCCTCGTCAACAAGCGCGTCCGGGGCTTCCCGGACTCGATCTGGGGCTCCTACCGCGAGAAGGAATGGTCGCTCGGCCAGTAACGTCGTACCGCCGACTCGCAGGGAGCGGGCCACCCGCGGCACGGATAGACGCAAGGAGGACCCAGTGAAAATCACCGGCATCACGACCGAGGAGTACCGGTGGCCGCGCCACACGCCGATCTCGAACGGGCTGCACACCTACACCCACTCGGGTCTGGCGCTCGCCAAGATCGAGACCGACGCAGGGATCACCGGGATCGGCCTCGGCGGCGGCGGCCCGATCGGCCGTGCCACCATCGAGGTGCTGAAGCCGCTGCTGATCGGCGAGGACCCGATCGACGTGGAGCGACTCTGGCACAAAATGTGGGTGCCGAAGCTGATCGGGCGGCGCGGCATGACCACGCGCGCGATCAGCGCGCTCGACATCGGTTTCTGGGATATCAAGGCCAAGGCGGCGGGGCTGCCGCTCTACAAGCTGCTCGGTGGCTTCCGCGATCGTGTCCCCACCTACATCGCGGGCGGCTATTATGAAGAAGGCAAGGGGCTGCAAGAGCTCCAAAAAGAGATGACCGACAACGTCGCGCTGGGCGCGCGCGCGATCAAGATGAAGGTCGGCGGCGTCTCGATCCGCGAGGACGTCGCGCGCGTCAAGGCCGTCCGCGAGGCGATCGGGCCGGACGTCAAGCTGCTGGTCGACGCCAACTGCGCCTACCGCTACTACGAGGCGATCCGCTTCGCGAAGCGGATCGAGGAGTTCGACCCCTACTGGTTCGAGGAGCCGGTCAAGCCGGACGACTACGCGGGGCACCGCAAGCTGGCCGAGGCGACGAGCATCCCGATCGCCACCGGCGAGAACGAGTACACCCGCTACGGCTTCCGCGACCTGATCGCACACAACGCGGCGGCGATCTTCAATGCCGATGCGAACATCCTGGGCGGGGTGACCGAGTTCATGAAGGTCGCGGCGCTGACGCAGGCGCACGACCTGGACATCGCCCCGCACGGCTCGCAGGACATCCACGTCCATCTGGTCGCGGCGATCGCGAACGGGCTGATTTTGGAGTTCTACCGCGACACGGTCGACCCGATGTGGGGCAAAATTTACCGCCACACCCTGCGCCTGAACGACGACGGCACCGTCAGCCCGCCCGACGTGCCGGGCATCGGGGCCGACCCCAATTACGAGTCGCTGGCCCCTTATCGTATCGCCTGAAGGGTGCCGATACGTTGCTGACGGGGTGGCGTCCGCCGGACGCCACCCCGTGCGGTAGTGCGCGGCGGTCAGGTGAAGGTGCGTGAGGGAGGGGCAGTGGTCAAGATTCTGGACATCCGCGAGACGACCGCGTCGATGGCCTCGGAGATGAGCAACGCCTACATCAACTTCCGCGACATGACCACCTCGGTCGTCGCGATCGTCACCGATAAGGTGCGGGGCGGTAAACCGGTCATCGGGTATGGCTTCAACTCCAACGGGCGCTACGCCGTGGGCGGACTGCTGCGCGAGCGCTTCATCCCGCGCCTCCTCAAGGCCGATCCACGCGAACTCCTCAATGAGGCCGGGAGCAATCTCGACCCCGAGCGCGCCTGGCGGATCATGATGACCGGCGAGAAGCCGAGCGGCCACGGCGAGCGGGCGGTGGCGGTCGGCACCCTCGACATGGCCCTCTGGGACATCGTCGGCAAGCTCGCCGGACAGCCGCTCTATCGGGTCCTCGCCGACCGCTACAACGGCGGCGTCGCCGATGCGCGGGTCGCGGTCTACGCCGTCGGGGGCTACTACCAGCCCGGCAAGGACGAGCGCGCCCTGCAAGAGGAACTGCGCGGCTACCTCGACCTGGGCTACACCGCCGTGAAGATGAAGATCGGCGGCGCGCCGCTCGCGGACGATCTTCGGCGGATCGAGGCGGCCCTGATCGTCGTAAACGGCGACGGGAGCCGCCTGGCGGTCGACGCCAACGGCCGCTTCGACGAGGCGACCGCGCTGGCCTACGGCGCGGCGTTAGCCCCCTACGGCTTGAAATGGTACGAGGAGGCGGGCGATCCGCTCGACTATGCGATCCAAGCCGCGCTCGGTCGCACCTACCCGCCGCCGCTGGCGACCGGCGAGAACCTTTTTTCGCTCCCCGATGCGCGCAACCTGATCCGCTACGGTGGGATGCGCCCGGACCGCGACATCTTGCAGTTCGATCCGGTCCTCGGCTACGGCCTGGTCGAATATCTGCGGATCCTTGCGATGTTGCGCGAGCACGGCTGGTCGCACCGCCGCTGCATCCCGCACGGCGGGCACCAGATGGCGCTGCACCTGGCGGCCGGGCTCGGGCTCGGCGGCAACGAGTCCTACCCCGGCATCTTCCAGCCGTTCGGCGGCTTCGCCGACGCCGTGCCGGTCGTCGACGGCCACGTCGGCCTCACCGAGACGCCGGGGATCGGCTTCGAGGAGAAAGCGGCCCTCTATCGGGTCTTCCGGGCGCTCGCCTGCTGAGTGCGGGCACCGCGCACCACACCAGCGCCGGGGGTATCTCGGTCGTCACGCAGGAGGGGCACGATGCGCATCACGCGGATCGAGACCGCCGTCTCGCCGGAGAACATGGTCGTGGTCGTCCGGGTCGGCACCGACACCGGGCTGGAGGGACTCGGGCAGACGGCGCCGCGCCACGCGGACATCACCGCCGCGGTGCTCCATGCGCTCGTGGCACCCCTGTTCCTGGGGCAGAACCCCTGGGACCACCAGCAGCTCGTCGACCGCTGCCTGCGCACCCAGTACAAGTTCACCGGGTCGTTCCTCTACCGTGCGCTCTGCGGCGTGGAGACAGCGCTCTGGGATCTCCTCGGGCAGGCGACCGGGCAACCGGTCCATGCGCTCCTCGGCGGCGCGGCACGCACGGCGGTGCCGATGTACGCCTCGAGCATGAGCCGCGAGATCGGCCCGGAAGACGAGGCGGCGTGCCTCGCCGCGCTGGTCCGGCGGGATGGTTTCCGCGGCGTCAAGATCAAGATCGGTGGCCGGATGGGGCGCGATGCCAATGCGAGTCCGGGGCGAACCGAGCGGTTGATCGCTGGCATGCGCGAGGCGGTCGGGCCGGACATCGCCATCAACGCCGACGCGAACGGAGCCTACACCGCCCACAAGGCGATCGCGATCGGTCGGCTGCTGGAGCGGCACGGGTATCACCACTTCGAGGAGCCGTGCCCGTACATGGAGTGGGAGAATACCGCCGCCGTGGCGGCGGCGCTGGATATCCCCGTGGCGGGCGGCGAGCAGGACAACGATCTCCACGACTTCGCGCGGATGATCGCAAACAGGACGATGGCCATCGTCCAGCTCGACGTCGGCTACATCGGCGGGCTCGGGCGTGCCGCCCGCGTGGCGGCGATGGCCGACACGGCCGGACGCCCCTGCACGCCGCACTGCGCGAACCATTCCCTGCTCCAGGTCTTCACCCTGCACCTCGCCGCCGCCATGCCCGCCTGCCACGACTATCAGGAATGGCACGCCGACCCGGACGCCCCCTGGGAAGAGTTCTACGAGCCGCGCCTGCGCGTCGTCGACGGGGCGGTCGCGGTCCCCACGCGCCCGGGCTGGGGCGTGGCACTCGTACCGGGCTTCCTCGAGCGCGCGACCATCCGGCTGGTCACCGAGTAACGACGTGGGAAGTTCTGTCGAGTTGTGCAGTGATGCCGCAACGGGGCGTTCTTTGGCGCATCGACATACGAGTGGGGGTGTGGCAGCCGTGCCGTGGTGTGCCCGCAATATCGGGTATTGCGCTGCATCAAGCCCCCTGATGAGGGCCAATCTCGGTCACCACCGCATAACCCACCAGAACTACCGGGTGCGTCCGTCGTGGTGGAAATGGGATTACGGCTGGTGGCCACGGCGATTGTGACTGTGGTGCAACGGGATCCGGCTTGGCCGGTGTATCCCGACACTGCGGCAGCGAGCGAGGAGGGTATGCCGATGGAGACGCAGGAGTCGGGCACGGAGGCGTGCGTCGGCGCGCGTCGGCGTGCCTGGGTGGCGGAGCTGGCGGCGCTCTGCCAACCCGAGCGGGTGCACTGGTGCGACGGCTCGCAGGCCGAGTACGACGCGCTGTGCGCGGGGCTGGTCCGGTCCGGCACCTTCATCCCCCTCGACCCCGCGCGGCGGCCCGGCAGTTTCCTGGCCCGCTCCGACCCCCGCGACGTCGCGCGCGTCGAGGACCGCACCTTCATCTGCAGCGCCAGCAAGGCCGACGCGGGCCCGACGAACAACTGGGTCCCGCCGCGGGAGATGCGCGCGACGCTGCGCGGGCTGTTCGACGGCTGCATGCGCGGGCGGACGCTCTACGTCATCCCCTTCAGCATGGGGCCGATCGGCTCGCCGATCGCCCACATCGGCGTGGAACTCTCCGACTCGCCCTACGTCGCCGCCATCATGCGGATCATGACGCGCATGGGCCGCCCGGTCCTCGCGGTGCTCGGCGACGGCGAGTTCGTCCCGTGCGTCCACTCGGTCGGGCGGCCCCTCGCGCCGGGGGACGCGGACGTGCCGTGGCCGTGCAAACGGGAGCAGACCCACGTCGTGCATTTCCCCGAGGAGCGCGCGATCTGGTCCTACGGCAGCGGCTACGGCGGCAACGCGCTCCTCGGCAAGAAGTGCTTCGCGCTGCGGATCGCCTCGGCGCTGGCGCGCGACGCGGGCTGGCTGGCCGAGCACATGCTGATCCTGGGCGTCGAGGACCCGCACGGCGAGAAGACCTACGTGGCCGCCGCGTTCCCGAGTGCCTGCGGCAAGACCAACTTCGCGATGCTGGTCCCGCCTCCGGCCCTGGCCGGTGCGGGGTGGAAGGTCACGACCGTCGGCGACGACATCGCCTGGAGCACGCCGGGCGCGGACGGCGTGCTCCGCGCGATCAACCCCGAGGCGGGGATGTTCGGGGTTGCCCCAGGCACCTCGGTGAGCTCCAATCCGAACGCGCTGGCGACGCTGCGGGCGAACACCATCTTCACCAACGTCGCCCTGACCGACCGGACCGGGCGGGACTGGACGCCGGCGGCTGACCGGCCAGCCGCCCATCCCAACGCCCGCTTCACCGCGCCGCTCGCCCAGTGCCCCGCGCTCGACCCCGCCTACGACGACCCGCGCGGCGTGCCGCTGTCCGCGTTCATCTTCGGCGGGCGGCGCGGCGACGTGGTGCCGCTGTTCTACCAGTCGTTCAACTGGACCTACGGCGTCTACGCCGCCGCCGCGCTCGGTTCCGAAACGACCGCGGCGGCGGCCGGGGCAACCGGAGCGGTGCGCCGCGACCCCTTCGCGATGTTACCCTTCTGCGGCTACCACATGGCCGACTACCTGCACCACTGGCTCGACTTCGGGCGTCAGTTGCCGAACCCGCCGCCGATCTTCCACGCCAACTGGTTCCGCCGCGACGAGGCGGGGCAGTTCCTCTGGCCGGGCTTCGGCGAGAACCTGCGGGTGCTGCGCTGGATCATTGAGCGCGCGGGCGGGCGGGCGGCGTCGAGAGCCCAATCGGCTGGATGCCGCGCCACGAGGATCTCGACTGGCAGGGCCTGGACGCCTTCTCGCGCGAGCAATTCGCGGCGCTGATGACGGTGGATCGCGACCGCTGGCAGGAGGAGATCCTGGCGCACGAGGACCTGTTCACCAAGCTCTACGATCGGCTGCCGAAAGAGCTGATCTTCGTCCGCCAGCTGATCCTGTCCAGCCTGTGGCGTTCGCCAGCGCGCTGGGGGGCGCTCGATGAGGAGGCGTCGATGGCGGCGTGGTGAGGACGAGAAGGGGGCAGGATCGGGGGGCGCGGCAGTTGGGGTACGCGGATTGCTTACCATTCGTCCGCCGCCACGATCCCCGGACGTAAGGCAACAGCGTGCGGCCCCCGGCACCGCGGCACCGCCGATAGCACAACCGCGCCGGGCGTATACACCGGCCCGCACAAGCACCGCCGTGGCGGTGGCGACGGTTCACCACGGCGGGCGACGCTCGGTGCCCCCTCGCGCCTGGCAGGTGCGCAGGCGACGAGGCTCGGCGTGCGCGAGGGCGTGGGCCCTTGTGCGCCCGACGGTGGCATGACCAGTCACGGAGGAGCGACGCACGATGGCAGTCCGCGTGGGCATCAACGGCTTCGGCCGGATCGGGCGCAACGTCTTCAAGGCCCTCTACGGCGAATATGGCGACGAGATCGAGATCGTCGCCGCCAACGACCTCGGC